>Ga0163153_10001144_pt1 | contig 42888 bp, 41 predicted proteins | sample OliLakLV19MP6IB1_FD_148629 | JGI IMG/M metagenome (GOLD analysis project Ga0163153, IMG submission 148629) | Freshwater microbial mat bacterial communities from Lake Vanda, McMurdo Dry Valleys, Antarctica - Oligotrophic Lake LV.19.MP6.IB-1 | ecosystem: Environmental > Aquatic > Freshwater >... | reverse complement strand
TTGTACCGCCGGGGTCGCATCGACCTGCGCGCTCGCGTAAATAGGGAGTTCGCTCATGAGTATATCGAACCAGACGAACACCTTCATCGTGTCCATCGCCATAACCCTGGCGCTGGCGCTCCCGGCGGCGGCGCAGGTCTGCGGCGGTGATTGCGATCAAAACTGCGCCGTCACCGTCGACGAGATCCTGACCATGGTCAACGGTGCTCTCGGCCAGGTCCCTGTCGCTAGCTGCAATTCCGGCGACACCAACATCGACGGGCAACTCACGGTCGACGAAATCCTCGCCGGCGTTAGCAATGCGCTTCAGGGCTGCAACGGACCTCCGTGCCGGATCCTCGAGAGCCGCTGCGCGGTTCCGGACGGCACGGGCGTCAACATGGACGCCGCCGACGAAGCCTGCGACTACCTCTCGAGCCACCGTTTCTTCACCGGTCGCGCCGCGCTGCAGCAGCCCAACCAGGGCGTCGTGCCCTACGACATCAACACGGAACTGTTCACCGACTACGCCAACAAGCACCGCTTCGTCTGGCTGCCTCCCGGCACTGCGGCACCATACGACCCGCGCCGGCCGTTCGAGTTCCCGCTCGGCACGGTCCTCATCAAGACGTTCGCCTATCCGCGAAATCAGACCGATCCGAGCCGCGGCGAGGACATGCTCGAGACGCGCCTGCTCGTGCACACGGCCGAAGGCTGGGTCGGCAGGCCCTACGTCTGGAACGCCGACAACACCGACGCTCAACTCAAGCAGATCGGCGCAACCCTCGACGTGGCGGGCATCCAGGCCGACGGCGAGTTCGGGATGTTCAAGCACATCGTGCCGAACGCCAACCAGTGCAAAGGCTGCCACCGCGCCTTCGACGACCTCACGAGCCCGATCGGGCCGAACGCCCGCAACCTGAACAAGGACTACCCGTACGCAGACGGAGCGGCGAACCAGCTCACCCGTTGGGCGGCGCTCGGGATTCTCGCAGGTGCCCCGGCCGACCCACGCGACGCGCCGCAGGCGGCGGTTTTCGACGAGCCCGAAAGCGGCTCGGTTGCCGAACGCGCGCGCTCCTACCTCGACGTCAATTGCGCCCACTGCCACAACCCCACCGGCCCGGCGCGGACATCGGGGTTGTTCCTCGAGTTCGACGAAACCAATCCGACCCGCCTCGGCCTATGCAAGCAGCCGGTCGCTGCCGGCAGGGGCACGGGCGGCCGCAGTCACGTCGTCGACCCCGGCAGTCCGGATTCGTCGATCCTCACGTTTCGCGTGGAATCGGACGATCCGGAGATCATGATGCCCGAGCTCGGTCGGACCCGGGCGCACGCCGAAGGCTTGGTGCTCATCGAGCAGTGGATTGCCGATATGGACGGCGAGTGCGTGCTCGAGTAGCGCGCGTCCGACCGAGGAGAACCCGATGATCGATTTGTACACCGCGTCCACCCCCAACGGGTGGAAGGCCTCCGTCACCCTCGAAGAACTCGAAGTGCCCTACGAGGTCCATCCGATCGATTTGATGAAGGGCGATCAGAAGACCTCGGAGTATCTGAAGATCAACCCGAACGGCCGCATCCCGGCGATCGTCGATCGCGACGCCGGCGACTTCGCGGTGTTCGAGTCCGGCGCGATCATGCTCTACCTCGCCGAGAAGACGGGGCGGTTGCTGCCGACCGACGCGCAGGGGCGCTCGCGGGTGATCCAGTGGCTGATGTTTCAGATGGGTGGGGTCGGCCCGATGATGGGCCAGGCGAACGTGTTCTTCCGCTACTTCCCCGAGAAGATCCAGCCCGCGATCGACCGCTACCAGAACGAGAGCCGGCGGCTGTTCGAGGTGCTCGACCGGCGACTCGGCGAGAACGAGTGGCTCGCCGACGATTTCTCGATCGCTGACATCGCCAACTGGTGTTGGGTGCGGACGTACAAGTGGTCTGGTGTTTCGCTGGACGGTCTCGACCATCTGCGGCGCTGGAAGGAAGCGATCGCCGCGCGCCCGGCGTGCCAGCGCGGCGTCGAGATCCCGATGAAGATCCCCAACTTGGAGGGCGACGACGAGGGCGCAGAGCAGTTCGCCAAGAACGCGCAGACGATCCTGCAGCGCTGAACGACGGCGGGATCGCGGTTTTGGTGCGGAAGGAAGCAGGCATGGTCAACGTATCGATGTGGGCGAAAGCGGTGAGTGTCATCCCGCGGGTGGACAAGAGCGAGTGGGACGGGCTCGACGTCATCTCGCGCTGGCTGATCGCGACGCGCTCGGCGGTGTTGGTGATGACCTTCAACTCCGCCGCGATCGCCGGCCTGCTGGCGGCGCGCGATGGCCGCTTCGACGCGCTGCTGTGGGTGTTGGTGACCGCGGGGCTGCTGTTCGCGCACGCGACCAACAACCTCGTCAACGACCTGACCGACCACTGGAAGGGCGTCGACAAGGACAACTACTTCCGCTCGCAATACGGGCCGCAGCCGCTCGAGCACGGGTTGATGACCCAGAGCCAGGTGCTGCAGTACATCGCGGTGACCGGACTGATCGCGCTCGCCGCCGGCATCGCGCTGGTCGTGCTGCGCGGCGAGGCGACGCTGTGGCTGCTCGGCTCCGGCGTCTTCTTCGTGCTCTTCTACACCTGGCCGCTGAAGTACATCGGCATGGGCGAGGTCGCGGTGATCGTGGTCTGGGGCCCGCTGATGGTCGGCGGTGGCTACTACGTGATCACCGGGCAGATTACGCACGACATCGTCATCGCCAGCTTGCCGGTGGCGCTGGCGGCGACGACCGTGCTCTTCGGCAAGCACACCGACAAACTCGAGGCGGACCGGGCGAAGGGGATCCGGACGATGCCGGTGCTGCTCGGCGAGCGTAACGCCCGTTGGGCGACGATCGGCATGCTGACGCTGCAGTACGTGTTGGTGCTGTGGTTGGTGGCGACCGGCGCGTTGTCGTGGATGATGTTGATCGTGTTCGGCGCGGGCAACTGGTACTGGCTCGCGCTGCGGGTCTACTCGCAGCCGCGCCCGGCCGCGCCGCCGGCGGAGTATCCGCCGAACATCTGGCCGCTGTGGTACGCGGCCTTGGCGTTCCAGCACACCCGCCGCTTCGGCCTGCTGTTTCTGCTCGGCCTCGTACTCGACGTCGCCGCCCGTCGCTTCGGCCTGGTCTGAGGCCGGCCAGGGCGCACGCGGCCGCGGGAGACTGGCTGGACGTTCTGCGACGAATTGGGCGTTTTGGTTCGCCTCGCAGGTGGGTATACTCGGCCGATGAGTGAGACGGCTAAACAGCTATGGGGCTATTCGTCCAGGTCGGGAGCGAGTTCGCCGAGCGTCCTGTGGCCTTCGAAAACCGTGAGCACAATGATGCCGCGGTCGACGATTCGGTAGACGATCCGGTAGGTGCGCAGAAACACCTCGCGCACCTCGCGCACGTCGCTCCGGCCGATCTCGGGGACGATGCGGCCCGTGTTCGGGAACTCCGGCCGCCTGTACGGCGCGTTGCTGCAGCCGCTCGACCCAGGAGCGGGCGGCGTCCGGACTGTCGCGCGCGATGAATTCACCGATCGCGAACGAGTCCATGACGGACCGTTCCGTTGGCTTCTTGCTGCTGCGCAGCGTGCCGGCCGGCCGGGATCGACCGGCGGGAGCCGAACCGCCTTGACCGATGCGATCTTCGCGGCCTTTCATCCTCCCCGTTCACCATCCGCATCGTGCGGGAATCCGGTGTTTGCGCGGGCGGACGAGCCCCCGCTCCCGTCCATTTCGCTGAAATGGGAATCATGGGGGTTGCTTCCGCCCGTTCGCCTTCGCCCGAGCGCTGGCACAGCAACCGCTAATTGATGTGGGTCCGCTGCGGTTGGCAGCGCGCGTGGCGCGTTGACATCCCGACGCGGCTGCGGTTGTACTCGGAGGGCGAGGTTCGCATCGATGCAGTTCCATTTTGCCAGTGTTCTCGTTCTCTTCGCTCTCGCGGTCGGCTTCCTCTTTGCCATGCTCGCCGCCGGCTCGCTGGTGCGGCCGAAGAATCCCGAGGCGTCCAAAGCGACCACTTACGAGTGCGGCGAGCTGCCCACCGGCGGCGCCTGGCTCAATTTCAACATCCGCTTCTACGTCGTCGCCCTGATCTTTCTCATTTTCGAGGTCGAGATCGTCTTCATCCTGCCGGTCGCCGTCGTCTTCCGCGACTGGGTGCTCGACGGCCGCGGCGTCTTCGCGCTGGTCGAGATCCTGGCCTTCGTCGCCATCCTTCTCGTCGGCCTCGCGCACGTCTGGGTGAAGGGCGACTTCGACTGGCTCAAGCGGGTCGCGCCGCGCGAAGACCGCGACGAATCGCTGCGCGACGCCGCCTGATCCGAAGGAGAAACCGCCGTGCCTGCTTCCCTCATCAACTCGATGCCCGAAATGGTGCTCACCACCAAGGCCGACGAGTTTCTCAATTGGACCCGCAAGTCGTCCGTCTGGTGGATGCTCTTCGGCTTGGCGTGCTGTGCCATCGAGATGATGCAGACGCAGGGACCGCGCGCCGACATCGACCGCTTCGGCACCGCGCCGCGCGCCGCGCCGCGGCAGTCCGATCTGATGATCGTCGCCGGCACGCTGACCATGAAGATGGCGCTACGCACCAAGCGTCTCTACGACCAGATGCCCGAGCCGCGCTACGTCATCTCGATGGGCAGTTGCGCCAACTGCGGCGGCTTGTTCCAACTCGCGTACTCGGTCTGCGATGGCGTCGATAAGGTGATTCCCGTCGACGTGTACATTCCCGGCTGCCCGCCGCGTCCGGAGGCGCTTACCGAGGGTATTCTCAAGCTGCAAGACAAGATGATGCGCGAGAAGTGGCTCGTGCGCGACACTGCGGCGCGTTCGGTCTGAAGCGAGGCGGCGGCAGGCGCAAAGCGGCAGGGGGCAGGCGGAAGAAGATGGAATTCGCAGCGATTCTGGCACGGGTACAGGGGTGTTTCCCCGACGTCGCCGGCGACAGCCAACCCGCGGTCGGCGACCCTTGGGTCACCGTCGCGGCTGCGGCGATCTGCGACGTCTGTACGTTCCTGCGCGACGAGCCGGAACTGCGTTTCGATTGCCTCACCAACCAGTCGGGCCTCGACCTGCAGGCCGAGAACAAGCTGCAGGTGGTCTACCACCTGTTCTCCTACACGCATCGCCACCAACTGGTGCTCAAAGTCGACACCCCGCGCGAGAACGCGGTGGTGCCGACGGTCGAATCGGTCTGGCCGGCGGCGAACTGGCTCGAGCGCGAGATCTACGACCTGTTCGGCATCGTCTTCAGCGACCATACCGACCTGCGGCGGATCATGCTTCCCGACGATTGGGTCGGCCACCCGCTGCGCAAGGACTATGTCGAGCAGGAGCACTACCACGGCATCGCGACGCGACGGGAGAGCCTGCTGCGCTGAGGCGCGGGGCATGCGCCGATGGGTTTGCAGGAGTACGACATCGAAGTCGAGCGCGACGGACTCGATACCGAGGAAATGACCCTGAACATGGGTCCGCAGCACCCGAGCACGCACGGCGTGCTGCGCTTCGTGGTCAAGGCCGACGGCGAGGTGATGCGCAAGGCGACCCCCGACGTCGGCTACCTGCACCGTTCGATCGAGAAGATCGCCGAGAAGGTCGGCTACCACGGCTTCATGCCGTACACGGACCGCGTCGACTACGTCGCCGCGATGTTCTGCAACCAGAGCTGGGCGATGGCTTGCGAGCGCCTCGCCGCCATCGAGGTGCCCGTGCGCGGCGAGTACTGCCGCGTCGTCGCCGCCGAACTCAATCGCATCTCCAGCCATTTACTCTCGGCGGCATCGATGACCCTGGACATCGGCGCCGCAACGCCCTTCTTCCACGCCTTCCGCGAGCGCGAGAAGATCAACGACCTGCTCGAAGAGTTGTGCGGCGCGCGGCTGACCTACAACTACATGCGCATCGGTGGCGTCGCTTGGGATCTCCCGCCTGGGTTCGTCGAGCAGACCCGCGCGTTCCTCGATGACTTCGAACCCGCGCTCGCCGAGTTTCACGACTTGATCAGCGGCAACAAGATCTACGTCGAACGGATCGCCGGGGTCGCGCCGACGTCGGCAGCGCGCGCCGTCGCCTATAACCTCGTCGGACCGAACCTGCGTGCGAGCGGCGTCGACTTCGACGTGCGCCGCGACATCCCGTACTCGATCTATCCGCAGCTGAAGTTCGCCGTGCCGGTCGGTCGCGGCGAGGTCGGCACAATCGGCGACTGCTTCGACCGCTACATCGTGCGCATGCGCGAGATCGAACAGAGCGTCAGCCTGGTGCGCCAGTGTCTCGAGCAGATGGAGCCCGGGCCGGTGCTCGCCAAGGTGCCGCGCAAATTTCGTCCGCCGGTGGGTGAGGTGTACGTGCGGGTGGAGAGCGCGCGCGGCGACATGGGCTGGTACGTGGTCAGCGACGGGTCGGAGTTTCCGGTGCGCTGCAAGATCCGCACCGGCTCGTTCGCGGCGATGAGCATGATCGAGGAACTGAGCCGGGGGCTGATGCTGGCGGATCTGGTTGCGGTGATCGCCAGTCTCGACATCGTCGCCCCCGAGGTGGATCGATGACGTGCGGGCAGCGCAGGGCCTGAGCTGCCATGCAAGGGTATCTCGACAGTCTGATCGCAGCCGGTTGGTTCAGCGCATTGCCGGTGCAAGTGGTCTATGCCGGCGGCATGTTGCTCGCCGGCGCGGTGGTATTGTTCGTGTTCATCCTGCTCGTCGCCGGCTTCACCACCTTCGTCGAGCGCCGTATCTGGGCGCGCATCCACTCGCGCGTCGGGCCGAATCGGGTCGGACCCCAGGGCGTCCTGCAGTGGCTCGCCGACGGACTCAAGCTGTTCATGAAGGAAGACCTCATCCCCGCTGCGGCAGATCGCAAGCTCTTCCGGATGGCGCCCTACGTGGTGCTGATGGGGTTCGTCGCGACGTTCGCGGTGATCCCGTTCAGCAGCCGTCTGGTGATCGCCGAGATGGACATCGGCCTGTTGTTCGTGCTCACCGTCACCTCGCTGGTGGTCGTCGGCATTCTCATGGCCGGCTGGGCGTCGAACAACAAGTGGTCGTTGATCGGCGGCATTCGCGGCGCGGCGCAGATCGTCAGCTACGAGATTCCCGCTGGGCTATCGATTCTGCCGGTCGTGCTGCTGGCCGGTACACTCAACATGCAGGAGTTGATCCGCCAGCAGGGTTGGGCGCCTTGGGACTGGACGCTGTTCGCCAACCCGTTCGCGTTCGTCGCCTTCTTTCTCTTCTTCACCGCCGCGCTCGCCGAGGGCAACCGCACGCCGTTCGATCTGCCGGAGGCGGAGACCGAACTCGTCGCCGGCTTCGTCACCGAGTACTCGGGCGTGCGTTACCTGATGTTCTTCCTGGTCGAGTGGGGCAACCTCTACGTCATCGGCGCGCTGGTGACGACGATGTTTCTCGGCGGCTGGAACATTCCGCCGGTGACCGACAGCGTGTTCCTGCAGACGTTGCTCGAGTTCCTGACATTCTTCTTCAAGGCGTACTTCTGGGTGTTCGTCGCGATCTGGATCCGCGGCACGTTGCCGCGCGTCCGCGTCGACCAGCTGATGTCGGTGTGCTGGAAGTATCTGGTGCCGATCGCCTTCGTGAATGCCATCGCCACGGCGCTCTGGATCATCGCGTTCCCGCACGGTAATCGCGTCGTTGCCTTCGTCATGACCGGCATCGGCGCGGCGCTGGTGGCCTTGTTCTTTTCGCGAGTCGCCTTCCACTTGCGGCGTTCGCGCGTGCGCGCTCGCAACCAGTTCACCCTGAGCCCGTTCGCATGAGGATCGAGATGGCCGGTCTGCAATACATCCGCAACATCGCCGCGACCTGCAGCACGGTATTCGAGGGGATGGCGGTCACCTTCTCGCACCTCGTGCGCAAGCCGGTGACCGTGCAGTACCCGGACCGTACCGCGCTGCGCGTGCAGGACACGCTGCCATTCCGCTACCGCGGCATCCTCGACGTCGACCTCGAGATCTGCACCGGCTGTCTCGCCTGCGAGCGCGCCTGTCCGATCGATTGCATCGTCATCGACGGCAAGAAGGACAAGGACGCCGGCGGCATCGTCATGACGCGCTTCGACATCGACATGGCCAAGTGCATGTACTGCGGCTTGTGCAGCGAGCCGTGTCCGACCGGCGCGATCCACCATACGCCCGAGTTCGAAGGGGCAGACTACTCGCTCGAGAGCCTGATCCGGCGTTTCATCGACGAGCCGGTACTCGCCTACAAGCCGAAGAAGGGGATCGAGGTGTCGGCGGACATCGCGCCGTTGCTCGAGCGCGGGATGTGCTACATCGACGACTTCGCGGTTGGTGTCGCGCCGGCGCCGAAGCCGAAGCCGGAAGCGGCGGCGGTGGTCGAACCGAAGCCGGAGTGAGTATGGCATGCAATTGAGTGACCTCGTGTTCTTTGCGATTGCCGGTCTGACCGTGTTGTCGGCCGCCGGTGTCGCGTTCTCGCGCAACATCGTCTACGCGGCGTTCTCGCTGATGGGGACGTTCATGGGCGCGGCGGGCTTGTATGTGTTTCTCGCGGCGGACTTCGTCGCCGTGGTGCAGGTGTTGATCTACGTCGGCGGCATTCTCGTGCTGATGGTATTCGCGGTGATGCTCACCCATCGAATCGAGGACGTGCAGATTTCGAATCGTACCGTCGGGTTAGCGCCGGCGCTGCTGGTGGTGGCTGGGATCGCCGGGATCATGGGATACGCGGTGCTCACGACGGCGTGGCCGGTGATCGAGCCCGGCGCGGCGGTGGCGACCACGGCGGACATCGGCAACCTCTTCCTGCAGGAGTATCTGCTGCCGTTCGAGTTCGCATCGGTGGTGTTGCTCGCGGCGCTGATCGGCGCTGTCGCCGTATCGCGTAAGGAGTTGCGGAGCGAATGATCGGCTTGACGCACTACCTCATCGTGAGTCTGGTGGTGTTTGCGCTCGGGCTCTTTTGCGTGCTCACGCGGCGCAATGCGATCGGCATCCTCATGGGAGTGGAGCTGATTCTGAACTCGGCGAACATCAATTACCTGGCGTTCGCGCGTTTCGGCTCGGGGAACTACGACGGACAGATTTTCGCGATCTTCGTGATCATGCTGGCTGCGGCCGAAGCGGTGGTCGGGCTAGCGATCGTCCTCGGCATCTACCAGACGTTCCGGACGATCGATGTGAGCGCGACGGAGACGCTGCGCGGCTGAGGCCCGGCGCGGGTTGAGGGGAAGAGGGAGACGGGGGAGCGGCCCACGCGGCCGACGGCTACATCATGGACGAACCGACTTCAGTGGCATATCTGCGCTGGATTCCGTTGCTGCCGCTGCTCGGCGCGGCGTTGAACGGTGTTGCCGGCGCGCCGCTCCAGCGGCGCTTCGGCAAGGGCGTCGTCACCGCGATCGCCTGTCTGCCCGTGGCGGCGGCTTTCTTGCTCGCCTGCCGCGCCTTCAACGACCTGCTCGCTCTGCCCGCCGCGGAACGGCTGCTGCTCGATCGAGTATGGACTTGGATCGATGTTGGCGCCTTGCGCGTCGACGCCGCCTTCGCAATCGATCCGCTTGCGGCGGTGATGGCGCTGGTGGTCACCGGCGTAGGCGGCCTGATTCACGTCTATTCCGCCGGCTACATGCACGACGAGCCGTCGTACTGGCGCTATTTCGCGCTGCTCAATCTGTTCACGGCGATGATGCTGATCCTCGTGCTCGCCGACAATCTGCTGCTGCTGTTCGTCGGTTGGGAGGGCGTCGGACTCTGCTCCTATGCCCTGATCGGGTTTTGGTATGCGAACCATGACAACGCGACCGCGGGCAGCAAGGCGTTCATCGTCAATCGCATCGGCGACTTCGGCTTCACTCTCGGCATGTTCCTGTTGTTCTGGACGATGAGCGCGGCCGGCCACCCGACGCTGGCGTTTCGCGAACTCGGCGCCAACGCGCACGTCCTCGCCGACGCGACCTTTCTCGGTTGGGGCGCGGCGACGGTGATCACCGCGTTGATGTTCGTCGGCGCCACCGGCAAGTCGGCGCAGATCCCGCTGTACGTCTGGCTCCCCGACGCGATGGCCGGCCCGACGCCGGTGAGCGCGCTGATTCATGCGGCGACGATGGTGACCGCAGGCGTGTACCTGATCGCGCGTCTCGACTTTCTCTTCGTGATGGCGCCGGCGACGCTGGCGGTGATCGCCTGGGTTGGCGCGCTGACGGCGCTGCTCGCAGCGACCATCGGTACCGTACAGACCGACATCAAGAAGGTGCTCGCCTACTCGACGATCAGCCAGCTCGGCTACATGGTGCTCGCGCTCGGCGTCGCCGCGCCTGCCGCCGCGGTGTTTCACCTCATGACCCACGCGTTCTTCAAGGCGTGTCTGTTTCTCGGCGCCGGCTCAGTGATCTTCGCGCTGCACCATGAGCAGGACCTGCGTCGCATGGGCGGGCTGCGCGCGTGGATGCCGGTGACCTACGGGACGTTTCTGGTGTCGACCCTGGCGATTGCCGGCTTTCCGCCGTTCTCGGGGTTCTTCTCCAAGGACGAAATTCTCTGGAAGGCGTTCTCGAGCGAGCAGGGCGGCGTGGCGCTTTGGTTCGTCGGTTGGCTCGCTGCCGGCTTGACGGCGTTCTACATGTTCCGACTCGTGTTCCTGGCGTTTCACGGCGACAGTCGCATCGACGCGCAGGCGCGTCGCCATCTCGCCGAATCGCCGGCGAGCATGACCGTGCCGTTGGTGGTGTTGGCCGCGTTTGCGGTGGTCGCCGGATTCGTCGGCGTGCCGGCGGCTCTCGGCGGTAGCAACCGGATCGAGCACTGGCTGGCGCCGGCATTTGCGGCGACGACGGAGCACGGTGCGCACCACAGCGCGGCGCTGGAGTATGGACTGATGGCGTTGTCGGTCGGTGCTGGTCTGGCTGGGCTCGCGCTGGCGCACGCGATGTATGTCACCGGCCGCGTTTCGGCAGACCTCTTCGCTCGTTTCGGCGGCGGCGTACCGTATCGGTTGGCGACGAACAAGTACTACGTAGACGAGATCTACCAGGCCGTGTTCGTCGCGGGCGTGTTGCGATTGAGCCGGCTCGGCGCGGCGTTCGACGCGCGGGTCGTCGACGCTGCCGTCAATGGAGTTGCGGCGGTCGTTCGCGGGGTGTCGCGCGCCAACGGCGGATTCGATCGTATCGTCGTCGACGGCTTCGTCGACCGGGTCGCCGACGCGACCTTGCTCGCCGGCGGTGTGTTGCGGCGGCTGCAGACCGGCAGCATCAACTTGTATCTCTATGCGATCGTTGCCGGCGTCGTCGTCGTCATGATCGCGAAGCTGCTGTAGTCGTGGTTGGAGCGGAAATGGAATCTCCTCTGAGCCTGATGGTCGCGATCCCTCTCGTCGGGATGCTGCTCGTGCTGGTGCTGCCGAGTGCGGCACATAACCTGATCCGTTGGACGGCAGCGGCAGCGACGGTGCCGCCCTTGCTGTTGGCAGGGTGGTTGTTTGCGAACTTCGATCGAACCGAGGCTGGGTTCCAGTTCGTCGAACGCTACGCCTGGATCCCCGATTTCGGCATCCAGTACATCGTCGGCATCGACGGGGTGAGCATCACGATGGTGTTGCTGACGGCGTTGCTGAGCTTCCTGTGTGTGTTCGCTTCATGGGGGATCGATAAGGGCGTGAAGGGCTACTTCGCGCTCTTCCTGCTGCTCGACGCGGCAATGGTGGGGGTGTTCGTCGCGCTCGACTTCGTGCTCTTCTTCCTCTTCTGGGAACTGATGTTGCTGCCGATGTATTTCCTCATCGGCGTCTGGGGCGGGCCGCGGCGCGAGTACGCGGCGATCAAGTTCTTCCTCTACACGATGGCAGGCAGTGTCTTGATCTTGCTCGGAATCCTCGCGCTTTACTTCGCGACGGACCCGCATACCTTCGACATGACGGTGATGATTGCGTCGCGCGACCAGTACCCGGCGACGCTGCAGTACGTGCTCTGGTTGGCGTTCTTCATCGGCTTCGCGATCAAGATCCCCGCGTTCCCCTTTCACACCTGGCTGCCAGACGCGCACGTCGAGGCGCCGACGGCGATCTCGGTGATCCTCGCCGGCGTGCTGCTGAAGATGGGAACGTACGGGATCCTGCGCGTCAACTTCGCGATCCTACCGGAAGCCACCGCCGAACTCGCCTACACGCTGCTCGGCGCGCTCGGCGCCTTCAATATCGTCTACGGCGCGTTGTGCGCGATGGCGCAGACTGATCTCAAGAAGCTCGTCGCCTACTCGAGCATCAGCCACATGGGCTACGTCATGCTCGGCATGGCGTCGTTCACCCAGCAGGGAATCGATGGGGCGGTGCTGCAGATGTTCAACCACGGCACCGTCACGGCCATGCTCTTCTTGCTCGTCGGCGTACTCTACGACCGCGCCCACCACCGCGAGATCTACGGCTTCGGCGGCATCGCCGCGGTGATGCCGGTGTACACCGGCTTCGTCGCCCTGGCGTTCTTCGCCGCGCTCGGGCTGCCGGGCCTGTCGGCGTTCATCTCCGAGGTACTGGTGCTGCTCGGCGCGTGGCAGCGCTACCCGGGCCTCGCGGCGATCGGCGCCAGCGCGGTGATTCTGACCGCGGGCTACATGCTCTGGACGTTGCAGCGCGTTTTCCTCGGACCGCTCAACGAGCGCTATGCCGGGTTGCCCGAGATCAGCCCGCGCGAGGTGTTCACGTTGGCGCCGCTGGCCGTGCTCGTCATCGGTCTCGGCGTCTATCCGCAGCCGGTTTTGGATCTGATCGACACAACGCTGGCACAGCTCAACGCGGCGATCGCGCCGCTCCTCTGAGGTCGCGCTCAGCATGGATCTCGGCAACGTCGCAAGTCTGCGTTTCATCGCGCCCGAGCTCGTTCTGGTGGCGGCGGCGCTCGTGGTGTTCGTGGTCGACCTGCTCGTGCGCGACGACGAGCGGCTCGCGGACATCGCCCTCGGCGGTCTGGCGCTGGCGCTCGTCTCGATGGCGCTCGTGCCGCACGAGCTCAACGGTTGGCTGTTCGGGCGAATGCTCTTTCACGATCCCTTCGCCGCATTCTTCGAGGTGATCTTCGCACTCTCGGCGATGGCGACGGTGTGGATGTCGATGGGTTCGAACGAAGTGCGGCGGATGAGCCAGGGCGAGTACTACGGGCTGCTGCTGCTGGGCACCGTCGGCGCCTGCTTCATGGCCGCGGCTGCGAACCTGCTCATGGCCTACCTCGCGCTCGAGACGCTCAGCATCGTCTCTTACGTGCTCACCGGCTTCGTTCGTCACGATCGGCGTTCGGGCGAAGCGGCGCTGAAGTACCTGATCTTCGGCGGCGTCGCTTCGGGGGTGATGCTCTACGGCATGAGTTGGCTCTTCGGGCTGTGTGGCAGTCTCGACCTCGTGGTCATCCACGGCGTGCTCGAGAGCGGTGATGCGCCCGCGTTGCCGCTGTTCATCGCCATGGTGCTCATGCTCGCCGGGCTCGGTTTCAAGATCTCGATGGTGCCGTTTCACATGTGGGCGCCCGACGTGTACGCCGGCGCGCCGATCCCGGTGGCAGCCTTTCTGTCGGTCGCCTCGAAGGCCGCCGGCTTCGCCCTGCTGGTGCGGCTGTTGCTGCCGACGTTCTCCACCGCTGGCAGCGGCGGCGCGTGGCACTTCCTCGCCGGGGTGGACTGGCCGCAGTTGTTGCTCGTGCTGTCGGTGGTGACGATGACGGTGGGCAATCTCGCTGCGCTGCAGCAGAGCGGCGTCAAGCGCATGCTCGCCTACTCTGGCGTGGCGCACGCCGGTTATTTGTTGATGGGGCTGGTGGTCCTGAGCACGCCCGGACTCGAGGCGATGTTGTTCTACTTGATCGCCTACTACTTCATGAACCTCGGCGCGTTCGCTGTTCTGATCGTCGTCCACAACCATACCGGCAGCGATGCGATCGACGGCTTTCGCGGTCTCGCCTGGCGCGGGGGCGCCTTTCCCGCGGTGGCGATGGCGGCCTTCCTCTTCTCGCTGATCGGCGTGCCTCCCTTCGTCGGTTTCTTTGCCAAGCTCTACCTCTTCGCTGCAGTGATCGAGCAGAAGATGTACGCGCTCGCGCTGATCGGTGTGCTCAACAGCGTGATCTCGGTCGGCTACTACTTCCTCATCCTGCGGACGATGTTTCTCGACCGCCCGCCCGCGGGCGCGAGTGCTGTGGTCACGACCCTGCACGACTACGCGATTCTGTTGATCTTGCTCACGGCGACCTGCGTGTTCGGTCTCTGGTCGGGGCCGATGTTCGCCTTCGCCCGCTACTCGCTGCAATTCTTCGCCGGGTGAGCGACGGAACCGGCGCGACCGAATCGCGTTTTCGGCGACGGTATTGGTCCCGGTGCCCGGCCGGGCTATACGGATTCATACACATGCGAAAGACGCGCGACGCCAAGGTCGGCGTCCGAAAACCCTGGAGGTCAATCATGGACAATCGTATCAAGGGCGCCCTGATCGCCACTGCCGTCGCGGGGCTTTTCGCCGCCGGGACAGCGTTTGCCGACGAAGCAGCCGGCGGCACGGCGACGGAGGTGAAGTGCCTCGGAGTCAATGAGTGCAAGGGCACCAGCGAGTGCGGTGTGCCGGACGGCCACTCCTGCCATGGCGCCAACGGCTGCAAGGGCAAGGGTTGGATCAAGCTGTCCGAGAAGGACTGCAAGGACAAAGGCGGCACGGTCTTGAAGTAGGCCTGCGCGACCCGCCTCCGCGAGGCCTCGGCGCTCGCGGAGGCGGGTGGCGGTTCCATGCATCATCGTCAGGACCGCGATTTCCCCGCACTCGGCTTCGGCGTAGGCCTGCGGTCGGCGCACTACGACGAGATCCTCGCCGAGCGGCCGCAGGTCGATTGGTTCGAGGTCATCTCCGAGAACTTCATGGTCCCCGGCGGCCGGCCGCTGCACGTCCTCGAGCGCGTGCGCGAGCACTACCCGATCGTGCTCCACGGCGTGTCCCTGTCGATCGGTTCGACCGACCCTCTGAATCCCACCTACCTCGACGACCTCGCCGCGCTCGCGCATCGCTGCGAACCGGCATGGATCTCGGACCACCTGTGTTGGACTGGCGTGGCCGGTCGCAACGCGCACGACTTGCTGCCGCTGCCGTATACCGAGGAGGCGATCGTGCACGTCGCCGAGCGGGTGCTGCGGGTGCAAGACCGGCTCGGCCGCCGCATCCTGCTCGAGAATGCATCGACGTATCTGGAGTTCGCCCACTCGTCGGTTCCGGAGTGGGAGTTTCTCGCGGCGATCGCCGAACGCGCCGACTGCGGCATCTTGCTCGACGTCAACAACATCTTCGTCAGCGCCTTCAATCACGGCTTCTCGGCGCAAGCGTACATCGCCGCGATCCCGATCGAACGGGTGAAGCAGTTCCATCTGGCCGGGCATACGGATCGCGGGGCGTTTCTCCACGACACCCACGACCATCCGGTTTGCGACGAGGTGTGGGCGCTGTACGGCATGGCGGTCGAGCGCTTCGGCGCCGTGTCGACGCTCATCGAATGGGACGACGACATTCCGCCGTTTGCCCGCCTGCAACAGGAAGCGGAGCGCGCCCGATCGGTGGTGCAGCTGGCCACGCTGCGCGCGCCAGGCGCCGCATGAGCGGAACTCCCGACCTGGGACGAACCCAACGGCTGTTCTGGGACGTCGTCGTCGCCCCCGAAGGGGCCGCTGCCGGGCTTGCCGCGCTGGCGCCGGCCAACCGCGCTGCAGCCCGGGGGTTGCTCCGCGAGCGTCCGGGGATGACGTCGGTCGAGCGGCTCGACGTCTATGCGAACATGTACTTCTTCCGCATCCTCGATGCGTTGAAGCAGGACTTTCCCGGCGTGCTCGCGCTCGTCGGTGCCGATGAGTTTCACAATCTGATCACCGATTACCTGATCGTGCATCCGTCGCGGCACTACTCGCTGCGTTACGCCGGGCAGGAACTCCCCGCGTTCGCGCGCGACCATCGGTTGTCGCAAGCGCACCCGTACCTCGCCGATGTCGCTGCGCTCGAGTGGGCGATGCTCGCCGCGTTCGACGCGGTCGATACGCCGGTACTCGACGCCGCGGCGCTGGCGCGCGTGGCGCCCGAGGTGTGGGGTGCGTTGCGGTTCGAACTCAGTTCGTCGCTGCACGTGCTCGATTTCGACTACCCGGCAGACCGCATCTGGCAAGACACGCAGGCGGGGATCGCGATCGAATCGGCAGCGGCGGCGACGCAGGTGCGCGTGTGGCGCCGCGAGATGCGTGTGTACCACCGGGCGATCGACGCCGCCGAGCGCGAAGCGCTGCGAGCGCTCCGCGCGGGCGCTACGTTCGCCGACGTGTGTGCGCTACTGGCGCCAGCAAATACCGACCCGCAGGTTGCAGCGGCAGCGGTTTTCGGGCTCGTCCGCATCTGGCTCGGTGACGGGATCCTGGCGGGCGCAAACGTCGCATCGACATAGCCGCCCCTTGAACAGCCATGCGCACCTAAGCCGAAGCCACTTCAGTCCAGTCGTGCGTGAGCGCCGCGGCGACCAGCGACACCTTGCGCCCCGGCCGCTCGACGTGGGTCTCTAGCTGCAGCGGCTGGAGTACCGGCACCGGGCGCTCTCCTTGCCCTCCGCTCCCGCACGGAGCCGCAGGCACCCCCGTCAGGCGCCAGCGCCGCAGCCGTTCGCAACGAAGGCGGTCACCTCGGCCGCAACCACGTCGCGGTCCTTGTCGATGCTGACGACGTGGAACGAGTCGCGCAAGATCAACGTCCGCACCGGGTTCGGGAGTTCACGCTGCAAGATGGCGACGTTCTCGAGCGGACACGTGTGATCCTGGCTGGAGTGGATCACCAAGATCGGCTGCTGCACCTCGGGAAGCAGCGCACGAACGTGCTCCTGCAGTCGCACCAGTTGGCCCACCGCGCGCAGCGGCGTACGCGTGTAGCTCGGAATCGCGGCGCGTGCGGCGTCGTCGGCAACGTCGCTGCCGCCATCCTTGCCGACGAAACGAAAGCGATCTCCCGCCACCGTCATGACGAACGGAATCAGTGGTGTCACCCAAGGCAGCCATGGCATGGACGTAACCAACGCCGGCGCCAGGAGCACCAAGCCGCGAACCCGCTCGCGATGCTCCGCCGCGAGCTTGAGCGCCAGCAGGGCGCCCATCGACTGGCCGACGACGACGATCTCGGAACAGTGCGCGGCCAACTCGTCGAGCCCGGCGAGCACCGAGCCGTACCAGTCTTCCCACGTCACTCCCTCCATATCCTCGGGAGTGGTGCCGTGGCCGGCGAGCCGGATCACGTTCGCCGATAGACCCGCCGCATGCAGACGGTCGCCGAGATAGCGCATCTCCCACGGGCAACCGGTGAACCCGTGGACGAGCAAACACCCGCGCGCGCCGGCGCGCAGGAGGACCGGCGCGTTCGCGGTGGGAAGCCCCGCGGACGGCGACGGCGCGTCCCGGTCAGCTGAGGTCGCTGAAGCCACGGCCCATCGTGATCGAGGACTGCTTACGAAGCTCAGCGAGCAACGCCGTCATCACTTCGTTGCGGCGGCGCGCCTCGATCGCGTCGACGACCTGCTCCTTCTGGGCCTCGAACTCGGCGTCGGCCGGCGGCAAGCGCTCGCCGAGCACGGCAATGACCACCTGCTCGCCGACGGTGTACGCCGCGGGCGCGACCGGCGCCTCGCTGGTCAGTTCGAAGGCGGCTTCCTTCAGCTCGGGCGAAACCCCGAGACCGGCGATCCAAGGGCCCTGGCGTCCGAACGGCCCGGTCTCCTGAACCGTCTTTCCGGCAGCAGCAGCAACGTCGGCAAGGCTCGACTCGGCGAGTTGCGCGTGCAGTTCCTCGCCGCGCTTCTGGGCGACGTCCAAGGCCTTCTCGGCCCGCACCGCCGTGCGCACCGCTTCGGCTGCCGCATCGAACGCAGGGACATGCGCCGCGATCTTCTCCTCGACGCGGAAGACGATGTACCCATCGGCGGTGAAGGTGACCGGGCCTATCTTGCCCGCATCGACCGCCATCGCTGCCGTGATGAGTGCGCTGCTGCCGCGGACGCCTGGGATCGTCTCGGCGACTCCGACCGGGGCCGACGTCTGCACCGGCAAGCCGTCAGCCGTAGCGACTTCCGCCAGCGCGGTTCCGGCGTTCGCCTTTTCTTGAGCCGCGTTGGCGGCCTTCTCGGCGAGCTCGCGCGCCGCGGGATCGGCCAACTTCGCAACGATCTGCGCCCGCACTTCCTCGAGCGGACTGGTGCCGGCCGGGCGCTTCGCCTCGACTTTGAGGATATGCAAACCGAACTGCGTCTCGACGATGCTGCTGATTCCGCCCGGTTCGACCGAGAAGGCGGCCTCTTCGAAAGACGGCACCATGCGGCCGCGCGGGAAGAAACCGAGATCGCCTCCCTGCGGGGCGTTGGACTCGTCTTCGGAAACCTCGCGCGCGAGGGCAGCGAAGTCCTCGCCCCCCTGGAGCCGCGCCAACACGGCCTCGGCGCGGCCGCGGACCGCCGCCTTCTCGTCGTCGGTCGCTGCCGACGCGACCCGCAAGAGGAGGTGACGCGCTTGTACGGTCTCGGGCTGGTCGAACTCCGTCTTGTTGTCGTCGTAGTACTTCTGGATTTCTTCGTCCGTCACCTCGACCTGATCCGTGAACCGGGACGGGACGTAGAGGACGTAGCCGAGGCGCACGCGCTCTGGCTCACGGAACGACTCGGCGTTGGCGTCGAAGTGGGTCTTCGCTTCCTCGTCGGTCACCTCGACCCCCTCGGTGAAATCGTCCGTCGCGAGGGCGATGTAGCTCAGCTTCACCTTCTCGTTCTGCAGCATGAAGTCGGTGCGGACTTCCGCTTCGCTGGCGCGGACGCCGCCGGAGACGAGGTTGGTGAGCTTGTCGACGAGGATCTGCTCGCGCTGCGAGTTCTCGTACTGGGCCGGCGTGAGCTTGTTCAGGCGGAGCACCCGCAGGTAGCGGTCCTTGTCGAAAAGGCCGTCGATCTGAAACGACGGGTCCGCCGCGATGGTGTCGCGGACCTCGGAGTCGGCGACGCCGAGGCCGAGGCGCTCGGCCTCCTGGCGCAGCAAGACGACGCGGACGAGTTGGTCGACGGTCTGAGAACGCAGATCGATCGTGTCGAGCAACTCCAGATTGTCCTTATAGACCTGGCGATAAAACTGCGTCAGGTTGCGGTGGGCCCGCTCGAATTGCATCTGGTCGACGGTCTCGCCGTTGACTTCGGCGACCATTTGGAACTGCTCGCCGCCGACGCCGACACCGACGCCCCAGAAAATGAAAACGAGGACGATTGCCCCGAAGATGACCTTGATCCAGCCAGCGGCCTTGTTTGAACGGATGAACTTGAGCACGTCGCGAATCCTTCCCTTGGAATTCCGGTACCTGCGGCGGCTCGTCGCCAGCCGCCGAACCCGTCTGCTTCTCGGGAGGGCGGTGGCCACGGCGGCGGCTGTATGCAATATGCCATCTGTCGCAAGCGAACAAGCCGTCTGCAAGCGCCCGCGCAACCGACGGCAGAGGAGCCCCATGAAGAAGCGCCGCCTCGGCCGCACCGGCCTCACCGTTTCGGAGATCTGCCTCGGCACGATGACCTTCGGCAGCCAGGCCGACGAAGCCGCCAGTCGTGCGATCCTCGACCGCGCCGCAGAAGCCGGCGTCGACTTCCTCGACGTCGCCGAAATCTACCCGGTCCCTCCCGACGCGAAGTGGGCCGGCCGCAGTGAGGAGATCGTCGGCCGCTGGCTCGTCGACAAGCCCCGCGACGCCTTCTTCATCGCTACCAAGGTAGCGGGCCCCGGCGGCGGCTGGTTCCAGACGCCGGTGCGCGAAAACAAGACCGCGCTCGACCGGCACCACATCGTCCGCGCCGTCGAGGGCAGCCTCATCCGTCTCGGCACCGACTACATCGATCTGTACCAGACGCACTGGCCCGATCGCGGCCTGCCGTTCGACGAGACGCTCGAAGCCCTGACTGCGCTCGTCGAGGAGGGCAAGGTGCGCTACGTCGGCTGCAGCAACGAGACCGCCTACGGCCTGACCAAGAGCCTGTGGACGAGCGACGCCGAGGGACTCGTTCGCTACGAGACGATCCAGAACAACTTCAGCCTGCTCAACCGCCGCTTCGAAGACGAACTCGCCGAAGTCTGTCGCGCCGAGCAGGTCAGCCTCCTGCCCTACAGCCCCATCGCCGGCGGCGTGCTCTCGGGCAAGTACCAGAACGACCAATGGCCGGAAGGCGCGCGTTTCACCGCCTACCGCAACCTCCACCCGCGCACCAAGATCATGGCGCAACGCTTCGTCAACGAACGCAGCCTCGCCGCCACCGCGCGCTTCATCGAGATCGCCCGCGCAGCCGGCATGGCTGTCGCCACCCTGGCGACCGCATGGACGCTGACGCGCGACTTCGTCGGCTCGACGATCATCGGCGCCACCAGTGTTGGCCAAGTCGACGAGACCCTCGCCGCCGCCGAGATCACCCTGAGCCCGGACGTTCTCAAAGCCTGCGACGACATACGCAAGGAGATCCCCTACCCGATGGGGTGACGAGGAAAGGGCCAAGGGCCAAGGGCGCGTCTTGCCGCTTGGCCCTTCATACAACCATGCCCAACCACCTGATCCACGAGAGTAGCCCCTACCTGCGCCAGCACGCGCACAACCCGGTCGACTGGTTCCCCTGGGGCGACGCGGCGTTCGCCAAGGCCAAGGCCGAGAACAAACCCGTCTTCCTCAGCGTCGGCTACTCCGCTTGCCACTGGTGCCACGTCATGGAGCACGAGTCCTTCGAGAATGAGGACATCGCCCGCGTGATGAACGCGCACTTCGTCAACATCAAGGTCGACCGCGAGGAACGCCCCGACGTCGATCACATCTATATGAACGCCGTGCAGATGCTCACCGGCCGCGGCGGCTGGCCGATGAGCGTCTTCCTCACGCCCAACGGCGAGCCGTTCTACGGCGGCACCTACTTCCCCCCGGAAGACCGCCACGGCATGCCCGGCTTACCGCGGCTGCTCGAGGGAATCGCCCGCGCCTACCACGAAAGCCCCGACCAGATCCGCGACAACGTCGGCCGGCTGATGGACGCCCTACGCCGGATGGACGGCCAGCAGGCGGCCGACCGCATTCCCGGCGCAGACCTCGTCGCCGATTCGGCGCGCCAACTCGCCCAATCGTACGACGACGTGCACGGCGGCCTCGGCCAGGCGCCGAAGTTTCCCAACGAGGCCGTCTTCGAGTTGTTCACCCGGGTCCACCACCACAGCGGCGCCGAGCGCTTCCTCGAAATGAGCCTGCAGACCCTGCGCAAGATGGCGCACGGCGGCATCTACGACCAACTCGGCGGCGGCTTTCACCGCTACTCCGTCGACGCCGAGTGGCTCGTTCCGCACTTCGAGAAGATGCTCTACGACAACGCCCAACTCGTGCCGCTCTACGTCGACGCCTTCCGCATCAGCGGCGACCCGCTGTTTGCGCAAATCGCCCGCGACAGCCTCGACTACGTGCTGCGCGAGATGCACGACCCGCGCGGCGGCTTCTACTCCACCCAAGACGCCGACAGCGAAGGCGAAGAGGGCAAGTTCTTCGTGTGGACCCCGGCCGAGGTTCGCGCCCTCGTCGACGAATCGGACTTCGACCTGATCTGTCGCTACTGGGACGTCACGGCCGAGGGAAATTTCGAGGGCAAGAACATCCTCCACCTCACCCTCGACAGCGCGCAGATCGCCAAGCTCTTCGGTCGCGAGCCGGACGCGGTGCGCGCCGCCGTTGCCAAGGCGCGGGCGCAGCTATTCGCGGCGCGCGCCGACCGGATCCACCCTGGCCTCGACGACAAGGTACTCACCGCGTGGAACGGCCTGATGATCAGCGCCTTCGCGCGCGCGGCCGAGGTATTCGACGAGCCGCGCTACGCGGACGCGGCGATCGGCGCGGTGGAATTCGTCGAGTCGACCCTGCAGCGCGACGACCGCCTGCTCAGCACGTACAAAGACGGCGTCGCCAAGCTCAACGGCTACCTCGACGACTACGCCTTCTTCATCACGGCGCTGCTCGACGTTTTCGAGCTGACCCAGGAGCGCCGCTACCTGGACCGCGCCGCGGCGCTGGTGCGGTCGACGATCCGGCATTTCTGGGACGCGGAATCCGGCGGCTTCTTCTTCACCAGCGACGACCACGAGGCGTTGATCGTGCGCACCAAGCCGTCGTTCGACGGTTCGATCCCGTCGGGCAATTCGGCGATGGCGCGCAATCTCCTCCGCCTGCACCACCTGACCGGCGGCGTAGAGTTCCGCGAGCGCGCCGAAACGCTGTTGCGCGTCTACGCCGACGCCATGCGGCAGCAGCCCTTCGGAACGGCCAATATGCTCTGCGCGTTGGACTTCTACACGCAGACGCCGAAAGAAATCGTCATCGTCGGCAGCCGCGACGATCCGGCAACAGCCGCGCTCCTAGCCGCGGCGCGGCGCGTCTACGTGCCGAACCGCGCGTTGACCGTCGTCGTTCCGGACGGCAGCGCGACGCTGCCTGCACTGCTCGAAGGCAAGGGACAAATCGACGGCAGAGCCACCGCCTACGTCTGCGAGCGGATGACCTGCTCGGCCCCGGTGACCGACGCGGCGGCGCTCACCCTACTGCTCGAGCGACGTGCGTAGGCGTGGCTCAACGTCGCTTCGGCGCCGGGCGGCGGTGGGCGGCGGCTCCTTCGCGGCTTCGCTGGCAGCGACCGCAGCCGCAGCTAGCGCTCTGCCGACGATCTCCTCGGAGATTCGCAGCGCGCGCACGAACTCGCCGCCGTTCACCTGCCAGCGCAACAGGCTGAGCACCCGTATCGCGGCCGTACGCGCGCGCCGCGGCTCAGCGGCGATCTCGGCCGCACGATCATCCCAGCCGTGCAGCTCGCCTTCGAGCCGCTTGCGCACATCCATCGCGAGCAGGCGCGCCGCCCGCTCCTCCGCCGGCGTGACGACACGACCGATGCCAAACAGCGCCGAGAGCAAATCGCGGCGTGCGGGAATGCTTTCGAGGGCGCGCAATTCCGCGCCCAGCCGCACTGCAGCACCGAGCTGCGTACCGATTTCGCCGCCGACCACCGCGAGTTCCTGTTCGCTGACGAACGTCCAGCCGGCGCGATCCGATGGCGCGGGTACGAGCATCCCGAGCGCGGCGGCAATCAGCCCGATGGCCGCCGCGAGCGTCATTCCGGTGACGAACCCGCCGACGAAGCGGCGCACGGATTCGTCGGCACGCATCGGCAGCGCGGTGCCGGCGAGGCGACTGCCACGAAATGGCGTCGCCAGGTTGATTCGAACCGCTCGTCGCTGCTCCACTGCCAATATTCCTCCGCCGAGAATCGAAACTGCCCCTGCTCGTGTACTATGGTAACGTCCAATACGGAATGCCGAAGCTGATTCAACCAGAACGCTCCGACCCAACCGAGGGTGCCGCCGAGCGACGCTTTCTCGACCGTCGCCTGCGCGTCGGTCTGTGGCTGATCCTCGCTGCGACGCTGCTTTTTCCCGCACTCGAACTGTTCATGCCGGCAGCCGCCGACGCGACCATCGAAGTACTGCTCATCCAAGGCGCGGTGATCCTGATCGTGCTGCTCCGCCTCGTGCGCAGTGAGGGCGAGGCGGTCGGCGAGACACTGCTGACGATGCTCTGCGTGACGCTCGCGACCGCCGGCATCGCCTTTCTCCGCAGCGACACGTTGATGCCGCTGATCTTCTTCACCCTGCTGGCGTTCATCGCGGCGACGCTGCTCGCCTGGCGCCCGTGGGCCCAGGTCGTCCTCGTCCTGATCCTCATCGGCACGGTCACCGCCCTGTTCCGGCTCAGCCCGGACATTCCGCTCCCCACGTTCGCCACCCTTGCGGCTTTCGGCCTCGGCCAGGCGACTTCGATCTACGTCGCCTTCGAACTCGGGCAGACCCGCCGCCGCGTCCGTGAAGAGGCGCAGGTTCGCGAACGCACGGCAGCAGCGCTGCAATTGGTCGAATCGGCCGTCGAGCAAGCGAACGACGCCATCGTCATCATGACCCCCGACCTGCAGTTCCCCGGGCCGCAGATCGTTTACGTCAACCCCGCCTTCAGCGCGATGACGGGCTACACCGCTGAGGAGGCGGCGAACCAACCGCTGAAGGCGCTGTTCGGCCCCGGCACGGCGACGAACGAGATCGCCCGCATGCACGAGGCACTGCGCAAGGACGAAGCACGGATCGGCCACGGCACCTTTCACCGCAAGGACGGCACGCCGTACATGCTCGAGTGGCACACCGCTTCGATCCGCGATGACGCCGGGCGAACGACGTACCGCATGTCCGTCAACCGCGACATCACCGTGCGCGTCGAGGCGGAAAGCGGACGCGCTGCGCTCCTCGAAATCGCGCGCAGTATCGGCGGACGCCTCGACCGCGCCGAGATCCTCGAACGGGTGCAGGCGCGCATCGCCGAATTGCTGCCGTGCGACCGCGTACTGGCGGTGCGCTGGGATGCCGATAGCCAAGCGTTCCGCTTCGCTGCCGCGCACGGCTTTCCCGAGGAGCACCTCGCGCGCCTGCTCAAACTCGAGCACCGACCGGTGGAGGCGCTGCGCCAGCAACTTCTCGCCGGTCGCTCGGTGGTCATCAATGAACCGGTCGGCCAGCCGCTGCTGCCGATCACCCTCTTCTCCGACTACGGCGTGGCCGCGCTCGCGATCGCGCCGCTGCACGCGCGCGGCCAGATGCTCGGCGCACTACTCGTCGCCAATGTCCTCCGCGGCCGACGTATCGCTGCGGGGCAGGTCCAACTCCTCGACGGTATCGGCCGTCAGGTCGCACTCGCCTGGGACGCTGCCGAACTCTACCGCTTGCAGCGCGAGGACGCGCGCGTCGCGCGAGCGCTGGCGAGCATCGGTGAAGCGATGATTTCGTCACTCACATCACCCGTACTGCAAGAACGTCTGTGTAAGCTGGCGATGCAAGTGCTCGACTGCGAGTCGAGCCACACGATCTTGTGGCGGCCGGAAGAGCAGGTCTATGCGTTCGTCCGCGGCGAGGGCGACCCGCCGGAACGGCGCGAAGCGCTGCAGCTGTTGCACCTGCCACCGACGGATTTAGCTGATGTGTTCCGCCGGCTGCGGCGGGAAGACGTGGTGGTCGTCACCCCCGATGGCGAGGAAGCTTCGCCGGTCGTGCGCCTGTTGCAGCACTACGATCTCGGCCCGAGCGTGTTCATCGCCCTGCGTCGCGGCGAGGAGGTGGTCGGCTGTCAGGTGGCACACGCACCGGCAGCGGCGCCGGCGTTCTCCGACGAGCAACTCCGGATCGCCCGCGGTATCGCCCAGCTCGCGTCAATGGCGCTCGAGAACGCGCGCCTACTCGAAGAGACGGAGCGCGCCAACCGGCTGAAGTCGGAGTTCGTCGCAACCATGTCGCACGAGTTGCGCACTCCTCTCAACGTGGTCATCGGCTACAACGAATTGCTGCTCGACGGCGCCTATGGTGAGGTCACCGAGGAGCAACGACAGCCGCTCGCACGCGCCGACAAGAGCGCGCGCGAGCTCTCCGACATGATCGACGCGATCCTCGATCTGAACCGGCTCGACCGGCCGTACGTGCCGCTGAACCTCGAGAGGGTTGCGATCACGAGCCTCATCGACGAGGTGATCGGCGAAGACCGCAATCTGCCGGAAAAGCCGCAAGTGCGGGTGCTCCGCGAACTCGACCACGACTTGCCCATGCTTCACTCGGACCGCGTCAAATTGAAGATGATCATCAAGAATCTCTTCGGCAACGCGGTCAAGTTCACGGAGAAAGGCGCGATCACCATCGTCGCGCGCGCGCTGCATCCGGGTATCGAATTGCGGCTGAGTGATACCGGCATCGGCATCTCGCCGGAGGCCCAGGCGTATGTGTTCGACCCCTTCCGCCAAGTCGACGGTTCGGACACGCGCCGCTACGGCGGGCTCGGACTGGGGCTGTACATCGTACATCGCCTCGTCGACGTCTTGGGCGGCACGGTGACACTCGACAGCAAGCTAGGTGAGGGCTCGACGTTCAAAGTCTGGATCCCCCTGGCCGCGATCGACGCCGGCCGTGCGGACGAACCCGCAGCGCCCGCGACCAACGGTGCCGCAGCTCCATCGTGATGGCGTGCTACAATCCGACGGTAGCCTCCGCTATATCTCCGTCCCATGCTCACCATCGATGATTTCGCCAAGATCGAACTCCGGGTCGCCCGCATCGTCCACGCCGAGCCGCACCCGAACGCCGATAAGCTGATGGTGCTCGACGTCGAGATCGGCCCCGACCGGCGCCGCATCGTCGCCGGCATCCGCAAGCACTACGCCCCCGAAGAACTGCTCGGCAAGTCGATCGTGGTCGTCGCCAACCTACAGCCTGCGACGCTTCGCGGCATCGAAAGCCAAGGCATGCTGCTCGCCGCCTCCGACGAAGAAGGCCGCCTCGTTCTGGTCACCCCGGAAAAGCCGATCGGCGCCGGGGCGAGGGTGAGGTGAGGAACGAGGGGTTCAGGTGAATGGCACAAGGCGGAATGCGTAAAGCGGAAGGCAGATGGCTGCTGAGCTAACAGCCTGTTGAAAAACTGCCTGGCGCTTCGAGACGCCCCTCCGGGGCTCCTCAGCGCGAACGGAATCGCTCGGTTTTCCGTTCGGCCTGAGGAGGCGCGTAGCGCCGTCTCGAAGGCCAGGGGACTTTTTCAACAGACTGCTACGGGTGCCTGGAACCTCGAGCCTGTAGCTTGCCGCCATTCCACCGTCACACCACGTCGTCCAATCTACATCCACGCGCCTCCATCCACGCGGAGGATCTTGCCGGTGACGAACGAGGCGTCGTCGCTCGCCAGGTAGACGGCGGCCTTGCCGATGTCGGCAGGCGTGCCGGCCCGGCCGAGCGGAATCGACTGGGTCAGCGCCGCCTCGCCGTACGCCTGCATCAGGCGGTTGCCCATGTCGCTCGCGACGAGCCCGGGCGCAATGCAGTTCACCCGCACGCCCGCCGAAGCGCATTCCCGCGCCAACGTCTTCGTCAGCGCGTTCACCGCCGCCTTCGACGCGTAGTAAGGCGCGCCGAACGGCGCACACGCGTCGGCGCCGATCGACGACACCAGGATCATGCTTCCCGAGCCCTGGGCGACCAGCTTCCCCGCCGTCGCCTTGCACGTGAAAAATGCGCCATCGAGGTTCGTGCGCACCACCCGCTGCCACTCCTCGATCGGCATGTCCCAGACCGTGTGCACCCGCGACGCCACGCCCGAGTTCGCCACGACCACGTCGAGATGGCCGAAGCGCTCCAACGCTAGCGCCACCATCGTTTCGACGGCACCCCAATCGGCAACATCCGCCTGTAACGCCAAAGCTGCCCCGCCGAGCGCCGCGACGTCGCTCACCGTCCGCGCCGCACCTTCGGCGTCGCGCCGGTAGTTCACCACCACATCGGCGCCCTCAGCTGCGAGCGCGAGTGCAATGCCCCGACCGATGCCGCGCGAGGCGCCGGTCACCAGAGCTACCTTGTCGTTCAGTTTCGCCATGGCGCGAATAGAGCAGGAACTTTTCCGGAAGGGGAGCCGCGACCGCCGGCTCTTCCGCGCCCCGCGCGCAGCCGGTACAACCGAGCCGAAAGTCCGGTCGCGCGCGGCGCCGACCCAGATCCAGGAGAGAGCAGACATGGCAGACAGACCATTCAAGGTGCTGGGGTTCGAACAGGTGGCGATCGGCGGCCTCGATAAGCAGAAGATGCGCGAGCTGTGGATCGACACCCTCGGCTTCGGCCTGCACGAAACCCACCGCATGGAGTCGGAGAACGTCGACGAGGACATCCTCTACGCCGGCAAAGGCCTGCTGCAGACGGAACTCAACCTCATGCAGCCCATCGATCCGGAGAAGAAGCCGAAGGTGCACGAGCCGGCGCTCAACCACATCGGCCTTTGGGTCGACGACATCCACGCCGCCGTCGCCTGGCTGACGGCGCAAGGCGTGCGCTTCACCCCCGGCGGCATCCGCCGAGGCGCCGCCGGCCACGACGTCTGCTTCATCCACCCCAAGGGCAATGAGAGCGCGCCGATCGGCGGCTGCGGCGTGCTGATCGAGTTGATCCAGGCGCCGGACGATGTCCGCGCGGCGTTTGCGGCGATGGCGGGGTGATTGTGGGCTGAGGGGTTCGGGGTAAGGGATTCAGCGGGACGCGGGGGGCTACGGCCAGGCGCGGCGGCGGCTGCCGGTGGCTGAGATCCAGTAGGGCGCCCAGACGAAGGCGACGCGGTTCACGTCGATACTGGCCTTCGTCGCGCGGATCACCGTGACCTCCACTTCGACTTCGAACGGGTTCGGTTCCGCCTCGGGTGCGGCGATCTCGCGTTCGAACTCCGCGCTCAACTCGGCCAGGCGGGACTGCAACGCTGCGACCGTTTCTTCCGCGCGAGCGACGTCGCCGCGCTCCTTCAAGATGCGCCCGGCGCTGCGTGCCGCCGTAGTTGCGCGGCCGACACTCGCGACCTTACGCCCGAGAAAGGCGCCGAGAACGGTTGCACCGAGCGAGATCGCTGCGTGCAAGCCCTGGTGCTTGGCCTGTTCCCGCTCGCGCTCGTGGCGCTGCTGCGCGGTGCGCAGCCGTTCCTCGAGCGCGGCGACCTTCGGTGCATAACGGCGGCGCAGCGCCTCGACGCGCTCGTCGCGGTCCGCGTGCAGGCGTTCCTGCAGCCGTATCCGGAAATCGCGCTCCGACTCGCCGAACGTCGAAGTCATCTTGGTGCCGCGGTGCGCGAACAACTCGATCCTCTCGGTGACGTGCAAGTGGCTCTCGAGTTGCCGTGACCACGTCGCATACGAACGCGAGGTCACCGCACCGGGCGGTAGATCGGCGAAGCGGGCGCCCGGCCGCGCCGCGGTCGCGAACGCATCCTCCGCAGCGTCCAGGATTTCTCCATTCTGCCACGACACCGGCTGTGGCCCCGCTTGGATCGCGGTCAGGAGCACCACCTCGCGGCGGGTATCCACCCCGACTTTGGCGGCACGGAATCCGACCGAAGCGACGCCGACGACGGCTGGTTCATAGACGAGCACCTCGTCCCCGAGCGGCTCGCGGTTCGCGGCCAGGAAGGTCTCGGTGACCCCCGGCGGCAGCAGGGGGCGCATCTCCGCTGCCGGCTGCGGTGCGGCGGCGGTAGAGGATGCCGGACCTGCCGGACTCGCCCCGGGTGCGTCGTCGTCTGAACCCTGCGCGAGGCGCGTGATCTCGTTGCGGCTCAGCGGACCGCGCAAGTACGAAAGCGCCCAGCGCACCTGAAAGAGATCGGGCCCATCGTCGTGGGCGTTGTTCATCAAGAAGACGCGCTTGCCCATCGTCGCGAGAAGGCGTTCGAGTTCCGCGCGCTCGAAGCCCGTTCCGCCGGCGGCGTTGGCGCTCTGCAGGCCGTCGAGCACACGCGCGCGGTCTTGCTGCGTCTGCAGGCGGCCGATGAACCACGTGCCCATGTTGGCGAGCCCCTTGTAGTCGAGATCGACCGGGTTTTGGGTCGATAGAAAGACCCCGAGTCCGAAGGCGCGCGCCTGTTTGAGCAAGGTGAGCAGCGGCTCCTTGGACGGCGGATTGGCGACGGGCGGGAAGTAGCCGAAGACCTCGTCCATGTAGACGATCGCACGCAGGCTCGACGAGCCGGGTTGGGTGCGCATCCAGGCGACGATCTCGGTGAGCAGCAGGGTGACGAAGAACATGCGCTCGGCGTCGCTGAGATGGGCGAGCGCGAAGATCGACGCGCGCGGCTTGCCCGACGGCGCATGCAGGAAGGCACCGATGTCGAGCGGTGCGCCATCGAGCCAGGCTTCCATCCCAGGGGCGGCGAGGAGGTTGTTCAATTGCAGCGCCAGCGCGAAGCGCTCCTTGGCGGGGAAGAAGGTCTCGATGTCGAAGGCACCGACGCGGCTGACGGGCGGCGTTTGCACCTCACGCACGAGGGTGGCGATGTCGAGGTCGCGCCCGGCGCGCCAGGAGTGCTCGAGGATCTTGGCGAGGAGGATATGTTCGCGGCTGCGCAGCGGATCGGCATCGATCGACAGCAATGCGAGCAGGCTGGTCGCCGTCGAGACGAGACGTTCGCGGAAGGCGTCGGCGTCGGCAAGCAGGGCTGCGCCGGGTGCAGCGAACGAGCGGATGGCGGCAACCGGACGACCGGCGCGGCTGCCGGGGGTGTAGAGTGCGAGGTCGGCGGCAGCGCGCAGCTTGCGGATGCGTTCGCCGCTCTGGCCCCACTCGGCGAGGCCATCGCGCCACAGCTTCGCCTGGTCGGCCGCGAGATCGGCGGTCGTGATCGCGCGGCGGCGCGCCTCCTCCGGGTCGACCCAGGGGGCGAAGTCGGCGGGGCTGAGTTCGGGGAAGGTGAGCAGTAGATTGCCGAGGTCGCCCTTGGGATCGATGATCAGACAGGGCACGCCGTCGATCAACGCCTCTTCGAGCATCGAGATCGCAAGCCCGGTCTTGCCCGACCCGGTCATGCCGATGCACACCGCGTGGGTGGTGAGATCCTTGGAGTCGTAGAGGACGAGCTCGTCGCTGAGCGCGCGAGCGGCGGAGTCGAAGCGTTTGCCGAGATAGAAGGCTCCGAGTCTTTCGAAATCCTGCATGCGCCCTCCTGAATTCAAACGAGAGACGCATAGCACGAACCGCGAAGGGGAGGATGATCGGACGGGGAGTTTTGAGTTTTCAGTTGTTAGTGCTGAGTGGCGGTGCCTGCCGCTGGCCGGAGTCCAATTACAGGGCGAAGCCCCACCGCCAACCAAAAACTCAAAACTCAAAACTACCGAGGCGGCGCCTCGGTCTAACCGTGCAACGCGCGGGAGACGGCGAAGCGCAATTGTTCCGGGGTAAACGGCTTGGCGAGGTGGGCTTTCGCGGCGACGCCGCGCTGGAATCCGGACGGCAACTCCACCATCAAGTCACCGACGATCAAGGCGGGGACGCCACAGGTTGCAGCTGCCTCCTCGAGGCTGCGAACTCCCTTCCCGTTGGCGATCGTCGCGGCACTGCTTGCAACGACGGCCAGGGCGATCGATTCCTCGATGAATCGCTCGAGACCATCGCTACCGCTCGCGGCTTCGACCACTTCGAGATTCTCGCCCTCGAGCACCGCGCGCGCGATGGCCCGGCTATCGGCGTCCCGATCGACCAACAGAATCTTCTTCGTGCGGGGGGTGAGGCGCATCACACAGCGAGCGAATAGCCCAGGTTGGCTCTTCGGCAATGGGTGCCGACTCGCACGCGCTTGCCGGCGTGCGAGTTTGCCTTCATCGCTGTGCCCGCTGCCGGAGTGGGTTCGCGAAGCGAGCCGATGCTCCAGTCCTGCGAACAGGCTGACGCGGGCACGGTTGCCGCCCGACGTCTCCCGGTCTCCAGCGTTGTCGGCGCCAGCAATGCCGAGAATCCCCAATAAGAGTTCCTCGACTGCATCTGCCTGCACCAGCACGGCGTCGAGCGCATCGGTTTGCGCAGCACTCAGTGGGCCGGGCACGATCTCTCGTAAGAGGTGTGTGTACCCGACGATGTTGTGCAGCGGAGTGCAAAGCTCGTGTGCGACCGTCGTGACCAAATCGCGGAACAGGTTGAGCGCACGCTGTCGTTCGATCGCGAACTCGACGCTGCGTACGATCACACTTCCTTGGGCCGCACCCTTGACGAGATAGTCCTGTGCGCCGCTGCTCAGCGTCCGTGACGCGGTCGCGCTATCGTCCATGCCCGTGAGCACGACGACCGGCAGGCGCGGTGCAACGCGCCTGATTTCGGCGACGGCTTCGAGGCCGGACGCATCGGGCAGACCGAGATCGAGGAGCACCGCGCTGAAGGGGCTGCTGCTGATGAGGTCGAGCGCATCGGTGAGCGATGTCGTGACGAGAAGCTCCATTCGCGCATCGCCAACTTCGGCAAACTCCTCCTCGACGAGACGCGCGTCGCCCGGGTTGTCCTCTGCCAGCAGGATCCTTCGCATCGGGCGCTGCGCAGGGCCTTCGTCGCCACCAACTTCCGCCGGCATGGTTTGGCCGACCGCCGAAGAGCTCGACGTAGACCGTGCCGCCGCTCGACGCTGGATCGCAGCAAGCAATTCCTCCGCGCTGGCATTGCCGAGATCGGCGCATGCCGGCGCTGCCATGTCGCGGACGACGTCGAGCATCGCTGCGTGCAACGCGGACATGTTGCCGGAAGCCGCTCGCAGGCGCGCAATGATCTGCGTCTGCTCTACCTCGAACTGCGTCAGGTCCGTGGTCGCGATTCCACCAATCGCTGCGTCGAGGTCGCCGATCGGCCGATGTAAGGCTTTGGCAAAGTCTTCGAGGAGTTCGGATCGGCGATCGACTGCGTGTTGACGCTCGAGCGCGTATAGGGCGCGGCGGGCCAATGCGTCGCCACTGAGATCGCCCTTGGCCACGAAGTCTTCCGCACCCAGCCGCATCGCATCGCTGGCGAGTTCCTGGTTGTCGTTTCCCGTGAGCACTATGATTGGCAGCGACGGCGCCACTCGCTTCAGCGCAGCGATCGACTCGAGTCCCTCCGAGTCCGGTAGGCCGAGGTCGAGGTAGACGACGTCGAATCGCGCGCTGCCGGCGACCTCCAGCGCCGCGGCGAGCGTCTCACAGTGCGTCAACCCAACCCCGATGAGGCCGGCGTCGGCAATGCCCTCACGCACGAGTTGAGCATCTGCCGGGTTGTCTTCGATGAGCAGAATATCGAGATCATACCGATTCATTGCGGGAGCCTCGCAATCGTGGCCCAGAAATTCACGATCGATCGAACGAGAACGACGAACTCGTCGAAACCCTGAGGCTTGGTTACGTAGCAGTTCGCGTGCAGGCGATACGCCGTGCTGATGTCCTCGGGGGCCTCGGAGGTGGTCAGCACGACGACGGGAATCTGCTTGAACTCGTCGCTCTCCTTGATCGCACCCAACACGTCCCGCCCGTCGAGGTTGGGCAGGTTCAGGTCGAGTAGGATCAACTGCGGTCGAACGGCGTCGTCAAATGGAGTGCGCCGAGCGAGAAAGTCGAGCGCCGCAAGTCCATTGGTGACGGCGAACAACGAGATCGATATACCGGTTTCCGCGAAGGCTGCTGCTGCCAGCTGTGCGTCGGCTTCGTTGTCCTCGACGAGCAGGACCGTAAATGACCGCTCAAGCGCACGCGACATTCACGTTGCCTTCGTCGCGCTGATCCTGGCTCGCGGCGGGCGCTTCCCCGCGTTCGGGCAGAGTGAAGTAGAACGTACTGCCTTGGCGCGGTCGCGAATCGGCCCACATCCGGCCACCGTGGCGTTCGACGATGCGGCGGCAGATGGACAGGCCGATCCCCGAGCCGGCAAAGGCGGTGCGGGTATGCAGCCGCTTGAAAACGAGAAAAATGTCCTCGGCGAAGCGCGGGTCGAAGCCGATGCCGTTGTCGCGCACGAAGAAGAGCCACCCAGCGTCGTCGCTGTCGGCCTGCACTAGTCCGGGGACTGACGTGGAGTTACGCAGTGCCGCAAGCAGCGTTGCACCGATGTGTACGCGCGGTGGCTCGTCGGCCTTGAACTTTGATGGCATTGGCGATCAAGTTGCGCAGCACCTGCTCGAACTGGCTCTGGTCGACCACGACCCGCGGCAATGGTTCGTGCGTAACGGTAGCCCCGTTTTCGAGGAGCGCTGGGCCGAGATCGTGGAGGGCGCGCGCCAGGCTCGCATCCGCGTCGCATTCGACGCTCGTGCCGCCGCGGGTACCGACGCGTGAGTAGAGGAGCAGGTCGTCGATCAGCGCGCCCATGCGCACGGCACCCTCGGTCGCGAAGCCGATGAACTGATCTGCCTTCTCGTCGAGTTGGCCACCATTGCGGCGCGCGAGCAACTGAACGTAGCTCGTCACCATGCGCAGGGGCTCCTTGAGATCGTGGGAAGCGATGTAGGCGAAGCGCTCGAGGTCCTCGTTGGAACGTTTCAACTCGGCCGCCTGCAGACTGAGAAGGCGCTCGGCGTGGACGGCGCGCTCGAGGGCTTTGGTCAGTGCCTGGCGCTGGAGGAAGAGGTCGACGAAGATCGCGACCTTGGCGCGCAGGATGTTGATGTCGACTGGCTTGAAGAGATAGTCGATCGCACCCAGCGCATAACCTTGCTTGACCCGTGTGCTCTGGGAATGGATCGCGGTGACGAAGATTACCGCCGTTCCGCACTTCTGCACGTGAGACCGGAGTGCTTCCGCGACTTCGAATCCGTCCATCCCGGGCATCTGCACATCGAGCAGGATGACGGCGAAGGACTGCCGCTCTACGGCTGCAATCGCCTCGCGGCCGGAGAGCACGCCGATGATCGGCTGGCCCAGTTGCTTCAGAACGGTCTCGAACAGCGCAACGTTCGCCGGGTTGTCGTCGACGCCGATGATCGGCGCACTCCCCGCCGCCCCGCCGTTCGGAATTGCCTCAACAGAGGAATCGTTCTCGATCTCCATCTAGTTATGAAGAGGCAAACTGCACGCCAACCCGCATCCGTAGGCTTCGGGCCGATTCCGCGCTTTGGCGCGATGCTTTTTCGTTCCGCCATGACGATTCCGTTCAGATCTTGACACTCGGGGTCTGCATGGCTTTTCAACGGGCTACCAAAGCAAATTCCCGTTCGCCAGGCGTGTCGACGGGCACCCCCGAGGTTCCTTTCAACCGGCTAAATCATGAGCCCAACGATCTAGAGTCCGATGTGCGCCCAAACCGGTAAATGGTCGGAAAGGTCGCCGCAGCGATCGCGCGGGCAGAGACCGGCACCGAGGATCTCGGCGTTGCGGACGAGGATGAAGTCGATGATCAGCGGGACGGGATCGAAGATCGTATCGCGTGCGGCGAGCGGCAGGTTGGCGTGGGCGTCGCGGTAACCGCGGGTGAAGAATGCTTGGGTGGTGCCGTCGTTCCTCGATCCGTTTTGGAAGTCGAGGGTAGCGAAGAAGGAGTTGAGGTCGCCGCCGGCGATCACGGGGTACGCGAGGTCGGCGCCGTCGCTGGCGATCTCGACCGCCTGGGCGTCGCGGATGCGCAGGGCGGAGAGGGTCGACTCGAAGTGAACGGAATAGAGGCGCACGAGTCGATCGCCGATCTTGACGTCGGCGGCGACGGCGACGCGACCGCCGAGGCGCGGCTCGTCGGGTTCGGGGAAATCGGGTGGCGTGTACCACGAGCGGTTCTGGGCGTGGCGGATCTGGCGCACGTTGCCGAGCGGGAAGCGCGAGACGATGGCGTTGCCGTGTTCGCACAGCGGCGGGTCGAACGGCCCGGCGGGCTCGCGGTTGCCGGGCAACTCGACGAATTCGGTGGCGAAGACGTAGTAGTAGCCGAGGGCTTCGGCGAACTCGCGGGCGACGTTGCGGAATTGGGTGCGGCGGCAGCCGCGGTCGACTTCGCTGAGGAGAAGGACGTCGGGGACGGGGATATCGCCGGTATCGAGGATGGCCGCGAGTTGGGCGGCGGCCGCGAAGCCGCGGAGGATATTGTAGGCGAGGACGGTGATTTCGGATTGGGGCGGGACGTTTGCGGGCGCGAACGAGGCACCTTCGACGGCGCAGTCGATGAAGGTGGTATCGGGAGCGTTGTCGGGGTCGGCGGACTCGGCGCAGAGGCGATCGTTGCGCGGATCGGGAGTGGAGGATTGCCAATCGAACTCGACGAACGGCCCGGGCGTCAGCGCCAAGGGGAGCGGGCAACCGTGGAGGGCGTCGTTGAGGGCGAGGAGAACCTCGTCGACGGTGACGATACTGTCGCCGTCGGCGTCGGCGGCGCTGCAGGTATCGCTGGCGGCGAGGCCGAGGGCGATATTGACGGCGGTAATGATCTCGTCGACGGAGGTAGCGCCGCTGGCGTCGCAGTCGCCGCGGCACTGAGCCTGTGCGGCGCCGGGCAGGAGGAGGAGCGCGAGCAGCGCAGGTACGGCGAGGGGCGAGCGCGCGAGCAGCATGGGCGCAGCCTACCGACCTGCCGGCGCGGTTGCCAGCGTGGGTTACGCGTGTGGGTTGACGCATTGACACTCTCGCCGGATCGGCGGTAGGAGTGACGTGTCGATCTGCCGACGAATGCGGGCGTAATTCAGTGGTAGAATGTCAGCTTCCCAAGCTGAACGTCGCCGGTTCGAGCCCGGTCGCCCGCTCTCTATTCATCCCCCGAAGCCTCGGCGAAGGGGGACCAACCTGCTGCCCCAGCCCAAGCCCCGGAGGCTGGGCTGGGGCAGCGTCAGTCTCTCGGCGGGTTCCGGGTGGGTTCCGTTCAGGCCCCTACGTGCAGCGATTTGCCCGTCGATCTCTGCCGCGAACGTCATTGATTTTCCGTAGTGCCTTTCGATCATTTCCAGACTCGTCCCTGTCTGGCGTGCGACGAAAACCCTTACCAACCGGGAAGTTTCCAGCCTCGATTCGGCTGCTACGACCGCATCCCCGGACTGAACTGCGAGCAAACGGAGGATGCCACAGGTCGATTGGTGGAACAGTTGCTCTCCACCCAGAAACCGCAGGGGACTTCATTTCGGTGCGTGTAGGGCCCAAGCAGACGATTCAGTTTTGCTGCCGGTGCAAGCTGGGCTGACCTAAACTCCTCTAAGTGGAGGGATCCAGCATGTAGCTAGTTCCCCTCTCGGAACTAGGGAATTCCCTGCGGCGACCCTATGGTAGTCACGTACAGCCACGGCAAATCACAGGAATTCGCGGCAAGTTCGAACGCTACGACCACTGGAATGGTCCAGAACGTGCCAAGCGCACGCACTCCGACGCTCGTCCCGTCGAGCACGAGGAAGCGGCGGCCGTTCGGTGATGCCGATCGGGTTACGTGGGCAGGCGCCGAGCAACGAGCAGGAAGTTGGCCGTCACCACCGAAGACCAGGGTTACGCTTGGAACGACGCGAAGCCGCGCCATGTGCAGCGCCCCATGGCGAAGCTGCGCTTGAGGAAGGAAATCATCCCCTCGATCCCCGCCCGGAAGTCGCGCAGCTTCTTGTAGACCCAGGTACTCTTGGCCATCTCGCTGATTGCCAGTCCGCGCTTCTTCGCGAACACGACATCAGTGACACCCAGTCCCTTGATCGCTGCGAGGTTGTCTTTCGATGCAAACCCACCGTCGAAGGCGGCCTGCCGCGGCACCCGTCCGAGTCCACGAAACCGGGGCAGGTTCAGCAATCCCACAGCAGCGATGAGTCGGTGGGGTGGTGGATGTTGGCATCCACCACCGTGCAGTCGACGCGCACCTTGCGGCCCTTATCGATCCCCTTGCCAGCGGCGCTCACCATCAACATGCGGTTGATCGCCTCGAGTGTATCCGCGCCGACCCGCTTGATGTCGCGCTGCAATGTCTTGTCCGACGGCGTCTTGTCGCCGATACCGAAGCCGCATACCGCTCGGTAGGTCCTGGAATCGGCCAGGTGATACGCCAAGACTTCGTAGCTGAAGTCGTTCATCTGCTTGATGAACAGCGCCATCAGCACTTGCTCGCCGCTCATCCTGCCACGCCGCCCGGTATGCGGGTTCTTCAGGCCGCGTACCAGATCGGCGTGGACCAGTTCGGCCATTTCCGGGTGCTCATCGAGCAGGCGCCGGATCTGGTGCAACTCACGGGCGTGCTCGTGCTCGATTGCGGGCTCGACAAGTGAGAGTTGTAGACGTACGCTTTCTCGCATCGGGGTTGTTTTCCTTTTTGATATCAGTAGGTTGTGGCGATTCATTGATATCACAAAGAAAAGGAAAACGCCCCGATTTCAGTCGCTTTTTTCAGGTTTTTTCGAGTGAAATCAGCCCCTTAGAGTTTCAAGAGGGAAACCAGCCTAACCAACCGGGTCGCCGCGACGAGTCGCCTGACCGTTGCCGAACGGTGCAGCGGTAGCAAGCGACGCAACATCGTCCGCGCTCGCGCAGCACTCGCATTTCTCGCGCTTCGCGAAGCCGGCCTCCCCGCCTCGGCCGTGGTACTGGCCCTGCGCGTCACCCCGCGCGCTCTCGGGTACGCTTTGCCCCTTGGCGAGACCGTCGCTCGCGAACTCGGCCTTCACCACTCGACCTGAGATTGCTCCGGAGCCGGCAGGCGATGCCGACCAGGCTCGATTTCTGCGGAGTCGCCGCCGGGATTCGGGAGGCAGTTGCGCGGCGAAAGTGTTCCGGTCATTTGGGTGAGACCATGAAAACAGCACAACGTATGCCGGCTACCGAGTTCAAGGCGAAGTGTCTGGCGGTGCTCGATCGCGTCGCTCAGACAAAGGCTGCTGTCATCGTTACGAAGCACGGCTGGCCGGTGGCCCAGGTCGTGCCCATGCCGCCGGAAAGGAAGCAGCCGAGTCTGCTCGGGAGCGTGACGTTCCACGGCGACATCGTTGCTCCGCTCGACGAGAGCTGGGAAGCCGAGTCGTGATCCTGCTCGACACGCACACGTGGATCTGGTGGCGGAGTGATCCCGCCCGGCTCAGTCGGCGCGCGAAGAACGAGATCGACCGCGCGAAGCACGTCGGCCTCTCAGCAATCAGTCTTTGGGAGCTGTCGATGCTGCTGCGCAAAAAGCGTCTCGAACTCGACCGCGAGCTGCTCGAATAAGTGGATTGCGCCCTTGACGAACCCACGGTCGAGGTCCTGCCGCTCACGCCTGCGGTGGCCGCCCTTGGATCCGATCTCGAGATCCACGGCGAGCCAGGCGATCGCATCATCACCGCGACGGCTCTGCTTGAGGGCGCTGTGCCGGTGACGAAGGACGAGCGCCTGCGGCGCTATGGGCCGCTGAAAACGGTGTGGTGAGGGATTGTCCGGGATTCGGGATACGGGTCGGACCTGCTCGAGGTTCTTCGACGCTTTTCGCGGAATCCCGGCTCTCATTCGTGAGAAATCGCACCATTCGGGTAGCGAAAGGGGCCGGAAGCTCGCGCAGGAGGCAGCCACCATTGTCTTCATCGATGCGGCGGTGGATCGCAACGCGGCCGAAGTCGCGGCGAACCATTTCGACGAAGCCGCGATCTCCCACGGCGCGGGCCTCGCTCCACCTTGCGTCGCGTTGCCGGGGGGAGTTCAGGGGTGCTGCCGCGATCCACTCCTGATGTGCCGGCGAGGGTGACAAGCTCCGTTGTTCAACAACTCTGGAGGGAATGCTGGCATTCGGTGCACCCTGCAATCCAAGCCGCCATCAGCGCTGCACCTCAGCGCGCAGTACCCTTACGAGCGCAGCACCGTCCACCACGGGCAGGCCAAGTCGGTCGATGAAATCGACGGGGTCGTAGACACCAGCGTCGGCGAAGCCCGCTGCACGGAGCGCCGCCGCGCACACGGCGGCGTCGGGGAAATGCAGATGCGTGCTACCGCGGGTGAGCCAGCCGAGCACGCGTTTGCTCGCGTGCACCAGCGGCGCGAGCGGATCTCCTCCGAGTTCGAACGCGATGTCGCTGAGGTAGATGCCCCGCGCGCAAAGTTGCAGCGCTGCGCGGAAACCGCGCCACATGGTGCGCAACTGCTCCGGCGGGAAATAGTTGACCAGCCCTTCCGTGATGATGACGGCCGGCGCATCCAGGTCGAGATGGTCGCGAAAGACGCGACTCAGGGAACCCGGACCTTGTTTGGCCAAGGCGTTGCATTCGACGACCAGGTGGTCGGCGCAGAGGTAGCTGCCGCGTTCGAGCCGCGCACGCTTGTCCGCCGCCATCGCCGGCAGGTCGGCTTCGACGTAGCGGAGGCCGACGTCGGCAAAACGCTTGCGAAAGCGAATGCCTCGCGGCGATAGCCCGGCGGCAACCTCGACCACCTGGCGCACCCCATCGCCGACGATGGCTTCTTCGAGCAAGTGATCGATCAAGAGGTGGCGCTGCAGCAGCATCGTCTCGAGGTCGAAACCGCGGCGCAGCAGATTGCCGGCGAAGTTCAGCGGCATCACCGCGGCATGCAGCGCCGCCCCGCCGATATGGTCCAGGACCGGATCGCCGAGCCCGTGCCGTTGCCAGACCTGGCTCGTATAGAGCGCGGTGAAGCTGATGCGTGAGGTGTCCGGCGCGTCGGCCATGATCGTCATCCTCTCGCAATATCAATCCCGATCCAACCCCGGTCATGGAACTGCACCGGCGACGAGATCGGTGCGGGCGGCGCCGACGACCGGTTGGCGCCGGTGCGCGCTTGGTGTAGGGCGTGGATTCCAACTCTTCCTCAGGATGGTGCCCATGCCTTGCTCCCGACTCGTCGTCGCGTTGACGGCAATACTCGCGCTCCCTATCGCCGGCTGCGGCGACGACGACGAGGACTCATCCACAGTTGCGAGCCGCGGCGCCAACGTCGCACGACCCCTCGTCGAAGGGCCGGTGACCGGCGGCAACGGCGCTCCCTTCGTCGCCGCCAGCCTGTTCGACCTCGCCGAGATCGGCTACTCGCAGACCGAGTTCTTCCTCTCGGGCACGGCGACGTCCTACGCCAATACGAGCCCTCTCGGACTGGACGGCCACTGGAACGTCGAGCCGGCGGCGAGCGCCGACTACAAAACCCGCATCCTCGTCCATCGCCCGATCGACGCGAGCCGCTTCAACGGCACCGTGATCGTCGAGTGGCTCAACGTCAGCGGCGGCCTCGACGCTGCCGCCGACTGGATCATGGCGCACACCGAACTCGTCCGCTCGGGTTACGTCTGGGTAGGGGTGTCGGCGCAGGCGATCGGCGTCGAAGGCGGCACTCCTTTGCTGCCCGGGCTGCCGGTGACACCGCTCAAGACGCACGATCCGGCGCGCTACGGCTCGCTCGTGCACCCGGGCGACAGCTTCTCCTACGATATCTTCTCGCAGGCCGCGCAGGCGGTGCGTCAGCCCAACGGCGTCGATCCGCTCGGCGGTCTGCGCGCCGCCGCGATCATCGCTGCGGGCGAGTCGCAGTCGGCGTTCCGCCTGACGAACTACGTCAACGCGATCCACCCGCTCGCCGACATCTACGACGGCTTCCTCGTGCACAGCCGCGGCAGCCTGCTGCCCACGCCGCTGTCGGAAGCGCCGCAGGCAGTGATTTCGACTCCGGGAGCAACGCGGATCCGCACGGATCTCAATTCTCCCGTGCTCACCTTTCAGACGGAGACGGACCTGACCTTTCTCGCATCGATCTCGTCACGCCAGGCGGACAGTGAGATGTTCCGGCTCTGGGAAGTGGCGGGTACCGCGCACGCCGACACCTACACGACGGTCGTCGGTCTCAGCGATCGCGGCGACTCGCTCGCGGCGGCGGAACTCATCCTGACAACCGAGCCCGTCGACGGTGCGCCGGCTTGTAGCGCGCCGATCAACTCCGGCCCGCAGCACTTCGTGCTCAAGGCCGCGGTCGCTGCGCTCAACCAATGGGTGCGCGAGGGCACGCCACCGCCGAACGCCCCGCGCCTGGAAACGATGGGCATGCGCCTGGTGCGCGACGAGCACGGCAACGCCCGCGGCGGTATCCGTACGCCCTATGTTGATGTGCCGATCGCCACGCTCTCGGGGGAAGGGCAGTTCGGCACGGTCTTCTGCCTGCTGTTCGGCACGACCGTTCCGTTCGATGCGGCGAAGCTCGCCGAGCTCTATCCAACCCACGACGCGTACGTCGACGCATACATCGAGTCGACCGATAGCGCTGTGGCTGCCGGATTCATCCTGCCGGCCGACGCGGCGCTGATGAAGGCGGCAGCTGCTGCCTCGATGATCGGCGGCTGAGCCCGGATCAGCGGCGTTGCCTGTGCATTCAGCGAAGCGCCGGTGACAGCGCATCGCCGGACTCGATGAGATCGCTGTCTGGGTGGAACGTCATGAACGGCGATAGGTGCGGGATTCTGGGCCCCCGCGTGCGCGAGGGAGACGGAAGATTGAGGAGTTCAACAGGCTGCTACCTGGTTGTTGAAAGTCGCCTGCACGTGCTGGCGCCCGCAACCCGAGTTCAGCACGACCGGATCCCTCGCCCCGATTCGTGTATAAGGCGCGCGTGAGCATCTCCGCAGAATCCGACGACCGGCACCCACGTGACCGGCTCCGGCGCGAATTGTCGTTGACCGACTCGGCGATGCTCGTCGTCTCGTCGGTGATCGGAGTCGGTATCTTCCTCACGCCCGGCGCGGTAGCGGAACTGCTGCCCCACCCTCATCTCTTTCTCGCGGTTTGGTTGATCGGCGGATTGCTGTCGCTCGCCGGCGCGCTCGCCAACGCGGAACTCGGGGCAATGTACCCGCACGCCGGCGGCGACTACGTGTACCTGCGCGAGGCCTACCATCCGTTCGCCGGCTTCGCCGTCGGCTGGCTGACCTTCTTCGTCATCTACGCCGGCACGATCGCGACGCTCGCCGTCGGCTTCGCCCAAGGTCTGGGGCTGTTCGTCGAACTCGGCGAATTGGGTCGCATCGTCGTAGCGGTCGTCGTCATCGCGATCACCTCGTGGGTCAACTTCGTCGGCGTTCGCTACGGCGCGCGCTTCAACAACATCACCGCATTTCTCAAGATCGTTGCCCTGGTTGCGTTGGTCGTCGGGGGAGTCGTTTTCGGGGAAGGCGAGTTCGCGCGTCTTGGTGCGACCGCGGCGGACGTCGAAGAGATTCCGTGGAGCGGACTCGGTCTGGCGCTGTCGCCGGTGCTGTTTTCGTATCTCGGCTGGAACGCGTCGATCTACGTTGCCAGCGAGATCCGCGATCCCGGCCGCAACGTGCCGCGGTCCTTGTTCGTCGGTCTCGGCATCTGCATGGCGATCTACCTCGTGATCAACGCGGTCTATCTATACGCGCTGCCGATGGCGGAACTGCGCGGCGAGGTCCGTGTCGGCGAGGCCGCAGCGCGGGCGATGTTCGGCGCGACCGGCGGTACGATCACGGCGGTTCTGGTGCTCGCCTCGATCTTCGGTTGCCTCAACGCGACGATCCTCGTCGGCCCGCGCATCGCTTACGCGATGGCACTCGACGGTCACTTGTTCGCTGGCGTCGACGAGGTCCACCA
>Ga0163153_10001141_pt1 | contig 43060 bp, 27 predicted proteins | sample OliLakLV19MP6IB1_FD_148629 | JGI IMG/M metagenome (GOLD analysis project Ga0163153, IMG submission 148629) | Freshwater microbial mat bacterial communities from Lake Vanda, McMurdo Dry Valleys, Antarctica - Oligotrophic Lake LV.19.MP6.IB-1 | ecosystem: Environmental > Aquatic > Freshwater >... | reverse complement strand
TTACGGTTTGTGTTCCGGCAAAATCTTCATCAACGGTTACGTTGCCGCTTGTAAGAAAAGTAGGTGGCGTATTGCTTGACGGGATAATGCTGATTGGAATAATGCTGATGGCTGAAATTTTTGCCTTGTTTGTGACGGATGCAAAATCAATATCCAGATTGGCATCATTCACGGCTACGCTATCATATTCTTTAATGACAGCAGCCATCGCGCCAGCTTCCGCGAAGATGTCATAGTTATCCAATACAAGTACGCCTTCAATGCTCGCATCAAACACGCGTTTCCCTGTAAAGGGAGGTGTTAAGTTCCCACCTGTGGCGCCATAAAATATTTCAGCGAAATGCAGTTGCACTTTGTATAATCCGTTTTGCACGGGAATATTGTAGCCAAAACTGCCTCCATTTACATTCGCGCTGCGCTCGGTTCTATAAAGTACATCATCATCCGTATTAGCAATCGCAAGATTTGCGGTTGGGTTAGTGTATGTTGAAGTATTGCCCGCAGTATAATTCAAGTCAATTACAAAGGTGTCGCCAGCAATTGAAATATATTGCGCTCCGCCTGCATTGTAAAAAATTGCATCCTGCGCTGTGGGCGTGTTTGTTGTATCGTTTACAGTGAGGGTAAAGTTTTGTGTGGCGGTGTTGTTCAAGCCTTGTCCGTCATTCGCAGTAATCGTGAAAAGTTGCGAGCCGAAAGCATTCGAAACAGAAGTGATGGAGACCAATCCTGTTGACGTATTGATAGAAACATTCGCAAACGCTACCGAAGGCGGATTGAGCGAGTAAGTAACTGTTTGTCCTGCTTCATCAGCAGGAACAGCAGCGGGAGTTACCGTTACTGTTTGTGTGCCTGCAAAATTTTCATTTGTGGTAATATTTCCGCTTGTTGTAAATGCAGGCGCGTCATTCACGGCATTCACCGTGAGTGTGAAATTTTGTGTTGCAATGTTGTTGGCCGGCTGTCCGTCATTTGCAGTAATCGTAAAAAGCTGTGCGCCATTCTTATTGGTCACTTTTGTAATGGAAACCAAACCTGTTGATGTATTGATGGAAACATTCGCAAATGCAACCGATGGCGGGTTGAGCGAATAAGTTACCGTTTGTCCTGCGTCAGCGGGGGGGACGGGATTGGGAGTAACCGTTACGGTTTGTGTTCCGGCAAAATCTTCATCAACGGTTACGTTGCCGCTTGTAAGAAAAGTAGGTGGCGTATTGCTTGACGGGATAATGCTGATTGGAATAATGCTGATGGCTGAAATTTTTGCCTTATTGGTTACCGATGCAAAGTCAATATCAATATTGGCATCGTTCACCGCAACGCTGTCATATTCTTTAATGACGGCTGCCATGGGACCCACTTCCACGTTGATGTCATAATTGTCGAGCACAAGAATTCCTTCAATGCTCACATCAAACACCCGTTTACCCGTGAATGGCGGAGTGAGATTTCCTCCTGTTGCGCCATAAAAGATTTCCGCAAAGTGGAGCCTGATTTTGTACAATCCGTTTTGAACGGGAATATTATAGCCAAAACTTCCTCCGTTCACATTCGCGCTCCGTTCGCTCCGATACAACACATCGTCATCGGTGTTTGCGATTGCAAGGTTTGCCGTTGGATTGGTATAAGTTGCAGTGGCGCCCGGAGTATAGTTAAGGTCAACTTTGAACGTATCCCCGGCAAGGGAGATATATTGCGCTCCTCCGGCATTGTAATAAATATTGTTTTGCGCTTTTATCTGTAAAAACGAAACGCTGAAAAAAAGGATAAATGCGGCTGCAGACCAGAAAAGGTGAAGCAAGTTTCTCATGGCTAAAAAATGATTGGTGATAGAATGTTAATATCGTGTTGAATGGAGGGTACAAATTACTCACACCCTGTGCGTAATAAAAGAAATTCACGGAAACTTAATAGAGAAAGCCGGAGAGCCTGATTACCTCAGTTACTTTGAGGTAGGACAAATTGCACCAGTTCTTGCGGTGGGCTTCTCTCCGCCTTAGACGGAAGACACTCCTGTGTGCCTAAGCACTTCGGTGCGCAGGCACAGAGTGGTAATGCCACTCTGTTTGATACCCCTTTGTATTTCACCTAAAAGGGGAAAAGCCACGCTCGTTGCAATTTGTCCTACACCCTGCTACTAAGTCAATTGTTAAATTCAGGCAGGAAAGCGTTTATTTAAATTTCACCCGCATCAGCACTGCGTTGTGGTCAGAGAGATCTTGGAATTGGTCGCACCAGCGCTCCTGGCATTGACGCACATAGCGTTGCAGGGAAACCGGAATAAACCCGTTAGAGCGGTAAAAAATATAGTCAATCACGCTGCGGTCAGATTCCTTTTTTTCGGGTTTGTAATTCATGTCATTCTGTAGCGGGTCAGCAGTAAATTTTAATTCACTGAAAAAATCACCGTCTTCCACGTCTAAGGTTGCAATCATTTCAGGGTAAAGCACCGGATCCGTGTTGCTTGTGTTGAAGTCACCACAAAGAAACTGAGGTACGCTATCTCTGCAATGTTCATTAATCAACCCCTTGAGTTCGCCATATTGATTGCGCTTAATCCACTGCGGACCGCCTGCTTCGAGATGTGTGCCGAGCACCTGGAAGGTAACGCCCTGCCATTCAGCTTCCACGAGCAGCGCGCCCTTTCTTGCATAGCAATCGTCATTCTCACAATCTTTGAAATCAATGGTGCCTAATTTTTTTATCGGGATTTTACTGTAAATCACAATGCCGCTGTTTGTTTTCAGGCGAAAGCCCGCCCTGTTTGCAGGACCTATTTTGTAAGGGTAAACATCCCTCAAGCCCCTCTTTAATATTCTTCTTGCTCTTTGGTCAAAGGCTTCCTGGAAAACAATAATGTCAATATGGTCATCAATGAGATGTTGCGGAATGAGACGCGCTCTGCGTATCGGACCTCTGCTTATTTTCCACAGCATACGCGGCAGCATTTGAATGTTCCACGAAAGGATGCGCAGTTCATGGTCTTCTATTGATTCTTCCGCACCCCTGTATTTCGCGATTCGCTGCGCATCAGCGGAAAGCGGGATATTCATATAGAACAAAAGGAGAGCAATAAATTTTATGCTGCTGATTGCAACGAAGGCGGAAGTGTTAAATAACTGTAATTTCATTTCACAAAATTTGACGAGTGAAAGTAAGATTTGATTTGTGCTAAACGTGGAAAGAGATAAAAACAAATTGTTAATTAAGCAGGAGGCGCAGCGCCTCGGCTTCAGCTATGCGGGCATTTCCAAAGCGCAGTTCTTAGATAAAGAAGCAAAGCAATTAGATGCGTGGCTGAATAAAAATATGCACGGGAAGATGGATTATATGGCAAATCATTTTGACAAGCGCACCAACCCAGCGCTACTTGTGCCGGGAGCAAAGTCGGTTGTTTCGCTGCTATTCAATTATTACACCGAAAAGAAACAACAGGACGCATCTGCGCCAAAAATTTCGATGTATGCTTTCGGAAAAGATTATCACATCGTTTTGAAAAAAAAGTTGAAGCAACTTTTATCATTTATTCAAACAGAAATTGGCGAAGTGAGCGGCAGGGTATTTGTAGATTCTGCGCCCGTGCTGGAGAAGGCGTGGGCGACAAAGAGCGGGGTAGGGTGGATGGGAAAGAATGCCAACATCATCAATCCGAAAAGCGGCTCGTTTTTTTTTCTTGCAGAACTTATCCTCGATTTGGAACTGGAGCCTGACGGACCGATGAAAGATTATTGCGGCACTTGCACTGCCTGTATTGATGCCTGTCCCACTGATGCTATTGTGAATCCCTATGTAGTTGATGGCAGTAAGTGTATTTCTTATTTCACGATCGAGTTGAAAGATGAAGCGCTACCAAATGAGATGAAAGGCAGGTTTGAAAACTATGCGTTCGGCTGCGACATCTGCCAGCAGGTGTGCCCGTGGAATAGCTTCTCCACACAACATAGCGAACCGGAGTTTAATCCCTCAGAGCAAATGTTGAACATGACGAAGCGCGAATGGGAAGAAATCACTAACGATGTCTTTAATAATATTTTTATCAACTCACCCCTGAAAAGAACGAAGCACAAAGGCTTGCAGCGCAACATAAGTTTTTTAAAAAGCTGAGTTACCTGTCATGCCGGATTCATTCCGGCATCCCCCGATGATTGTGACTCCGCGAAAGGGGATTGCGGAACAAGTCCGCAACAGCACGTAGTATCAGAGTTGGATGCGCAATGCATCTTCTTCTACAATTTTTCCTTCAATGCAGCGAATCACACGCCCGGGAAATTTTTCGATGATGGAATAATTATGCGTTGCCATCAGCACGGCAGTATGCAATTCGCTGTTCAGCTTGAGAATCAGTTGCATGATGTCGTCAGATGTTTCGGGGTCGAGGTTGCCCGTTGGCTCATCCGCGAGAATAAGGCTGGGATTATTGAGCAATGCGCGGGCAATCGTTACTCTTTGTTGTTCACCTCCTGACAGTTCATGGGGAAAGCGATAGCCTTTTGTGCGCAGCCCAACTTGCGTAAGCACATCGTTGATACGTTCCTGAATTTTTACTTTGTCTTTCCAGCCAGTTGCTTTCAGCGCGAAAATCAAATTGTCGGCAACGGTGCGATCCATCAGCAGTTGAAAATCCTGAAACACGATGCCGAGTTTTCTTCTTAAATACGGAACATCTGCTACTTTCAGTTTGCGCAAATCAAAGCCCACGATTTTTCCTTCGCCTTCCTGCAAGGGCAGGTCGCCATAAAGCGCTTTCAGCAGGCTGCTTTTGCCGCTGCCTGTTTTTCCGATGAGATAAATAAATTCACCCTTGCGCACTTTCACATCAACGCCATTCAGCACGAGATTTTTACCCTGAAACACAAATGCGTTTTTCAGATTGATAAGCGTATTTTCTTCTTCCATCAGTTTGAATTACATGGACAAAGTTATGCCGCAACGCATCTTTGGTTCGCAGAGTTATTCACACGAAATCACCGCGGAAAATAGCAGAGCAGCAGCTATTGCTCCAGCACGAGGAAGCCAATTAAGCCGATAAGAATCACAATTAATCCGCCAATGAGAAACGAAGCGATTTTTACGCCTTCTTTATACTCTTTTGCGGTTTCTTCTTTTATCAATTCATGCACGATGTTGCGCACTACGAGTTGGGCGCGCGCAAATGCGGTTTCGTTTTTAATGATATAATCTTTCACCCCAAAGTCATAGCAGGTAACTGCTACTTCAAGTTTGTCCTGATGCGACATGATTACTACGGGAATATTCGGCTTGATGTGTTTGATTTTTCTGAGAATTTCCACGCCATTGGGCGCGTCATCGCTCACCCCGTCAAAATAATAGTCGAGAATAATGAGGTCGGGATTTTCAGAGAGTTTTTGCAAACACTCTGCACCGCTTGCGATTGTTTCTATTTTCAGTTTGTAAGGCAGATGTTTTATCAAATGTTCTTTCAATAACAACAGATGTTTTTGGTCGTCATCAACGAGGAAAATGGAATAGGTTTTTTCAGATGCTTTTGACATGGCTCAAATAATTTTCAGAAAAATAAGGAAAAGAAAAGGAATACCAAAAAAATACATGAAACATTTTTGCGGAAGGGATGCTGAAATTTGAATTCCGAATTCGGTTTCCATTCCTAATTATTAATTTCTAATTTCCCTGCATCACCGAATCCTTATCTTTGTCCCTCAAAAAATCACACATGAAAATTGACACCCTTGCCATTCACGCAGGAATAAAACCTGACCCCACAACCGGAGCTATTGTGCCGCCTATTTATCAAACTGCCACCTACGTGCTTGATGAAGTAGGCAAAGGAAAGGGCTATGATTACACGCGTGCATCCAATCCAACACGCACGGTGCTTGAGACGAATATTGCTGCGCTCGAAGGCGGCAAGTATGGCGTGGCGTATGCTTCGGGAATGTCAGCCGTTGATGCGGTGCTCAAGTTTTTCAACCCGGGCGACCACATTGTGTGCAGCGATGATGTGTATGGCGGTGTATCGCGCCTCTACAATCAGGTGTTGAGCCGCTACGGTCTGGAATTCACTTATGTAGATACTTCTTTTCCTGACCGCGTGGAGCAGGCGATTCAAAAAAATACGAAAATGATTTGGGTGGAAACGCCCACCAACCCGCTGCTGAAGGTGACCGACCTTGTCGCGATTTGCAAGCTGGCGAAGAAGAAGAAAATTCTCGTGGGCGTAGATAATACATTTGCGACTCCTTACCTGCTGCGCCCGCTTGAATTCGGAGTGGACATCGTGGTACACAGCACTACGAAATACCTGAGCGGGCACAATCAAATCATTGGCGGCATGGTGGTGGTGAATGACGCGAAACTGCATGAGCAGTTGAAGTTTATTCAGAAGAGCCTTGGCGCAGTGCCCAGCCCGTTTGATTGCTGGCTCATTTTGCTTGGGGTGAAAACGCTTGCCGTGCGCATGGACAGGCATTGCAGCAATGCGATGCAGGTAGCAACCTATCTTGAGAATCATAAAAAGGTGAAGCGCGTGATGTATCCCGGCTTGAAAAGCCATGCGCAACATGCCATTGCAAAAGCGCAGATGAAAGGCTTCAGCGGCATGATTACATTTGAATTGAAAGGCACGATTCAGTCAGGTATCAAGCTGATGAACAGCGTGAAGCTGTGCGCTCTTGCCGAAAGCCTTGGCGCAGTAGAATCAATGATTACGCATCCCGCCTCCATGACGCATGGTTCTGTTCCCAAAGACGTGCGCGAAGCAAGAGGATTGACCGATGGCGTTGTGCGCCTCTCGGTGGGCATCGAAGCGGTGGAAGATATTATTGCTGATTTGGAGCAGGCGCTAAAGAAAGTTTAAAGTATTGAGTTTGAGGTTTAAAGTTTCTTGACAAAAACTTTCTAATAGAACTTCAAACATTAAACGTAAAACTCCAATCCCTCCAATAGAAGGCAAGCATGGTGCAAGCGGACGCTTGCGCCAGTTATAATGCTTGCGCCAGAGCAGGGGGGTATTTAATTGCCCCGCCATTTATGGCGGGGGTAAATGAACCACACACACACACTTTTTTTGGCGGCTTTAGCCCATGCGTGAGAAAACAAGGATGCCGGAGGCAGGGGAAAGATTCACTCGCGGGACGCGAGCGAAGGCGTAGGACAATTTGAGTGCAACTTTTGACAGAAACATGTTTTAAAAACTAACTTTACGACCAATCTTTACGAATAGAAATTGAATACTATAATGGCAAAAACGAAAAAAGAAGAACAGGAAGAACCCTTAGAAAAGAAACTTTGGAAGGCGGCTGATGCACTCCGAAAAAATATTGATGCAGCCGAATACAAGCATGTGGTGTTGGGACTGATTTTCTTGAAATATATTTCTGATGCGTTTGAAGAAATGTTTCAGAAGCTGACCGAACAAAAAAGCGAAGGAGCAGACCCCGAAGACAAAAACGAATACACAGCCGAGAAAGTTTTTTATGTGCCACCTTCTGCAAGATGGAGTTGGTTGCAAGGCAGAGCAAAGTTGGCAACCATCGGGCAGGACATTGATGCTGCTATGGATGCTATTGAAAAAGACAACCCTTCTTTACGCGGTGTGTTGCCTAAAGTGTATTCGCAAGAACGGTTGGACAAAGCCAACCTTGGCGGACTGATTGACAAAATCGGAACTTCTGTTTTAGGAACTAAAGAAGCACAAAGCAAGGATTTGTTGGGTAGAGTATTTGAATATTTTTTGGGTGAGTTTGCTTTGGCAGAAGGAAAAAAAGGCGGACAGTTTTATACGCCAGCAAGTGTTGTAAAATTATTAGTTGAAATGTTAGAGCCGTTTGAAGGCAGAGTGTTTGACCCTTGTTGCGGTAGCGGTGGAATGTTTGTGCAGAGTGAAAAATTTATAAAGCACCACCAAGACCACTACCGTAAGGGCAATGCTTCACGCTTGCCCTTGAGGGCAACCGCAAGGGTTGCCCCGACAGACCACATTTCTATTTACGGACAAGAGAGCAACCAAACCACTTGGCGATTGGCTAAAATGAATTTGGCAATACGAGGCATTGACAGCAGTAATGTGAAGTGGAACAATGAAGGAAGTTTTTTGAACGATGCACATAAAGATGTAAAAGCAGATTTCATTATTGCCAACCCACCGTTTAACGATAGCGATTGGAGTGGTGAACAGTTGACAAAAGATGCAAGGTGGAGTTATGGTTTGCCGCCAAGCGGCAACGCAAACTACGCTTGGATTCAACATTTCATTTATCACTTAGCACAAAACGGACAAGCAGGTTTTGTTTTAAGTAAAGGTTCGCTTACAAGTAATTCAAGTAATGAAGGCGAAATAAGAAAAGCACTTATTGAAAATGATTTGATTGATTGCATTGTAAATCTGCCTGCAAAACTTTTTCTCAATACGCAGATACCTGCCTGCCTTTGGTTTTTGCGTAAGGGTAGGGGTAACCTTCATGGTTACCCAAAAGGAAAAATTTTATTTATTGACGCAAGAAATTTAGGATTTCTTGTAAACCGTAGAACAAAAGAATTGACTGATGATGACATTGCAAAGATTGCAACCACTTACCACAACTGGAAAAACGGAGATGTCACCCTGAGCGGAGTCGAAGGGTATGAGGACATAGCAGGGTTTTGTAAAACAGCAACCGTTGAAGAAGTAAAAGCATTGAACTATGTAGTTACTCCGGGTAGATATGTTGGCTTACCTGATGATGAAGATGATTTCAATTTTGCAGAACGATTTAATTCTTTGAAAACTGAATTGGAAAACCAAATTGCGGAGGAAGATGAATTGAACAAACGCATTGCAAAAAATCTTTCTAAAATAAAAATTGAGGTGGAAGTATGAGTGAGTGGAAAGAATATAAATTCTCCGAACTATTGGTTGATGATTCCATTTCTTATGGAATTGTTCAACCCGGTGTTCATACTGAAATTGATTCCGTGCCAATTGTTCGTGTAAACAATATTAAGAATGGCTACATAGAAACAAGTGATGCAATGAAAGTTGCTTTTTCAATTGAGGAAAAATACCAAAGAACAAGATTAGTTGGAGGAGAGTTATTGATAACAGTTGTTGGTAGTGTTGGTGAATGTGCTATTGTTCCCGATAATTTAAAAGGTTGGAATGTTGCAAGAGCCGTAAGTGTGGCAAGAATAAAAGACGATTTTAATAAGCACTTTATAAAATACTGTTTTAAAACTGAAGATATCAAGTATCAATTGTATGGCAATACAAATGATACTGTTCAACCTACGTTAAATCTTGGTTCACTAAAAGAAATTAAATTTTTACTTCCCCCACTATCCGAACAAAAACTCATTTCTGAAACCCTAAGCAGTTTGGATGATAAAATAGATTTACTCCACCGCCAAAATAAAACTTTGGAAGCATTAGCTGAAACACTTTTTAGGCAGTGGTTTGTTGAAGAGGCAAATTCAAAAGAAGAAATTGTTTTAGCAGATTATGTTGAAACCGTAAACGGTTTCTCATACAAAAGTTCAGAATTAAACCCTTCTGAAAACGCTTTGGTTACTCTTAAATCTTTTAACCGTGATGGAAGTTTTCGTTTAGATGGTTTCAAAGAGTTTACAGGAAAAGTAAATGAACGGCAAACAGTAAAGCAAGGTGATTTAATTGTTGCACATACAGACATAACACAGGAAGCAGAAGTAATTGGAAATCCAGTTTTAGTTATTGAAGACCCGAAGTATAAAACTTTAGTGATGACAATGGATTGTGTGAAAGTTCTTCCAAAAAATAAAAACATAAGTATTGCCTTTCTCTACTTCTTAATGAAAACCCGTGAATTCAAATTTCATTGTTTAGGTTGTGCAAATGGCACAACCGTTTTGCATCTAAGTAAAACAGCAATCCCAACATTCACTTTTCCAAAACCAAATTTTGAAAAAATAAAATTATTTACAGCAGAAGCAGACAATCTAATTCAGAAAACATTCAATAATCACAAACAAATAAAAACTCTTACTCATCTTCGCAATACTCTATTGCCAAAACTTATGAGTGGAGAAGTGAGAATTAATAATTAACCTAACTAATGCCAATAACAGAAGAAGAAATAGAGAAACTTTTAAGTTGCACAAAAATGTTCATGAATCATGTTCATTTTGTGCAGCAGTCGTTTAATCTTCTTCCTGATAAAAAACATTACGGCACTTGCATAAACTATGTGGACAGACAAGAGTATCGTGACGAGTTTTGTTTAGAACTTGTGAGAACAATTCCTGAATGGTTTTACAGTCAAACAAAGGCAGCAGATATATTAAACACTTTGATTGCAGAAGGCAGAAGCCAACAAAACGCACAAGCAGCTTTGATTACACTCACATTTGACAAGTTTAGAAATAGCAGCACCGACAAACTTATGATACAAGGACAATTCGGTGAACTTCTTCTATTCAACTTTCTTCAAAGTTTTTTCAAGTGCGTTCCCTTACTCCGAAAAATGCCAATCACTACTTCGGTTGAATTGGAAAGATTCGGTGCTGATGCAGTTCATTACAAACTTGAAGAAGATAAGAATTTATTTTACTTGGGAGAGGCAAAAACATACAGTAGCAAATACAAATTCGCTGTTGCATTTGAAGAAGCAATTGATAGCATACTGAAAACTTATACAGAGCATCGGAAAGAATTGGGCAGATATGTTTATGATTCATTCATTGACGATTCTTTAATTCAAGTTGCTACCGATTACAAGAACGGCAAACTACCGAATGTTGAAGTGCAACTTGTTTCTGTAATTACCTATTGCGAAAACCAAAAGGTTGACAAGGATAATGAAGCACAAATCAAAGCCGACATTATCAAAATAATTTCTGAAAGAGGCAAAGCACTTGACAGAAAACTATTTAAAAAAATTGATTCGAGATTGCACCCACGATTCAACTATATCATACTTCCAGTTTGGGAATTAGATGGGTTGCTAAAACAGTTTCAAAAACTCATCGGCAAATAATGGAAGCAAAAGAAATTTTAAAACAGCTACTCCATATAGAATTGGTTGCAAATGCAAGCAGGTTAAAATTCATTGGTGAAAATTTAAACGAAGAAGTTGACGAAGATTTTTTGACAAATGCTATTTCTGTTTTGAATGAGTTATCCGTAAAGACCGATGAACTTTCAAAGAAACAACTCATTGCAATTTGTGCATTGCTTTGGACTTACAGAAACGAAAAATGGGATGGACTAAAAAACTATTTGATTCTGTTTCTTTCAAGAGCAGGTTTTGGACCTTCATCAATCATGATTGATTCGGATTATTCGTTTGTTGACAAGCAATTTTCATTTGGCGAAAGTTTGCTAAATCAATTTGCAGTTACAATAGCACAAGTAAAAAATGAAATTAAAGTTGGCGATACAATTTTCCTTTTAAGCGATTTTCAAAAAGACATTTGGGAATCCATTGAGAAAAATCCTTTGATTGGAATTTCAGCACCAACATCAGCAGGAAAATCATTTCTCATTTTGTTGAAAGCGATTGACCTCATTCAAAAGAAAAGCGGTGTAGTTATTTATGTTGTGCCAACGCTAAGTTTGGTTTCACAAGTAACAAGTGATTTCAGAAAGCTACTTGACGACTTTCAACTAAACGATTACTCACTTGACACAACCTACAACAACACAGCGGCAACAGAAAAATCTATTTACATTCTAACACAGGAAAAAGCGATTGCCGCTTTTTCTCAATCCGAAAATCCATTTAAGAATGTTCGTTTGTTGGTGGTTGATGAAATTCAGAATGTAGAAAAGGTTGCTGATTCAGACGACCAGCGTTCAAAAGTTTTGTATGACTTAATGATTGAACTTAGGAACAGTTCAAAAATAGACCACATAATTCTTTCGGGACCGAGAATTGTAAAGATTGATGAATTAGGAACAAATGTTTTCGGAATCAATTCAGAGAAAAAAGAAACTGATGCTTCGCCAGTTTTAAATCTCACTTACTCCATTTCAAAAAAGAAAAACGATTACTACTTCAATGTGTATTCAGATTTGTTGGAGAACAGTCAGCAAATAAAAATCACCAATAACGATTCAATTCAGGGTTATGGTAAGGTTCAATACAACGACAACTACCTTGATTATTTGAGTAGCTTTTTACAAGGGTTTGGCAAAGATGAAAGCACTTTAATTTTTTCTCCTACTTCAAATACTTGCAACAAAATGGCTTCTCACATTGCTAAAAACATGGAGGGAAAGCAAAACACTTACTTAAATGAATTGTCAGATTTTATTTCAACAACAGTGCACCCAAAGTTTACAATGGTGGAAACAATTCCCAAAGGAGTTGCTTATCATCATGGCAAGTTGCCATTTCATGTAAGAGTTTTAATTGAAGATGGAATTCGTCAAAAGAATATTAAAACTGTTGTTTGCACAACAACACTTTTACAAGGAGTTAATTTGCCAGTGCAGAATATCATTATCAGAAACCCGAATTTATTTATTGCAAAAAAAGAAAACAGTTCAAAACTTTCTAACTATGAAATTGCAAATCTTCGTGGTAGAGCAGGAAGATTGCTCAAAGATTTTATTGGCAGAACTTTTATACTTGATGAATTAAGTTTTAAAGAAAAAGAGGCAAGTCAATTAGAACTATTCAAAGACACAGCAAAAGAATTGCAAGTTGGATATGGCAAAAAGTATCATGCTCACAAGGACAAGATAAAAACAGATATTACAAATAATGTCGGAAGCACAATCAAAAATCAGGATTACTCTTTTCTCACAACCTACTTGCGACAAACAGTTTTGCGATACGGACTTTTCTCACAAGTGTATCTTGGCAGAGTAGGTATTGATTTAAGCGATACGGAAATGAACAACATCTTTGAAGCAATGAATAAATTGAGCATTGGAAAAACAATTTGTTCAAAGAACAGATATTGGGACCCAATTGATTTAAACAACCTTTATCTGAAACGAAATAATTTTTCGCTTCCTACAAGTGCATCGGAACAAAACATCTCTTATAAATTAAAAGCAATCCTTGGCTTGATAAAAAGCGACTTCCCTATTTACTACAATAAATATTTTGGAGTTGTTGAATACCCCGGCAAAGACATTCTTTTGCAGAAGTGCATCTTAGCAGAGAATTGGTTGAAGGAAAAATCATTGGCAGTAATATTTTCTGACAGGTATTATGATTCATCTGAAAAAATTGACGACACAATAAATTTTCTTCAAAATAAAATTTCATACGGACTGCCTTTGCTTTTAAAGCCATTGTATGACATCAAAGAACCCGAAGGAATGTTTACAAGGTTTATTGAGTTAGGAGCATACAAACCAATCACAAGAAAATTGATTGAGTTAAGTATCCCAAGAGAAACAGCAATTTTTTTAAACGATAAATTTGACTTCAAAAATATTGACAACAAACAAGAATTAATAAATCAACTAAGAGCAATACGAAAAGATTTGTCTTATTGGTATAAAGTGCAATTGAGCACGATATAATGAAACTCATCACCGAAAATATCATTGAACAATCAGCGATTGAAATTTTGCAATCGTTAGGATGGGAATATGTGCATGGCTTAACCATTGCACCCACAGCCGAGTTGCAGGAAAGAGAAAGTTTTGAGCAAATCATTTTAATTGAACGCTTACGCAAATCAATTTCAATCCTTAATCCGGATATTCCAGTTGAAGCACAGGAAGCAGCCGTTCAAAAAGTGTTGCGAATTGCTTCTTCCGATTTGTTGTTTAACAATGAGGAGTTCCATAAATTTTTAGTTGAGAAAGTAAAAATTCCTTATCAGAAAGACGGCTACGAAAGAAGCCACGAGGTTGCATTGTTTGATTTTGAAAACGCAAACAACAATCAGTTTTTAGTTGTCAATCAATACACCATTATAGAAAACAATCAGAACAAACGACCTGATGTTTTGCTTTTCGTAAATGGAATTCCATTGGTAGTAATGGAGTTGAAAAATGCAACCGATGAAAACGCAAACCTTCGCAGTGCATACAGTCAGATTCAAACATACAAAGCAATTATTCCATCCCTCTTTACTTACAATGCCATTTGCATTATCAGTGATGGATTAGAATGTAAAGCAGGAAGTGTGTCGGCAGATTTCGGCAGATACATGACTTGGAAAACAAGCGATGGAGTAAAAGAAGATTCCCGTTTCAAACCGCAATTAGAAACTTTGATAAAAGGAATGTTGAATCCTTCCACACTTTTAGATTTGGTTCGCAACTTTATTGTGTTTGAGAAAACAAAAAAGGAAGATGCAAAAACAGGATTGACACAAATTTTTACAGAGAAAAAACTTGCAGCATATCATCAATACTATGCAGTAAATAAAGCGGTGCAATCCACAATTAGGGCATCGGGGTTTTCCTCCCCTCTCCTTGGGAGAGGGGTTGGGGGTGAGGCTGGAGACAAACGAGGCGGTGTGGTGTGGCACACACAAGGAAGCGGAAAAAGTTTGTCAATGGTTTTCTTTTCGGGCAAACTGATTACAGCACCCGAAATGCAAAACCCGACCATTGTTGTAATCACTGATAGAAATGATTTGGACGAACAACTCTTTGATACATTCGCTGCATCAAAACAATTGTTACGACAAGAACCAGTGCAAGCACAAGACAGAGAACACTTGAAAGAGTTGTTGAAAGTTGCAAGCGGTGGAATTGTTTTCACAACGATTCAAAAATTTTTACCCGTAGGGGCTGCCCTTGCGGCTGCCCAATACGACCAGTTAAGCGACAGAAAAAATGTTGTGGTAATTGCTGATGAAGCACACCGCACACAATATGGTTTTGAAGCAAAATTTATTGATGTTAAAAATTTAGACACCAAAGAAGTAATCGGAAAACGAATTGCTTTTGGTTTTGCAAAATACATGAGAGATGCTTTGCCATCGGCTACCTACATAGGTTTTACAGGCACACCCATTGAAGGCACAGATGTAAACACACCGCAAGTATTCGGGCAATATGTAGATGTGTATGATATTTCACAAGCAGTTGCAGACGGTTCAACCGTAAAAATTTATTACGAAAGCAGATTAGCAAAAGTAAATCTTGACGAAGACGGCAAACGATTGATTGAGGAGTTTGACCGTAGGGATGACCTTTACGGTTATCCTGACGAGAACGAAGAAGGGCAACCGCAAGGGCTGCCCCAACGAGCAAAAGCGAAGTGGACTAAGTTGGAAGCCATTGTAGGCAATAAAGACAGAATAAAAAATTTGGCAAAAGATATTGTTACGCATTTTGAAAAACGCCAAACAATATTTGAAGGCAAGGCAATGATTGTAGCCATGAGCAGAAGAATTGCAGCCGACATTTACAGAGAGATAATTGCATTGCGACCAGAGTGGCACGATGCTGATTTAACCAAAGGTGCAATCAAAGTGGTGATGACAACCAAGAGTGATGATAGACCAGAAATTTCAAAACATCATACATCAAAACAACAGCGAAGAAATTTATCGGACAGAATGAAAGACCCTGCCGACCCGTTGAAGTTGGTTATAGTTCGTGATATGTGGCTCACAGGTTTTGATGCTCCAGTTTTAAAAACGCTTTACATTGACAAGCCAATGAGAGGACACAACTTGATGCAAGCCATTGCAAGAGTAAATCGTGTGTTCAAAGAAATTAAAGGCGGTTTGGTGGTTGACTATTTAGGCATTGCAACCGATTTGAAAAAAGCACTTTCATTCTATTCTGATGCAGGTGGCAAAGGCGACCCGACAGAAAAAATTTCGGAAGCAGTGAAAGTGATGATGGAGAAATTGGAGGTGGTGAAGCAAATGTTTAATGAAAGCAGTAAAACGCAGAATGATATTTTGGTGGAAGAACCCGAAGCGTATTATGAGAACAGTTTGAAATTTAATTACCGTAGATTTTTTACAGGAACAGCACAAGAAAAACTTTCAATTATTCTGCAAGCCGAAGAACATATTTTAGGATTGCAAGAAGGCAAAGACCGTTTTGTAAGAGAAGTAAGTTTATTAAGTCAGGCACTTTCAATTTGTATTTCAAGAGATGAAGTGCAACTACACTTAACAGAGATTGCATTCTTTCAAGCAGTGAGAGCAAGGTTGGTAAAGTTTGAAGGATCAGGCACAGGCAAGTCAGACATTGAAATTGAAACAGCCATCAAACAAATTGTTGATGAAGCATTGAGCAGCGATAAAGTAGTTGACATTTTTGATGCAGCAGGAATTAACAAGCCCGAAATTTCGGGACTATCAATTTTGTCAGACGAATTTTTGTTGGAAGTAAAAGGAATGCAACACAAAAATCTTGCATTGGAATTGCTAAAGAAAATTTTGAATGACGAAATAAAAAAAGTTACTAATAGAAACTTAACCAAAGGTAAAGCACTTTTGATAATGCTTGAAACAGCATTGAAAAAATATCAAAACAATCTTTTGACAACGGTAGAAATTATTCAGTTTCTTGTTGACGAAGTTGCGAAGAAAGTGAAAGACGAATATGCAAGAGCAGAAGAATTAAAAATGACTGTTGATGAAATTGCTTTTTATGATGCACTTGCAGAAAACGAAAGTGCTGTTGATGTTTTGGGTGATGCACAGTTGAGAGAACTTGCTTTGGAAATTGCAGACAAGGTAAGAGCCAACGCAACTATTGATTGGACAATAAGAGAAAGTGCAAGAGCAAAATTGATGGTGTTGGTTAAGCGGACACTAACCAAATACGGTTATCCGCCAGACAAACAAGCAAAAGCAATTGAAACAGTTTTGAAACAAGCAGAATTATTAGCAAACATTATCGTGAATTAAAAAGCCAACGCATTTACTCACTTCACTATTGTTTTTTAATGGTGTTCGTGATTACTTCGTAGTTGGTGACACATTTGTATTTTTTTTCAACGCACAGACCAACGCTAAAAAAATCCAAAAGAGCCACCAAGCCAACGCACCAAAGACACCGTAAACAATGGACAGACAAGCAACGACAGACAAAACTTATTGCCTTCGCTCGCGTCCCGCGAGTGAACAATTCCGTTGCCTCCGGCATCCATTATTTACGAATGTAATCAGGCAAGATGCCTGATAAAGGCTCACTTGCCAGAGGCGAGCGAAGACGCAGAATCCATTATTTACGAATGTAATCAGGCAAGATGCCTGATAAAGGCTCACTCGCCAGAGGCGAGCGAAGGCGCAGATTGCAGGATTCAGGTTTGGCTATGCCAACCATTTTCTATTACTGGAATACGAGTGTGTTCGGTTTATTGCGCGTCTAAAATCTGTTGCGCCACTGCGTTGCATTATGCGTATGTGGCAGTCTGCCCGAAGTAGGAGGGTTGCAGTGTATAAAGAAATTTGGTAAGCGCTTCAGATGCATCCTTTTTTTGCAGCAGTTTTAAAATGCGGGGCGCATAGTGGAGGTATTCGTCAAAAGGCATGGATGGTATCTGCATCGGGTTCCACTCAAGCAGAATAGAGTTGATGCGTTGCAGCCTGCGAAAATCAACGGGGGCACAAAAGTTGGTTGTTAGTTTCAGCGCGCGCGCCTGCTCCAGCATGTTGTGCATCCATTCGAGGTGCATTGCATCTTCGCACGGTGCAGGAGATTCAAACAGGAAATCGTTTTCCATTTCAGTTGTGGGCAGCCCCCTTGATTCATCCGATGACTGTCAGTCATCGGATGAATCAATTTTTAGAACTGCCCTTGTTTTATTTCCTTTACACAAAAAGAAAATAATTTGTTTGTTAGCCCCTCACTTGCCCGCATCCCGCGCATGAATTTTTTCACTGCATCCTGCATTCCTCACCGATTTCTTGGTTATGCCAAGCATTTTCCATTACTGGAAAGCGGCTGACATAGTTATGCCAAGCATTTGCCAGTGATGGAAAGCGGCTGACATAGTTACGCCAAGCATTTGCCATTGATGGAAAGCGGCTGACATAGTTATGCCAAGCATTTTCCATTACTGGAAAGCGGCTGACATAGTTATGCCAAACATTTGCCAGTGATGGAAAGCGGCTGACATAGTTACGCCAAACATTTTCCATTGATGGAAAGCGGCTGACATAGTTATGCCAAGCATTTGCCAGTGATGGAAAGCGGCTGACATAGTTATGCCAAGCATTTGCCAGTGATGGAAAGCGGCTGACTTAGTTACGAAAACCATTTCTCATGCATGGAAAATCAACCCTTTTTTACAGAAAACGGAGGCGCAGTTATAATTTTATTTTAACTAATCAACGATTAGTGATAAATATAACTATGTGATTTTGTTGTAGTTATATGTTATGCGTAGCATGTTTACTGTCTTGCTGCAAATTATGATACCCATAGTAACCAAACAAATCTAAGCCGATGGCGTAAAGGCATACTATGTTTGGCGATTCAAATACATCCTCATGGTTTCACAAGGTCGGGCTTTTCCTTCGGGGGATAAGGGGAGGCTGCGACAAGCTAAAACTATATTCTTATGAGTAGAGTTAAGTTAGGTATATCGGATCGCAACACCTTGAAATTGCTTGAAAAAGCAACGCACCTGGTGGATGAAATGACCGGAAATTCCAGCTACATGACTCCTGTTCCAAGTTTAGCTTCGATTACAAATGCGATTGATGATTTGACAACTGCAAATGAAGCGAGCCTTTCCGGTTCGCATCAGGCGATCAGCCTCAGAAATCAAAAATTTGAAATCTTAGTAAACCTTGTCCGCTCTCTTGGCGGATACGTGCAGGCGGCAAGTGGCGGGGATGCAACGGTGATTACCAGTTCCGGGTTTGAAGTGGCTCAGTCTAAAACTCCTGTGGGATTACCTCCCGCTGTGGAGAATATGTCGGCTGAAACCAGTGACTATCCGGGATGCGCTGACCTGAAGTGGAAAAGCCTGAAGCAAAAAGCGGAAACCTATGCAATTTATTGCACCCAGGTTGACCCCGCCAGCCAAAACCCAAATTGGGAATTGCTTGGCTATTCTTCAAAGGCATCCTACAAAGCGGAAAACCTGCCAAACCACAACCAATATTATTGGTTTTCAGTGGTGGCAATTAATTCTGCCGGGTTGAGCGTAATGTCAGAACCTGCCTTGGCAAGAGTGCTGTAATGAAAGACGACAGTCGTCAGTCAACAGACTACACTTGCTGAGCATGCAACTCTCTTTACCTGCCTGAGAAGGGGAGCGAGTAAATCACACCAATCAAAGCGTTTTAAAAAACCGCTTTGGACCGCCCAAGCCCTCGCGTTGCTTAGGAAATGCAACAGGCTTAAAACAACAAAGCCCGTAGCGCAAAAAAAAGCGCACGGGCTTTGTTGTTTTTGTTCTAATATGTTCATGCGTTTTTTTTGTAAAGCGCTTCCCGTCTTCGCTCGCTTCAATGTCATGAAGGGCGGTTTTAAAAATGCTTTTTTACCCTCTGATCTATCGCAAGCATTTTAGCTGGCGCAAAGCGAGTAATTCCAATGGGGCAATGAAAAGACGCAAGAAGTTAACCGCTAAAAGACTTACTCTTTCTCTTTTTTGGAATCGTAATACTTTTTTCCTGCAAGAGCGCCTGCTGCGCCAAGCAGCACCCAGGAAACAGGGTCAAGCGGGGTTCCGCTTGCGGGAGGCAAGGGCGCGGCAAAACATTCCGCTGCAAAGAATGCAGTGAAAAAAACAGAAGTAATTACTATTTTAAATCCCTTGTTCATGTTCTGTGTATTGTTGGCAAATCCTTGCGGAGTGTCAACTTTAACCCCTTCAGACAAAGATACGCCTGCCATTTATACGGTTCAACTTTTATTTCGGTTCGCGTCTGTGTGTCATTGCTGTGTCATGCCGGACTTGTTCCGGCATCTCATGAAGTAAACCATCACACTGATTGATATAGGGGATGGCGGAACAAGTCTGCCAAGACATAAACTACCGGATGAGCGTCAGGCTGCCCTTTTGATAATCGCTAAAGTCATCAGGCTCAGTGTTGTCGGCAAATTTTACGTCCACGTAATAGACATAAACACCCGGATTGCAGAGCTTGCCTCGATATTCTCCGTTCCAGCCTTCAAGCGGGTTGGTTGTTTCAAAGAGCATTTCACCCCAGCGGTCGAAGATGAGCAGGTGAAAGGTGAGTTCATTTTTCACATACACGAAGAACGCGTCATTCACGCCATCGCCATTTGGCGTAAACGCATTTGGGACATAAATGCGCGGGAGCGGAATCGTGTCCACAAAAATCTGAACGGTAGCTACGTCCGTGCATCCAAGTGAATCTGTAACTGAGATGGTATATAGAATGTCGTCATCAGGCGTTGCAATTGAGGTGCTGCAATCGGTGCAAGTCAGGTTTGTAGATGGAGTCCATGAATAATTCAATTGGCTGTTTCCTCCAAGGATAGAAATTATGACGCTTGCGCCTTGCAATATTGTAGTGTCATTCGGGGTCGCGAAAATGGAAACAAGACTTTCACTTACTCGAAAAGCAGCAGTGTCGCTGCATCCGTCTGCATCACCAACGGTTAACACATAATCGCCCGCGCCTGTTGTAATTACAGCACTTGTTTCTCCACCGGGATTCCATAAATAAGAAAAATAGCTGCCGGAAACGGAGAGGGTAGTGGTTGCATCTTCGCAGAGAGTAGCATCAAAGCCCGAAGCGGCAATTTGATTTACCGTGAGCGTGGTGGTGTGAATACTGTCGCAGCCATTCGAGGAAAGAAACGTGTCGGTGTAAACTCCTGAAGTGGTTTGCCAATCATTTTCCAAAAACAAGCTGTCGCCATCGCAAATGATTTCAGAAGAACTGCTGCGGGGAATAGTATCAAAGGAGAGCACATAAACTTCTGTGCTGTCACAACCTGAATTGCTCAGGAAGCGATCAACATATTGCCCTGCTGTTGTTTGCCATGCGCCTCCGGCAAAAAACGAATCGCCTTCGCAAAGGGTGAATGTGCTAACGGTATAAAAAGTATCTGCTACTGTGATGGAAGTGGTTACGACACTATCGCATCCACCCGTTGCGATGAAGGAGTCAACAAATGTTCCCGCTTGTGTTTGCCAAGCACCGCCTGCAAATGTGCTGTCGCCATTGCAAATTGTTATAGCAGGAAAAACCTCTATTACAGTTTCAATGAAAAGATTGGTGATGATTACGCTGTCGCAACTTGATATGCTGTTCAGCGAATCTGTATAGCTTCCGGCTTGTGTTTGCCATGCGCCCGCTGCGAAGAAGGAATCGCCCGCACAAATGTAAACTGTGAATGTTTGAAGGAACGTGTCCGCAACAGTCAGGGTTGTTGTAACAATACTGTCGCAGCCTGTGGATGCGATGAACGAGTCGGCATAGATGCCAGAAACCGTTTGCAGCGCACCTCCGGCAAAATAACTTTCGCCCGCGCAAATCGCAGCATTAACGGGAATAGGGATGACTGTATCAACAGAAAGATTCAGGATTACCGTGCTGTCACACCCTTCCGCGCTTTGCAGTGTGTCAATGTATTGCCCTGCTAAAGTTTGCCACGCTCCTCCGGCAAACACGGAATCACCTTCACAGATTCTTGCGGCAACCGTTGTTACGCTCGTATCATAAACCGTCAACACAGTTGTCACGACACTGTCGCATCCGCCTGATGCAAGGAAGGTGTCAATGTAATTCCCTGAAACATTTTGCCAGCTTCCTCCGGCAAAGAAACTGTCGCCTTCGCACAGCGGAACATCCGACTGAACCTGGATAAACGAATTGATAAAAACGGTTGTGACAACAGTGCTGTCACAGGCATGTGCCGAAAGTAAATCATCGGAATAAGCACCGGGCGCAGTTTGCCACGCGCCATCGGCATACGCTGAATCACCGGGGCAGAGATATACTGAGATGTTTGTGCGGAAAGTATCATTCACGATAACACTTGTCAGTAGAATACTGTCACACCCATTCGATGCAAGGAAAGTATCCGAATAAACGCCTGCTGTTGTTTGATAATCGCCACCGGCAAATACAGAATCTCCTGCGCACAAGGTAACGGTGGCTGATGCGGAAACCGGATTGCGTATCGTGAGGTTGGTAATGAGAATAGTGTCGCAGCCGATTGTTCCTGCTATCGTGTCATAATAACTTCCTGCTGCTGTTTGATAGCCGTTACCTGCAAACACAGAGTCTCCTGCACAGATGGAAATATCGCCAGTGAGATAGATATTGCTATTGAGGGTAAGTGTTGTTGTGCGAATCGTATCGCATCCTGTCAATGCAGGAATAGTGTCGAGATAAATACCTGCTGTTGTTTGGTAATCACCTCCAACAAATAAGGAATCACCGGGACAGATAGCACTGCTTGATGAAGCGGTGATATAATTATCAATCGAGAGGTTTGTTGTGCGAATCGTATCGCATCCTGTTAATGCAGGAATTGTGTCGAGATAAATACCTGCTGTTGTTTGGTAATCACCTCCAACAAATAAGTAATCACCGGGACAGATAGCACTGCTTGATGAAGCGGTTACATAATTATCAATCGAGAGGTTTGTTGTTAGAATAGTGTCGCATCCTGCAAGAGAAAGCAGCGTGTCCACATAAATACCTGCTGTGTTTTGATAATCGCCACCGGCAAATAAGGAATCTCCCGAACAGATTGCTAATGTTCGGCTTTGCGATTGATATTGCAGAATTGAAACAACAGTAACTATCGTGCTGTCGCAGCCGTTGGCAGCGGTGAGAAAATCAAAATAAGTCCCATTGGTGTTTTGCCATGCACCGCCTGCAAACACTGCGCTGTCGGGACAGATGTATGCGTTTACATTTGTCACGAAAGAATCGAGCAGCGTAATATTTTGCGAAAATGTATCTGCGCAACCTAAATCGGAAATAATTAATTGCACGGTATAATTTCCTGCAATTGGGTAAGCATAATTCAATACATCTTCAGTTGTGCGGGTTGTTCCGTTTCCTAAATTCCAATTGAAACTTGCAGTGCCGGTATAATTGCCTGTGTTTGTGAAATCAAAATCATTTTGGGTAAAACACTGTGGGGATGTAACGGTAAATAATGCTGTGGTAGAGGCAACATTAATCGTGCGCGAAGCTGTGGCGGTTTGTCCCGCGCAGGCATCGGTAACAGTGACTGTGTAAGTTGTTTGTGCAATTGGGTTTACTGTAATGGAAGGCGTAGTTTCTCCCGAACTCCATTCATAACTATAAGGTTGCGAAAAGCTGCCGAGCGCAATTGCATTGAGTGTTGCAGATTGTCCGTTGCAGATAGTGGTAGGTCCGGTGAGGGAAACAAAGAGCGGTGAATTATCAAAAATGAAAATCGTATCGCGCTTAAAGGAGTTGCAGGCGCAGGCATCGGAATATGTCAGAATCACGCTTTCACCGCCCTCAGAAATGCCATCTTCAATCGGATTGATGAACAGGGAAGCAGATGTTTGGTTAGCAGGAATTATAATACTGTCGGGAATAAAAATGTAATCAGTGCCTTCTGTCGCAGTTCCTGAAACAGTATAATAAATCACAATCTGGTCGGCAACATCAGAGGTATCTTCTCTTGAAAAAGTGAAGCGTCCGTCACTGCATTTTTCCAGCGTATTCTTTGAGCCGTTGTTGTCCGTTGCAAGAATATTCACGCTTTGTCCACCGGAAAAACTTTGCGCTTGTAAGAATACCCCCGAATCATACAATCCATCTCCCACATCGGCAATCACCAATTTGATGTGATAGGTGTCGCAGGGAACAACTATCATCGTTGCAGTAAGCGGCACCGTGTAGGCATCATATTCCGTTATGTTCCCGAAATCATTTGCAACATAATAGGCAGTGTTGGTCAGACTGGTGCAATTGGAAGGAGGATAGAGCAGTGAACCGGGAGAACCATTGTTGATCGAGTTGATAGCTACCGCAATGTTCGTTCCCGGGATGAGCGCAATATTTTTATTAGGGGCATAACCGGTTCCGGAAACAAGAAAAGCAAACGCATCATTGTAAGGGGAACAGACATATTCGGGATATTCTTCAGAGGCAAATATGTAGCGGAAAGTAACGGTGTCGTTAAATGAAACGAAGTCAAACTCCAGCGCAGCGGCATCTTGTGTAGAGAGAGCGGGTAATCCGGCTGCATTTTCTAAGTCAAAATCGCCCCCGCTTGGCCAATCTCTGGTAGCATCACTGAAAGTATTAGGACCGGGTGCAAGATCGGTGTTGCCGCTGGTAATCAGTATCCCATCATCCATGCCGATACCTGCTCCATTTGAAAAATAACCGATTGCCCCATTCTCGCCTGTATATTGAACATTAAATGCGCTTACGCACGAACCCAGCAACACGTCCGTAACAAGTTGCGGGGGGGTATAGGTTGTATTATCGGTTGACAAAGGATTACCTCCTGAGCCGGAGCAACTTCCGATGTTAAAAAGCGATTCGCTGTCTGCGAAAACTCCTCCCGTGCCGACAATTGTCCCATTGTAGCGTACGGTATAGCTCCCCAAGCCATAGGTGCAGCAAATGCCATCGCTAAACGCATCGTAAATGATAAAGAAGTAGCATTTCGCGCTGTCCACACAAACCTGGTGGGTGTAAGTGCTGTTTCCATTGTATAAGCCGTTGCCGCCTGATGCAATCAGCGCAAGCGATGGTTGGTCATAGATTTCCCAGGAGGTTTCATCGCCCCATTGGTCGGTGTTGATTTCAACCGTTATGGTTGCCATAGGGCATTGGGCGACTGCGTCACGTGGAATTATAATTCCGGCAAAGCATAAAATAGCCGAAAGAAAAAGTGTTTTGATGCGGGTTTGCAAGATTCGGGAAATTACAATCTCGAAGTTCGGAAAAAGTAAGCTAAGTAAAATTACCGAGCGCTCTCTGAGTAAATCCTGCTGCATATCTTTCTATGTTATCCACCTTGTAATGTACATGAATAAACAGGTTCTGCAAATGAAACTTTAATAGCTTTCACAACTGAATAAATTTAAAAACCAAAAAAATATCCATGAAAAAGCTATTCTCTTTTGCTATTGTCATCTGTTTTTTTCTAACGGGGTTAGTTACTCAAGCCCAGACATGTTTAGTCATCCGCGATTCGATAATTGCAGGAGAGCGGACTTCTACATTCAGCGATTACATTTACGGACCAAACAACAGGATTGACCAGGTAACGCATACCGATTCAGGCAGTTTTATTGTAACCACTTCCGACCTCGTGCTCTACACCGGCTCAGACATTACGGAGATAAGAACATTCAATACAATAGGTGCCAGCACCATTATAAAAACCATTACCTATACGCGCACCAGCGGCAAAATTTCGCGCGTGGATGCGACAGGTGATAATGGCAGCGCATGGAGCATCTCACATGATATTGCTTATGATGGTAATGGCAATATTCAGCAAATAGTAGTTGATACCACCTCCATTACCGGCAGTCCTGAAGTTTTTGATGCAAGTTTCCTTGATATTGTATGGGCAAACGGGAATATTTCAACACTGAGTATTCTGTTGGGAAGCGATACCATAGAACTTACTGCAACCACTGATAACAAGAATAATATTTTCAAAAAAATCTTAAATACAGAAGCCGCTACCTATTTATTTCAGGCGGCTTCATTAAATAACCTTGTGACTGTCGAACTGGTCAATGATGAATCGGCTATCGGGCAAACTGCCGGTACGAAAATTGTTGACCGAATTTTCACTTATAATACAGATAACGATGTAGAAATAATGGAAGAAAAATCCACTCCCTTGAATCAATCTGCAAAAACTACCCAGTACATTTACGATTGCAACGTAGGTATTCGTACGCCACAAGCGGCTACTGCAATCAGCCTCTATCCCAATCCAGCCCAGAATGTAATCAGCATCGAGAATGGAAATTTCAAAGGCGTTGTAAAGATTTTTGATATTACAGGAAAGCAATTGTTCGGCAACACAATAGATGGCGAGACTACCATGCTTGACATCAGCATCCTTGGCAGCGGCATGTATTCCTTAGAGATGGTTGATGGCGGAAAAATTTTCAGAGGAAAATTCTTAGTGAATCAATAAACTACTGATTCTGATTTAACAGATTCACCAAACTCATTAATAAAAAAGCCAGCCGATTAAGACTGGCTTTTTTATTTGGAAAGAAGCAAAACGCGCTCATCGCATCAACAAGAGTTTCTTTGTGTAGGATGCGCCTGTTCCTGTTGTCATTTTGAAAAAATACATTCCATTTGGAATTGTTTCTGCATGAAGTGTTTGCTGATATAATTTCTCGCTTTCTGCTTTTCCATCAAATAAAACGCTGATGAGTTTTCCTTCCCTGCTGATGATTTCTGTGCGTACGTTTGTTGTTGCCGAAACTGTGAATTCCACCATTGTGAAATCACTGAATGGATTCGGATATACAGTAACGATGTCGTTTTCTTCATTCCTGTTTTCTTCTGAAATGCTTGTTTTGGCAGAACCCGTTACAATGGTGAAATTCCTTGTTAGCACAATGCCCGCAGTGCCGGAGCCGCTGCTGCCACTATAAGGAATCGCGGTGACGGTGTGATTGCCTGCCGCGATATTCCATTTAATGTAATTGCCCATGGGTGTGTCGCCATTGATGGCATAAGGCGCGATATTTTCTGTACGCACGATGATGCCATCAACAAGAAAGCGCACACTCTTCACCGCAGCGGTGGAGCACACATCAGCGCGCAAACTGAAAGAAGGGTTTGTGGCGAGGTTAATCGTCATGCCCTCTGTGAGCAATCCGATTTCCCCGAGAGTGCCTGTGTGCATGAGCATCAGTTGCGTTATCTGCACCGGCTGGCATTGCCCACCGCAGGTTGAGCCGTTTCCAAAACAAACTCCACATGCGTCTTTGTCTGAGTTTGCAACATGCCCGGTATTTCCTCCGGAACAAACTCCACATCCATCTAATGTCGCCAAGCCGTTGCACACGCCATTGCAATCTTTACCTGCATTATCACTCAACCCCGTATTTCCACCAACACAAATTCCGCAGCTATTTAAAGATGCTGTTCCACCGGACACGCCATTGCAATCTGCGGAGTTTGATTGATTGATAATGTTGAATATTACAGTCTCACTGATACCTGCCGTGCCACCGCCAGCACCCTGTGTGTAAGGAGTTCCGGTCAATGTTTTACTTCCTACAGACGAATTCCATGCTATATAACTTCCATTATTATCTCCATTGATGGAATAAGGCGTGCTGGATTCTGTTCTCACAGTTGAGCCGTTCACGATAAATTTTACGCTGCCTCCATTCTGGCATTTGTTGGCGCGAATGCTGAATGAACCGATGGTAGCAAGGTTAATGGTCATACCATTTGTGAGCGCACTGATTTCGCCACCGGTACCTGCTTTCATCAATGTGAAAGAAACAACCTCATTCGGCACACAGTCGGGTGGGGGAGGAGAGGAGGAGAATGAAAATTTTTCCTGAGAATTCAGTTCCATTGAGCCGCCTCTTGTCCCTGCGCCACAGGCGATATACACTTCATTGTTATAAACAACTGCGCTCGTGGCATGTCGGCTTTGATTCATTGGAGTTAATGTTCTCCAGCTTTGGTTCAGCACATGAAACGCTTCGGTTTGCGCATGAGCAACCTGCGCGCTCTCGCCACCGATGACAAGAATTTCATCTCCCAGGACTGCTGTGGCACATGCCGCTCGTTGTGTAGGAATATTTTTGGATGAAGAAAGAGTAGTCCATGTGTTTGTTGCAATGTCATATACATCTACTTCAGCAGTAGTATAAGCAAAAAGATTTCCGTTGAATCCTGTGCGTCTTCCGCCAATAGCATAAATCTTTCCGTTCACTAATGTTGCATGAAAGTGGTCGCGCGGACGCGGTGCGTCACGCAGTTGTGTCCATGTGTTTGTTTGTAAATCAAACACATCCAGCCAGGGAACCCAGCCTGATGAATGTCCGTCAGTGATTCCGCAAACTAAATACAACTTGTTGTTTTGAATCACACATCCCGCTGCTCCGCGTCTGCGCGCAGCAGGAATCAGCGGACCTGCGCTCCATTGTTTTGTTGCAGGGTCATAGATATAAATATTTGCCACCGGAGTTTCATGGCAGCAATTGCCAGTGAATGCTCCTGCTACATAAATTTTCCCACCGTAATTCTCCGCCTGAAAGTGGTGCATTTGCATCGGTGGATTTGTTTCTGTTGCCCATATATTTGTAATCGGGTCATACGCCTGAACCGGTTTTGTGCCTCTGCCGCCTACCAAATAAAATTTGTTTCCTACGCCCACGTAGGAACATTCATGCCGCGCGGTGGGAGTATTGGAAGAAGAAATGGTTTGCCATTGTCCCGTTTGAGCGAATGTTTGCGCAGTAATTATAAATGCGCAAACGGAAGAAAAGAATGTTTTGTGCATCATAAACACAAGGTAAGTTAACTAAAGTAATATTTCAGGAAATGATTGAAAAAAATACAGGATTGACTATCATTTTGTTTTGTAATGCTAAGATTGCACTGCATTTTTATGCGCGAACCAAACTTGTGAAATAGGTGCCTGTTATTGATGTCATTATCCCGGCTTTTAACGAAAGCAAATCTATAGGAAATGTGCTTGCAGATATTCCAAAGAATATCGTTCGTGAAATTATTGTCATTGACAATAACTCATCAGATTTCACGACTGAAGTTTCGCGCAAAGCCGGAGCAATAGTATTGCACGAAAAGCGACAAGGCTATGGCTATGCATGTCTGAAAGGTTTAGAGCATCTTGCCGCTAAATCGCACAAGCCGGATATTGTTTTGTTCATTGATGCCGATTATTCTGATTTTCCGGAGGAATCCCCCAATATATTAAAACCGATTCTTGAATCAGGCCATGACCTTGTAATCGGCTCGCGCAGTTTGGGGAATAAAGAAAAAGGCTCAATGACTGTCCAACAAATCGTTGGGAATAAAATCGCGGTCACGCTGATAAAGTTTTTATACAATGTTGATTTCACCGACCTTGGTCCTTTTCGTGCTATTCGCTATGACAAGCTGGTTGAATTAAATATGCAGGATACTACCTTCGGTTGGACAGTGGAGATGCAGGTGAAAGCTGCTAAGAAAGGATTGCGCTGCTGTGAAGTGCCCGTGAGCTACCGCAAGCGAATCGGGCATTCAAAAATTTCAGGAACCGTAAAGGGAACTGTCCTTGCAGGATATAAAATCATCACCACGATTTTTAAATACGCATGATTAATCCGGGAACATCCTTCCTTAACTTGCGTACATGCTGGAAATAGCGATACTCGCCATTTACATCGTCTGCATCATTTTTATCTTTCTGTTTTGTGTGACGGAGGTTGCTTTACTTGTTTTTTATCTCCGAAAAAAGCAGAATACGAAAAATTGCTCTTTGGATTCATCGCATGAATTTAAGGAGTTTCCTTTTGTCACCGTTCAGTTGCCTGTTTATAATGAGTTGTATGTTGTCGAACGGCTGATTGATGCCGTGTGTTCGTTTGATTATCCCGCTGCCCGTTTCGAAATCCAAGTGCTTGACGATTCCACAGACGAAACATCAGCATTGATAACACAAAAAGTAATTCACTATCACTCAAACGGAATTGCAATTCAGCACATCAACAGGGAAGATAAAAGCGGATTCAAAGCAGGCGCGTTGCAACACGGATTGAAAACAGCAAGAGGAGAATTCATCGCCATTTTCGATGCGGACTTTATTCCTGAACCTGACTTTTTGAAAAAAACGATTCCGCTGTTTAACGATGTAGTTGTCGGCATGGTGCAATCAAAGTGGAAGCACATCAATAAAAGCTATTCGCTTCTTACGCGCGTACAGGCTTTTGCGCTTGACGCACATTTCAATATTGAGCAAAACGGCAGGAATGCTGCGGGGGCATTCATCAACTTCAACGGCACTGCTGGCGCATGGCGCAAAACCTGCATCGAAGATGCCGGAGGATGGAGTTTTGATACGCTCACCGAAGACCTCGACCTCAGCTATCGCGCACAACTGCGTGGCTGGAAGTTTATCTACAACGGTGAAGTTGGCGCGCCCGCAGAATTGCCGGCTGAGATGAGCGCGGTGAAGTCTCAGCAATTCCGCTGGAGCAAAGGACCTGCGCAGGTGAGTAAGAAAATATTGTCCGCAATGCTTTTCTCTGATGCTTCACTGAAAGTGAAGTGGATTGCAGTTTTTCATCTGCTGAACAGCAGCATCAATATCTTTATTTTCCTTACTGCAATTTTGAGCGTGCCGCTGTTGCTCTTTAAGCAGCAAACCGAATATGGCTGGGCATTCACCGTCATCTACGTTTTTTATTCGGGAACCCTTTCCATTTCACTCGTTTATCTTTTCTCACAAATTCTTGAAGAAGGTTCTGTCAAAAAAGGAATAACAAGCTTTCTTATTTTGTTTCCAAGTTTTCTTTCCCTATCAATGGGATTGTCGCTGCAAAATGCGCTTGCAGCGTTGCGCGGATTAACCGGAGGTAAATCACCCTTTAAGCGCACGCCAAAGTACAACATTGTTACCGGCAAGGATAGCTGGAAAAACAAGCGATACCATCTGTCAGGCATTACGCTGCTTACAGCAGTTGAACTGCTTATGGCTTTTTATTTCCTCTATGGAATTTATGTTTCCGTGCGGAACAGCGAATATCAAATGCTCCTGTTTCACTTTTTACTGTTTACCGGCTTCCTGAGTACAAGCGTTTACTCCATTAAGCACGCATTGTTTGCCGCCAAAGGGTAATGAATATGGCAAATAAGTGGATTCCTCTTTTTGTTTTGTTCGCGCTTTCATTGTTTGTTTATAGAGCGCTTGGATATTTCACAAACAGGGCGGATTTTCTTCAACTCATCCTGCTTTTTTCTTCTGCTTTCGTGCTGTATGCCCTTTGGTATCAGCAAGCATCCAAACATAATTTTACGAATGAATCAGTAGTCGCTGCAATGCTCTTGCGCGTGGCATTGTTGTTTTATCTTCCGAATCTCTCGGATGATTTTTATCGCTTTGTGTGGGACGGAAGGTTATCAGCACAGGGAATTAATCCATTTAGTTATTTGCCTTCGGAGTTAATGCATTCTTCAGTTGCGAATGTTGATGCAGCGCTATTTGAAAAGCTCAATTCAAAAGAATTCTATTCGGTTTATCCCCCGCTGAATCAGTTTGTGTTTTGCCTCTCTGCCTTGATTTCGCCTTCTGATTTGTTGGGAAGCGTTATCATCCTAAAGTTGTTTATTGTGTGCTGTGAGTTGGGGACATTTTTTCTCGCGCGAAAACTGCTCCGCCAGTTTCATCTGAATGAAAATCTGATTTTGCTGTATGCGCTGAATCCATTGGTAATTGTGGAGTTGACCGGAAACATTCATTTTGAAGCTGCGATGATTATTTTCATAGTGCTGTCGGTTTACCTGATGGTTCGCGGAAAGTTTTTGTTTTCATCTGTTGCATTAAGCATTGCGATTTGCACAAAGTTTTGGCCCGTTTTATTTATTCCGTTTTTCTACAAACGATTTTTCAGAAGTGACGATAAGAAGGATAGGTTGAAAGGAGTTATTCGCTACACGCTTTGGATAATCAGCATTTTTATTTTTACTACACTTTTGTTCCTTCCTTTTTGGATGCCGGATATGCTTGCGAAAATCGGTTCCAGCGTGAATCTCTATTTTCAGTACTTTGAATTTAACGGCAGCATTTTTTATCTCATCAGGTGGATTGGATTACATGTGAAAGGATACGATGTGATTCGCACTGTTGGTCCGTGGCTGCCTGTTATGGTTACGTTGGTTGTGCTTTTTTATTTTCTTTACGAACAAAAGCCGCAATTGCATTCTCTCTTTTTGCCGCTTCTATTTTCCCTCACCGTGTTTTTGCTTTTTGCAACCACCGTTCACCCATGGTATATTACTCCGCTCATCCTGTTCTGCATTTTCACTCCGTTGAGATTTCCACTGGTATGGTCTGCGCTGATTCCCTTATCATATATCGCCTATTCCTTTACTCCTGTGAATGAAAATGAATGGTTGATTATTCTGGAATATTTCGTTGTTGAAATTTTTGCGATTGTCGAGTTGAAAATGTTAAAGAGCAAACTAACTTTGGGCAGTTCTAAAAGTTCTACCACTGACACCATCTTCTTTTGGAGAGGGATGGGGTGAGGCAATAAAAAGAACAAATTTTAGAATTGCCCTTTGAGAAGCGTTTTGCAACCATTATGAAAAGACTACTTATCCTATTTTTTCTTTTTAAAGGATTGACAATTTTTGCTCAAACGGATGCCAACAAAAATTTCTTTGAGCTTGCTGATGCTTTCTTCAAAAAATATGTCACAAGCGGACAGGTTGATTACTTATCGCTCTATGCAAATCCTGCTGAACTCAACACACTCGTAAAATACATGGAGACGGAGGATTTGAGCAATAAATCCATTGGTTATAAAAAAGCGTTTTGGATGAATGCCTGCAATCTCACTGTCATTAAATCGGTTGTGATGAAGCAGGATTTGAAATCGCCAAAAGACGACCGCAGTTTTTTTTCAGGCGAGAAACATTTAGTTGCCCGAGAAATGCTTACGCTGGACGAAATAGAGCACAAGATGCTGCTTGGTGCGCACAACGATGAGCGGATTCATTTCGCTGTGGTTTGTGGCGCGGAGGGCTGTCCTTCACTGGCGAGTTTCTCCTATCATCCCGATAGTATCGAACAGCAAATTTTATCTCAAACGAAGAAAGTATTTAACGACAACAATTTTATTCGCTTAAACGATGTCGAAAAAACCGTGGAGATTTCAAAAATATTCGACTGGTATAAAAAAGATTTTGCCGAAACCGGAATGGACATGATCACCTACATCAACCAATACCGCGAACCGAAAATACCTGTTCATTTTAAAGTGGCGTATTACCAATACGACTGGAATTTGAATATCAGGAAGGAATGAATCTATCAAAGGGCGGTGACTGCAAATCGTCCACTTCGTCAATATCATTTAATGTTTCAAGCATGACGAGTTTCAATTTCATTTTTTGAATGTCATTGACTGTTTCCTGCAAAACAGAATCCGTGCTCCATCTTTTGCTCTCGAATAATTGCGAGTGCATTGATTTCATTCCGAGCAGATAATAGCCGCCATCTTTTGCGGGACCAATCACCGCATCGCGCGTATCCAGCGCATTGAATGCTTTCTCAATCATTTCCGAAGTCAGTTCGTAACAGTCGCTGCCAATAATAATTGCCTTGTCATAATCCTGAACAAAGACATGCGAGAAAGCATTCTGCATCCGCTCTCCTAAATCATTTCCCTCTTGCAATTCTTGATGATGACCATTTTTTCCCCAGTTATCATTTTGCTCAACGTGGTCAGAGTAGAAAATGAATTTATCGCAAGAGACAGAAGTGGTTATTTTAAAAGTGTGTTCAAGCAGGAGGTGATAGACTTCCAATGCTTTTGCTTCACCGATTGTTTTTGCAAGTCGTGTTTTAACTTTTCCCAAAACAGGATTCTTCATGAAAATAAGGAGCGCGCTCTTGTTCATTTGGTTTAGCGTCAATTATTTGTCTCTATATTCGTTGCGCAAAAATGTCAAAATCGTTTTACATAAATCTGGAAGACAAGGGAAGCCTCGAGCAATATCTGCGCCAGCAAAACTGGTTGAAATCTGATGAACATATTGTGAAGGTTGAAAGAGCAGGTGAAGGAAATATGAATCTTGTATTGCGTGTAATTACAAATGAACAGAGTTTTATTGTGAAACAAGCGCACCCCTGGGTGGAGAAATATCCGCATATCGAAGCTCCGCAAGAAAGAGCTTTGGTTGAGGCAAAGTTTTATGAACTGACACAGCACAGTCAATTTCTGCAATCTCTATCTCCGGGTCTTCTCGGAAAGGATGTAGAGAATTTTGTTTTGTGTCTTGAAGATTTAGGAATTTCTTCCGATAAGACGAGTTTATACAAGCAAGGTGGTTTCATTGAGCAAGAAGAACTGCTGACACTGACTCGTTATTTATCTGAATTGCACAAGCAAACGGTGAACGAACGAATACAAAATCGTGAAATGCGAAAGCTGAATCACTTCCACATTTTTGTCTTTCCGTTTGAACAGGAGAGTGGCTTTAATCTCGACACTATCCAACCCGGACTTCAGGACATTGCTTTGCAGTTTAAAAACAATTTTGTCTTGAAACGCTCAATTCTCGCACTTGGTGAAACCTATTTGGCTGATGGCGATACCTTACTACACGGAGATTATTATCCCGGAAGCTGGTTGAATACAATGGATGGAATGAAAGTCATTGATCCTGAGTTTTGTTTCTTTGGTCCGTGCGAATTTGACTTGGGCGTTATGATAGCTCACTTAAAACTTTCCATGCAATCTCCTGATGCAATTCAATTTGTTCTTGAAAATTATTCAGGCTCTTTTGATAAGAAACTGATGTTTGGTTTTGCCGGTGTTGAAATTATGCGAAGGCTTCTCGGAGTTGCTCAACTGCCTCTCAATTTAAGTTTAATAGAAAAAGAGCAACTGCTTGACGATGCGTTTAATCTGGTTATGCTTCCTGAATTTAATTTCATCAGCTCAACTTAAATATGACTCAACTTTTTTTATTCCTTCTTCTGCCTTTACTTTCTTTCGCACAGATTGAGCAAAAACCAATTTGGATAGATACGGATAACCGTATGGGTAAAGTGAAGGGAGATGTGGATGATGGGTTGGCGTTGATGTTAGCCTTATCCGATAGCACGATTAACATTCGGGGAATAACTACGGTGCAAAATACCCGTTATGCACAGAAAGTCACTTTGAAATTATTGAATTGGTATGGAAGTGGCATGGCGATTCCCGTTTACAGCGGAGCTGAAAGTTCAAAGGAATCAGGCATAGAAACGGATGCCGTAAAAGCTCTGGCAGAGGCGTTGATGAAAGAGCGTCTCACGATTGTTGCGCTTGGTACTGCGACAAATATTGCTTCCCTGTTGCATTTGCATCCGGAAGTAACTCCTCAGATTGAGCAAATTATTTTCTGTATGGGCAGAACTCCGGGCTTGCGTTTCAATCCGAATGACGGCAAGCGCGAATTCAGCGACTACAACTTTGAATCTGATATTGAAGCGATACGACAGATTCTGAAAACAAATGTCAGGATTTCATTTGTCGGTTATGAGCCGGCTTCTTACATCTATCTCGATAAAACTGATGTGCAGGCTTTTCGCAATAACGGGCGCATAGGCGACAAATGGGTTTATCGCCAACTGAAAGCATGGAACTGGAAATGGAAAATGTTTTACGGTTCTAAAAAAGGCTTCATTCCTTTTGATGCTATTACAATGGGGTATTTACTCAAACCTGAATATCTGACTTGTGGGTCTGAAGCGCCTGTGGCGATTGAAGCGCAGGGAAACGATAAGCAGCTTGCTCTTTTGGTAAGTCTCACCATCAAGTCGGATAAGAAAGTGGAGTATTGCAGCTTCACCCAAGTGGCGTTCAAGGAATATTTGATGAAGCAGTTGCTAAAGAAATAATAGGAGCAACACCGCATTAAAGTTTTTCCCGCATAAATTGTCCAATCAACTGTAATGCAACACGAAGATTCAAACCTCGATAAACAGGCTCCAATACTCTTCAGTCTGCAAAAGAAGAATGTTCATCGGGTGCCGCAGGGTTTTTTTCAGGAGTTAGAAACCGATATTCACGTAAAATATCCTAAAAGCCGCACGACATCTTTCCGCAAAATCACAAGATTTGCACAGTTTTTTGTTGCCGCTGTCCTTGTTTTACTTGTTCTGTTTTCAGGAATTAAATTTTTCATTCACAAAGAATACATGCCTTTAGAAACTATCCGCACGATATACACGGTGCAGGATGGGGATAAGGATGGCGAATAATCAGTTTACCTTCATGAAAAAACTTTTTCTCCTCGCGCTCATCAGTTTCACGATTACGCTCTTTTATGCTTTTGAGAAAAGCGATACAGAAACTTCAAATCTCGTTGTAGAGCGCGTCACTACTATCGCGCCTTTTCCACGCGGGTTAGATATGATTGAAGGGAAACTCTACGTCCTCTGTCGCGGGCGCGTACGGGGCGCAGGCGGTGTGAGCGCTGAAATTGAAGACCAGGCGGGTACGCTCTATCTCGTTGACCCGAATATTGCCGAGCCATATACAAAAAACGAACCTTCCGAAGCGATTATGAAAAATGGAAAAGTGTTTGCGCTGCCCACTGCTCCGCCATTTAATTTGTGGAATCGCGCTGCCAATCCCCCTGAAAACGACCGCTTTGCTGACCGTCCTTATTGCAGCCTGCGCTATCATGATGCAACAAAGAGTTTTTACATCTGCGCCTTTTCCGGTATTGATAAGCCCAAGAAGCCGGGCGCATCAGTTTTTAGCAAAAACCTATCTGACGCGGTGTTGCGTTATGACCTTCGCACACAGAAGTGGTATGAAGTGGAGCGTCACAACATTGAAGCAGGCGGCAACTATCCGCAAAACGACCCTGCTTACAGCAAGCCACCTCATGGATGGCTCAATGGTCCTGATAATTGTCTCACAGTTGGAAACTATCTCTATGCAGTTGCGAAAGACAATAGCGTGATGATTCGCTATGACCTGAGTAAACTCACAAGTGATACTGAGGCAGGCTATCCAAAATCGGAATGGGCGCTCGGCAGTGATGTCTATACCAAAAACAGCGGCATGATTAAGATGTATGGACATAGTGCGTTGGCTGTTCGCGATAATTATCTCTATGTCGCTTCACGCACATCTTCCCATATTATTCGTGTGAAGTTGAATGCCGATGGCTCGATGGTGTTACCCTATGAAGCCGAACTGGTTGCGTTGTTTAAGCCCTATGACCACGCCACCGGAGAAAGCGCAAACATTACCGACATGGATTTTGATTCAAAGGGCAGGCTTTATCTCATAAGCGCGGAGCCTTCGCGCGTGTTTCGCTTTACGCCCGACCCGAAAAATATCTATGACGCCACGCAGCCCACTGCAAAACCTTGGTGTGACTTGTCGCTTGTAACCGAGAACCCGAAAATGAAAAGTGAAAATGTTTTCGTTGACGTTAAAGACCGCGTGTTCGTTACTTCAGGCGATGGCTACGCTTATCAAAAAGGAGCCTTCGGAACAGTTTACAGGATTGTGATTCCTGATTGATGAGTTGATTTGCTCAATGATTACCTGAGAGTGTGAAGGAAATTTCTAAGAAGCTACTATAAATCCTTTTGTAAATCACATCATAGCTGTATTTGATGGAAAACAAGTTTTGAAGATCTTTGTGATATAGTTGCGCAAAATAAAAAACCTCCGAAGCTTTTAAGCTTTGGAGGTTTTTTTCTGATTGAAAGGGCTTCTTACTTCGTCAGCACCGCCTTCCCAAAAAACACACCGAGGTCGGTTTGCAGGCGATAGATAATTATACCGTCAGAAAGTTTATCGGGAGTGAATTCGTATTTCTGCAATTCACCTGCTTTCACATCTCCTTCAAACAATTCCGCAACACGCTGTCCGGCAAGGTTGAAAATTTCAAGACGCACGCGTGAGTCTTCCGGCAGTGCGAACTCAATATTCAACCTGTCAGTAAACGGATTCGGATAGGCTTTCAACTCAACATCCTTTCCGGAAAGAGTTTCGTCCGGTGAAGCATGTTGCGGCTCATTGCCTTCTTCATTTTCGCCACTTAGTTTCGATGCAACTGCCGGGCTGCCTGCACAGAGCGAATTGCAAGCCGTGTTCATGTTCCAATAGGTGAAGTCATCGGCTTCCACGGTTTTTGCAATGAACAAGCCTGTCATAATGTTCGGGTTGACGGCATCGGCTTTCTGAATTTTAATATTTCCGTTTAACACATAGATGTCAGCGTTAACACGCACGCCTTTGTCAATGTCAACATGGTCTTCCACATAGACAATCACCTCTTTGCCTGCTGTATTGAATCGGGTGTTTTTATCCAGCTTCATGGATTTGCAGATGCGCAGTTTCGTGCAATCTGCGAAACGCAGTTCGCTGCCTTCCTTCACATCGAGGCTCTTCATATTGAGGTTCATTTGCGTGAACGTGACGATGCAGTTCTTGCCGATATTCACGTCTTTGTAGTTGGATCCCGTGATTGTAACAGAGGTGTTGTTGGAGATATTGAGATTTTGCCCGTTGCAGAATGGGTTAAACTGAAATGGCGGTAGCGCAACTGGGGCAGGCGCTGTGATTTGCACCGTTGCCGCTGAGCCACCATTGAGCGTGATGGTGTTGGCTATGGCGAAGGTGCCTGCTGCGGTTATCAGGGAGCCGTTTGTGAGATTGATTTTTCCGCCTGTGTTTCTTGCGCCCACACCTCCGCTGTTCACGGTGTTTTTCCTTAGGTTCACTTCTTTATCGGCAATGATTACATAAGCCGATAACAAGCTTTGCGGTGAGGTTGTGCTCGTGGCGGTGCGTGTGCAGCCTGCCGCAAAAGTTGCGGTGACGGTGTAGGCAGTTCCAGCCGTAGCCGTGATAGAGGGCGTTGTGGCGCCCGTTGACCATGCAAAGGAAATTGCCGAGGGCGCAACAGCAGTAAGCGTTACCGTGTTGCCCTGGCAAAATTGCGGCAATTGAGTTACGGTGATGCTTAAAGTGGAGGGAATGGGCGTGTTCTTGCACACGCCATTAAAGCAGGCATCCACCGTGCAGGGATTATTGTCATTGCAATTGAGGGGCGTATGGATGCACTGTCCGTTTCCGTCACACTGGTCAATGGTGCATGCGTCAAAATCATTGCAGTTGTTGAATGTGTGCTTGCATCCGCCATCACAATAATCAAGCGTGCAGGAATTTCCGTCATTGCAATCAACAGGCGTATGCTGACAGCCGTTGTCGCACAAATCAGTTGTGCAAGCATCATCATCATCGCAGTCAATCGCTTCATGCTGACAACCATCCTCGCAGAAATCGAATGTGCATTCATCATCATCATCACAGGGTATCTCAAGGTTGTAGCATGTTCCGTCAAGACATTTATCCACGGTGCATGTTTCATCATCATCACAATCAACAGGAGTTGATTCGCAAACATTGTTCACGCATTCATCCGTAGTGCAGAGGTCGTCATCCTCGCACTCAGCCGTAGTTTGGCAGCAGCCAGGGATGCGAGTAAATGTACATTCACCAAATCCATTGCAGGCATCCACAGTGCAATCGTTTCCATCATAGCAAGGAATAGGAGTAAAAACACAACGGTTATCAATACAATCTGTTGAAGTGCAGGGGTCGGTGTCGCTACAATCAACAAGCGACTGGCAGCAGTTGGGAGTTGAGTTGTGCAGACACTCATAGCTAATGCCATTGTCAAAACATTCGTCAATCGTGCAAAGATTGCCGTCATCACAGCAGGCTGTGCTAAGGGTGCAATCGAAATGACTTCTGCATACGCCCAGATTGCCACAAAAATCAAACGTGCATGCTACTCCATCATCACAGATGATAGGTGTGAAAACGCAGTTGTTATCAACGCAATCACTGGTAGTGCAGGGGTCGTCATCGCTGCAATCAACAAGCGACTGGCAGCAATTCGGGATGGGCGTGTTGATACATGCGCCATCAGCATTGCAGCGGTCATCGGTGCAGGGGTCGTTGTCATCGCAATCAACGGGCTCATTGCGACATAGATAGCTGCCGTTGATTTCAAAACATTCGTCTGTTGTACAAGGGTTATTATCATCGCAACAGGATGTGCTAAGGGTGCAATCGAAATGACTTCTGCATACGCCCAGATTGCCACAAAAATCAAACGTGCATGCTACTCCATCATCACAGATGATAGGTGTGAAAACGCAGTTGTTATCAACGCAATCACTGGTAGTGCAGGGGTCGTCATCACTGCAATCAACAAGCGACTGGCAGCAATTCGAGATGGGCGTGTTGATACATGCGCCATCAGCACACACGTCTTCCGTGCAGAAGATGCCGTCATCACAGTTGAGGAGAGTGGCAGTAAGTTCAGAGATTTCAGACGCACATTCATTTGGATTCACAATTACGCCTCTAAAGTGGATAATGCCTGACGCATCAGATGTTGGATAAATTACTGCAAGCGTATCTTCATGATGAATATAATCTGCTTCAAAATACCAAACAGAACCTTCATCATTCTCAATAGTAATATTATCAATGTAATAAACAGAAGTTGCAAAGGTGCCTGTGGAATGGTCAATGAGGTAAACCGGCTCACCGGGGCAATACGCTTCCTTGTCAAAGAAAATATCAATTACAGGATTGTTAAAAACATGAGCGCCACAAACACCTCCCTCGCAAATATCATCGGTGCAAGCATCGCCATCATCGCAGAGGGGAGGATAATTACATTCGCCTTCTATACATTCATTCTTCGTGCAGGGGTTGCCGTCATTACAAACAACAGGAGTTGTAGTACATCCGGTAGCGGGCGCACAACCATCAGTTGTACAAGCGTTGCCGTCATTGCAAACAACAGGAGTTGTGGTGCATCCGGTAGCAGGCGCACAACCATCATCGGTGCAGGCTATGCCATCATCACAGATGGTTATCGTGTGCACACATACATTATCCACGCACTCGCTGGTAGTGCAAAGGTCGTTATCACTGCAATCAACAAGCGACTGGCAGCAATTCGGGATGGGCGTGTTGATACATGCGCCATCAGCATTGCAGCGGTCATCGGTGCAGAAATCGGTGTCATCGCAATCAACAGGAGTGAAAGAACACTGCCCGAATTCGTTGCATGCGTCATTGGTGCAAGGATTTTCATCATCGCAAAGTGGCGGTTCTGTTATGGTTGCAAAATCTGAAGTAGAACAAAGGTTTGCATCAGTAACCACTATTCCATAAGTGCCCGCAGGCAATGAAAGTGATCCGGTGAACAGGGGAGGTAAGGTAAGACCACCCGGAGCCGGACCAAAGAAATTGTAGGGTGGTGTACCACCAGTAGCAGTTGGAGTGATGGTGCCGTTTTCGCCATGACAGATTGGATTATCCACCTCTATAAAAAGTTCAAGCCCTGTTGACGGATAAACGCATACATGATTCTCACTGCACACGTTTGTAGTACAACCGTCATTATCCTCGCAATCAACTTCTGTCAGGCAGCATCCGGTGATGGGAATATTTTCGCAAACACCAGCAGTGCATTTATCAAAAGTGCAAAGGTTATCGTCAGCGCAATCAAGCGGAACATTCTCACATTGCCCGAATTCGTTGCAGAAGTCGTCTGTGCAGGGTTTACCGTCATCACAGTTGATAGCGGGAAAAACACATTCTGGTTCGCCATCATTATTGACGCTACAAATATCATAGGTGCAGGGGTCGTTGTCGAAGCAGCAAGAGGTTGAAAGGAAGCAGTTAAAATCATTTTTACATGCTCCGGTTCCCTGCTCGCAATAGTCGTTTGTGCAAATTGCATTGTCCTCGCAATTCACAGGTAGATGTAAGCAGTTGAGATTCGCAGTGCATCCGTCTGTAGTGCAGGGATTGCCGTCATCGCAATCAGCAGCGGTGAGGCAACATCCGGTGATGTGAATGTTTTCGCATTCGTTCACAGTGCATTTATCAAAGGTGCAGGGATTGTTGTCCTCGCAATCGGCAGCATCAAAGCAGCAATTGGGAATAGCGTTGTTCTGACAAGCATTTACGCAAACATCATCCGTGCAGATATTGTCGTCATCGCAGTTGCGCGGGTTGTGCGCACATTCTGCTCCACCTGAATTATTTGTGAAGCAGGCATCAATAGTGCAGAAATCGGTGTCATCGCAATCAACAGCATCATTGTTGCATTTGCCTAATGCATCGCAATAGTCAATAGTGCAGGCATCTTCATCATTGCAATTCACCGGAGTGTGAGCGCATTCAGGATTGCCTTGATTGTTTATAATGCAAAAATCATTGGTGCAAAGGTTGTTGTCATCGCAGCAGGAAGCAGAAAGATTGCAATCATAATTGTGATTACATGCACCGGTCAACTGGTCGCAGTAATCATATGTGCAAACATCATTATCGTCAGCACATTCAGGCGCGTCAGGAACTACAATTGTAACTGTGGCAATGCAGCCGGGAGTTGGGTCGCCTAAAATATCGCTGCCGCCATTTGCGTCTTCCACTTCAACCGTATAAGTGCCTGAAGCGATGCTGTAAGCAGGGTCGAAGTAAACTTCTAATCTGTCACCGGCAGCGGTAAGCAAATAATAATGATAAGGTGCGGTTCCGCCTGTGGCTGTTCCTGTCACGGTTCCGTTTTGTCCCTGACACAGCGGAGCGGTTGCAATTAAATTAAGTTGCAACAATTCCGGCTCCTGAATTTCTATAGATGCGGAAGCAGTGCAGCCGTTGCCATCCACTGCATCAAATTCATACGTGCCTGCGCAGAAATATCCGAAGATGTAAGTAAGTTCATCCACGCCATTTCCATAAGTGTTTACATCTAAATCAACTGAAGCCGGGACGGGATTACTCCATGTAACTGCGAGCGTTGTTGACTGAACGCCAGTCGCAATTAAATCAATTGCTCCATCACAACTGCCGTTACATTTCGGTTGCAACTCCAATAACTCCAGTTCCAGCGGTAGCGGCTGCATCAAAGTGAAATTTAATTCAGCGGTGCATCCGTGCGCATCAGTGATAATACATTGGTACTCGGAAATGAATCTTGTTCTGCCAAATTCATCAACGATAGTTGCATCGGTGGCGCAGATTCCCTCTATGCGAGGCGTGGATTCACCATTGCTCCATGAATAGGTGTAAGGCGGTATACCCCCGGTGGTAAGCGATGCGTCAGCAAAGCCATCGCAAAATCCATAACAAGTTGGATTGGCAAGTTCAGCTTGTATAAGCCAGCCAATCGGGTCGCTCTTGCATACTCCTGCTTCGTTGCAATTATCAGTAGTACAAGGATTGTTGTCATCGCAATTTTTCGGGTCATGCTTGCACTCGCCATTAGTTTGTTCGCAGTAATCATCGGTGCACGCGTCACTGTCATCACAAACATGCGGAGTGGTAAAACATCCGGTGAGTATATCACAATCATCATCGGTGCAGGCGTTACCGTCATCACAGACATGCGGAGTAGTAAAACATCCGGTGAGTATATCACAGTCATCATCGGTGCAGGCGTTACCGTCATCACAAACATGCGGAGTGGTAAAACATCC
>Ga0163153_10001140_pt1 | contig 43104 bp, 56 predicted proteins | sample OliLakLV19MP6IB1_FD_148629 | JGI IMG/M metagenome (GOLD analysis project Ga0163153, IMG submission 148629) | Freshwater microbial mat bacterial communities from Lake Vanda, McMurdo Dry Valleys, Antarctica - Oligotrophic Lake LV.19.MP6.IB-1 | ecosystem: Environmental > Aquatic > Freshwater >... | reverse complement strand
CTACCCGCAGTGGGGGACCGAGCCCAATGGCTACTACATCCCACCACGGCATAGCCCGCGCGGGTACGCGCGGCAGATGTTCGGCCCTGGTGTCGATAACGCCATCGAGAAGTACCTCGTCCCCAGCCGCGAACTGTTGGCGGTGCTGCAGCTCTGGCGCGCCAGCCAGCAAATCGTCTTCCGGTACGATGTGATTCCGGGCCCCAAAGTGTTCGAGACCCAGATCCACGGGAAACGGTTCGAGATGTACAACGATACCGTGCTGGGCTTCAACAAGTCGGGGAAGGAAGTGGCGCGCGTGCAGGTCGAAGAGCCGATCTACATTCGACCGGCGGAGCGTGTCACCTGGCTCTAAGTTTCATCTCGACTAGCCTTTCACAAGGGGCGGAGTTCCATAGCAGGGACTCCGCCCCTTCTAATTGACCTAGCGCATGTTATCTTCACCGGTCTTTCGGCTCACATCATGCCTGATTCTTCTGTGCACTTGACGCATTCCAGAAGGTTCAGTAGAGTTACTACTTGATATAGATTCCTCCATCACAAGCTGAGGTGTCATCAGCGTGACCTCTAGTCAGCAACCGTCCATCCCATTTGCTGCGCAAGCGATACCTTTTGACGAATTTCTGGCCTCTGGAAAACTTCCAGATGGTTATCTTGCTAGCGAATATATGGCTCAGCAATTCGTCGAGCGCCTCGTGCATTATGTCCTCAGCGTCCCGACCGGCAGCTATACCATGCCTCAATTGGGCCAGCTCCTGGAACAGATCAACCCGCGTGTCCAAATCCTCTTTTTCAAACGCCTCAAAGAAACCAGCCCGGAGTGCCTCAAAGATTTCGCCCCGCTCTATTACGGATTCATGAACGAGTTTCATTCTCTCCTATTTACCTAGCTCAACATTTTTTTCCTTGTTGCCTTGCCATTCTCGTGTATAATCAGTCGATTGATAATTTGCGCAAAGGAGAGACATGATTCCAACCTTACAGCGAGCAGTGACCAGCTTCTATAATCTCATCTATGAGGCACAGACATTTGCCACCACCATGTCGAGGATCGACACCGCGGAGCAGGAGCACTACACTGGGCGAATCGAAGGATTGAATTGGGTTCTTGACCGCTGCCAAGAGCTTGAAGATATGGATTCAAACTTGACTCCTTCGTCCCTCCAACGAGTTCTGACCGAGGTCAAGTCAGATCTCGATCACGAATTGTCAGTCCAGCGTCGAGAAAAGGGACGTCGTGCGGACGGACGAGAGGAGGCTCTCAATTTTGTCGCTGATTATTTATCGAGCCTGATCACAGCAACGGACATTGAGTCAGCAAAGACGCCGACAGCCTAACGTTCCTGTCTTCAATCGAATCTCTCGTACCAACTGCACCATGCCGGCTTTCATAGCACATGCTGGAAGCACGCAGTTAGACGCTGAGCATTGACCACTACCGTCTCATTTTATAGAATTATTGTATGTCAGGTTTTTCACGAAAGCCTCCTGGTCCAACTTGGCTGACCAATCCCTCCCCCAACATAGCTCGACCGCCAAGACCATCTTCTTCTAAACAACCAGACCAATTCAGATCGTTAAATGCTTCGCTGCTCTATTGCCCTTCCTGCCGAGTGGCGACCCCCACGCGAGAGCGACTGCTGCTTGTGCTCCCGACCGGAGATCTATACGAATATCTCTGCCAGCACTGCGGGACGTCGACCGGCTCAAAAAATGCCAACCGATAGACGGCTGAGGATCAGTTAGAGTCTCAGCAGGATGATCAAAAAGGCCGTCCAGCAAGGCCACAGCGAGCGAAGAGGCGAGGAGGTACCAACCGAACTTTGTGTGGCCGTTCGCCCGTAGGATGGATCTTGGCGAATGGAAAATCCCCTCTAGCGCTTCCGGCCTTCGAAAAACTCTCTTCAACGTTAAGCCTCTGAGCGATGCGAGAACGCCGCTGGAGGACTTTTTCAGCATACTGATAGTCTGGCTAGATGATTCCCTCCAGAGGAATGCCTTCTTCGATGAGCATGACAGGAATATCTTCTCGGATTGGATACAGTATCTTTCGGTCGGCTCTTATCAACCCTCCATCGAGGGGCTCCGTAATCAGCTTATTGGCTCTATTTTTTAATTGCCCATCACTCACGGCCCCGTTTAACTTGGCAATAAGCGCCTCCTCGGCCAGACTCACGTCCTGCTTCGTGTCGGGGCAACAGAGAATGGCAAGAAGATCCTTGTCGATGTTAACCGGACGCCTTGTTTCAGTACGTTCTGCCATAATGCTTCCCGTGTGAACCCAACCGATATGACAGTGGCAGAATAGATCATCGAGCTCGTTGAGATCAACCCCGGATGCAGACTCCTAGTTAGGCAAGCGGTTTCTGCTATACTACGCATGCTCGCTGGAGTCTATTCAAAGGCACGCGCAGTGATGTCACACACCTTGTGGAAATACTCCCTGGCTGGTTTATTGGTCCTCGTGCCTGCCTGGGCCACCTTCTTCATCCTTTCCGCACTATTTCACGCACTCAATGAACTCATCCACGATCTCCCTTGGAACATGGGAGATCGACAGTGGCCTGGACTCAGCCTCATCGTGTTTCTGCTCCTTGTCGTGGTCATCGGCGCCATCGCGACCCATGTCGTTGGGCAACGCATCATCACTCAGGCCGAGCAGTGGATCGAGCGCGTTCCATTGGTCCGCAGTCTCTACATCACCCTCAAAGGCATGGCTGATCTTCTGAATTTCCGTGCTCGCTTCGGTCACAGCAAGGTGGTGGCCTTTCCGTTCCCTCGAGACGGTCTCTGGGCGATCGGGTTTGTGATGGGAGCCGCACCGTCTGTGCTACAAGTTTCACCGACAACCAATTTGCTCATGGTCTTTGTGCCCACGGCTCTCCATCCGTTCAGCGGTTTGCTTGCCTTTGTCCCTCAGACACAGTTGCGTCCAATCAATCTGGCACCGGAAGAGGCTATTAAGATGGAGTGTACCGCCGGTTTGTACAAGCCGGAATCTGGATGGCTACAAGCCCCGAAAACAACTACTTGATCTCCATGTCAATCCTCGACCAATTGAATGTCCGACCCGCCAAGCCACAAGATGCAGCGATGATCGCGTCATTCAGCTCAGCCATGGCTCTTGAAACGGAAGGTCGCCACCTCGACCGCGACCGCCTGCATGACGGAACAATTGCGCTCCTGAATTCTCCCGATCGTGGATTTTTTATGGTCGCCGAACTGGAGCAGGCCGACGATCGTCAGCTGGTAGGGCAGCTCATGATTACGTTTGAATGGAGCGATTGGCGTAACGGCGCATTTTGGTGGATTCAGAGTGTGTATGTCGCCCCTGCTTGGCGTAGACAGAGCGTCTTTCGCCGAATGCATCAAACCGTGATGGCTACCGCCAAGACAAACCCGAATGTCTGTGGGATCCGACTGTACGTCGAAGAGAACAACAGCGTCGCGCAAGCAGTGTACCGTAACGTGGGGCTCACTCCGTCCTCCTATGCCATATTTGAAAACGATTTTGTTCTGGCACGCCAAAATGGTTTAATGGATTGTCCAACCGAAGCTTAGCAAAAGGAGTCATCATGTTATTCTTCAAGCCGCTGGCCGGCATTGTCATTGTCTTGACCTTGGCCCTGCTTCAGGGCTGCGTGGTGACCAGAGGAACAGTCGGCGAGCCCATTCAAGAAGAAGCCGTCTCGGCTATCAAGAAAGGCAAAACGACCATGGCAGAAGTGGTCTCCTCGATCGGTGCGCCGGATCGGATTGTTAGAGGCAACGATCGAGAGATCTTTCACTACTACTACTATGACGGGAAATCGCCGGCGATGATGCTCATATTGCTAAACTTCATCCGAATGGATGTCAAGAGCGACAATCTTTATGTATTTTTCAACAGGGATGGGATAGCTGAAGAAGTGGTCTACGGCAAACGCACCGACCGCACACGATTTAGACTGTGGCCGTTTGGTGACTAACGTGGCGTCGCATTTTCACTCGATCAAATTGGTCGTTGGTGCGCTCTGCATCCTTCTTCTCTGCACTGGATGTAGTGTCCGTCGAGCCACGCTCAATGACGTTCTGACTCCGGAACAGGTCAGCTTTATTCGCGTCGGACAGACGACAATACGCGAATTAGCCGATCACATCGGAGCCCCAGATGAGGTGACTGAGTCTGATTTCGGGGTTGTGGCCCTCTACTATTGGAGCGATACCAAATCCGCGGGGCTGGACCTCGGTGCCATCGGTCGCCTATTCTTACCTTATTCCCCGACGATGAGGCTGAACAAGATCGGAATTACACCTGAGCAACTCCAAGTGGTGTTCGATCCCCAGTGGACCGTGCGCGCCTACGGATTTTCTCGAAAATCCACTGATGAGCCGATCATTTGGTTCTGGCCATTCTAGGCCAGGGCGTCATTTCACGAATTGCCGGACGTCTAAGCACCCGTTATAATGCACCTGCATGATTCGCCCATCTGATTCAGATTCATTTAACCCCGCAGCAGAATCCTCCTCCTACATTCCTGCCGATCGCGACACAGAGTTTCTCCAGCGGGACGAACTCCGCCCCCTCCGTATCGGGATCGAACTCTTGAAGCCGGAGTTGATTCAGCGTGAACAGGGGATCCAATCGACCATCGTGGTGTTCGGCAGTGCGAGACTGCAAGAACCAGCCGCCGCGAAACAGGCGCTCCACGTAGCTGAAATGGAGGCCGCTCGAACCCCACAGGATTCAACGTGCCGGCACAAGATTGCAATCGCTCAGCGACAACTTGTTCTCTCAAAATACTATGACATGGCGCGTGAATTTGGACGACTGGTGTCATCGATCTGTCAAATCGATGGACGCTGCGACTACGTCATCGTCACTGGCGGAGGACCCGGCATCATGGAGGCCGCAAATCGCGGGGCGGCGGATGTGAGTGCAAAGTCTATCGGCCTCAACATCACTCTCCCTCACGAACAGCATCCGAACCCCTACATTACACCTGAGCTCTGCTTTCAATTTCGCTATTTTGCTATCAGGAAAATGCACTTCTTAATTCGCGCCAAAGCGTTGGTCGCCTTTCCAGGAGGATTCGGCACGCTCGATGAGCTGTTCGAGACGCTGACGCTTCTCCAAACAGGCAAGACCGAAAACGTCATGGTCGTGCTGGTCGGACGGGATTTTTGGGAGCGTCTGATCAACTGGCAATGGCTTGTTGAGAACGGCCTTATAGCCCAGCAAGACCTTCAACTATTCCGCTATGCTGAGACGGCGCAGGAAGCCTGGGACCTGATCAGCCTCCACTATGGAGTGCCAACATCATGAAACTCTCATTCCATGGGGCCGCACGTTCAGTGACGGGGAGCCGCCATATGCTGGAGGTTCCGGGCTTCAAACTTTTGCTGGATTGCGGGCTCTTCCAGGGACGCCGGGATGAAGCCTATCGGAAGAACCGAGATTTGGGCTTCGACCCCAAATCGCTCAATGCGGTCTTGCTCTCCCATGCCCATATCGACCACTCCGGTGCCTTACCGGTCCTCCAGAAGCACGGTTTTTCCGGAAAGGTGTACCTCACCAGGGCAACCGCCGATTTGACCGAGCTCATGCTCGAAGATTCAGCTCGTGTTCAGATGAGTGATTGTGGCTACGTCAATAAGCAGGAGCAGCGGAAGGGAAAAACCTGTGTCCAGCCGCTCTACAATACCGAGGATGTCCGTAAGCTCGTGCGACGATTCGAGGGGACACGATACGGACATCTGCTCAAGATCGCCCCGCGTGTGACCACGTCCTTTCACGACGCCGGCCATATCCTGGGATCGGCGGCCATTCGGGTGAAATACACGGCACGCGGCAATACCACCACCGTCCTTTTCAGCGGTGATCTTGGGCGCGCTCACATGCCGATCCTTCAAGACCCTGAAGCCCCGCCGCCCTGCGACGTGTTGATTCTTGAGTCCACCTACGGCGATCGCCTGCACGAAGCCGATGGGGAAATCATGAAACAGAAAGCGCTGGAACTCCTCATCCATGCCAAGACTCACAAGAGCAAGATCATCGTCCCCGCATTCGCCGTTGGACGGACCCAAGAACTGGTCATGCGGATCAAGGAACTCGTCGGCGAAGGGCGACTCGATCCTATTCCGATCTATATCGATTCTCCGCTGGCCTCACGGGCCACAGAGGTTTTTCGCCGCCACCCGGAGTGCTACGATGAAGAGACTACCCGTACCTTCACATCCTCGGGCGACCCCTTCGCCTCACGCTATATACACTTTGTCTCATCGCCGGAAGACAGCAAGCGTTTGAACCGCATGAAGGGCCCTTGCGTCATCATTTCTGCCTCCGGCATGTGCGAAGGCGGTCGCGTCGTGCATCATCTCAAACACGCGATTCAAGACGAAGCGAACGTGATCGTCTTCGTGGGCTTTCAAGCCGAACATACCCTCGGCCGGAAACTTGTCGAAGGGTGGGATGTCGTCCCGATTTTCGGCGTGCCCACTCCGCGCCGAGCACAGATCGTCAAGTTCAATGGGCTTTCGGCCCATGCGGATCGCCAGGATCTTTTGGCCTACGTGCGCGCCATCCAGCCAAGCCCGAGTAAGGTGATCCTCGTCCATGGAGAAGAGAAACAAGCGCTCTCCCTGGCTATGGCCATTCAAACGGAATATCCCAGGATTGAGGTCACCGTTCCCCATGCCGGTTCGACCCTTGAGATCTAACAGCACGGCCGGTCTCGCAACAGTGCTGTTGATCCTGGCCGGCTGTAGCTGCCTCGCTCCCGTCGTACCTGCCCAGGCAGGTTTGGATGAACCCCGAGTGCGAGCTCGCGCCCTTGGCATCGTTGTCGGCTCCTATGAGCCTGGACCGCTCAACGCGATTACCGACGTGGCCGGCGTCTCTGTGGGCCAGACCACCCTCATCTCCGGAGACGGGCCGCTCAAACCAGGGCTTGGCCCGGTGCGAACCGGCGTGACCGTCGTGATCCCTCGCGACGATGTGTGGCATAAAAAAGTTCCAGCCGGGTCGTTCGTCTTGAATGGAACCGGCGAGATGACTGGCCTTTCATGGGTGACTGAATCCGGATTTCTGGAGTACCCGATTGCCCTCACCAATACGTTGAACGTGCCGCGTGTCGCCAACGGAGTCATGAGCTGGATGATCGCGCGCTATCCGGAGATCGGCATTACCGATGATACGCTGACGCCTGTGGTCGCTGAATGCGACGACGGACGACTCAATGATATTCAAGGGAGGCATGTCTCGGAACTGGACGTGATCCAGGCGCTCGACGGTGCCTCCTCTGGGGTTGTACAGGAAGGGTCGGTCGGCGCCGGAACAGGGATGGTGTCCTACGGTTTCAAAGGAGGTATCGGCACGGCGTCACGGCGATTACCAGAGGCTGAGGGCGGCTATACGATCGGCGTGCTCGTCAATGCCAACCATGGGCGCCGGCCTGAGCTCGTCGTGGGTGGTATACCAGTCGGCAGACTCTATGAGCCCGTGCCTCCCGTCGCGCAGGCTCTGGTACCTGGCCAAAGCGAGGGCTCGATCATTGTCATTATTGCCACCGATGCTCCCCTCGACAGTCGCCAGCTCACCAGGCTAGCCAAACGTGCGGCGCTCGGCCTCGCCCGTACCGGTTCGACTGCGCGCCATGGCAGCGGTGACTTCATGCTGGCCTTCTCCACGGCTAATACGATTCCGCATTACCCAAAAGAACCGACATTTCAGCAAACGCACCTCGCCGACACCCATCTGAATCCGCTCATCACCGCCACGGTGGACGCCACCGAAGAAGCCATCCTCAACGCGCTGACTATGGCGACAACCGTGGTGGGACGAGACAGCCATCGGGTTGAGGCCATCTCCCTCTCCAGACTCCGCGCCATCCTCGATCACCAGGCGAAGTAGTCTATGGAGAACCAGCTCCCTGCAAACCGAGGACTCCCTCACTTGCATTTCTCTCTCATACCTCGCTATCCTTTCCCGACTTTCTCGCAGCTGGAGGACGAGCATGAACGAGTACCAACTCGGCGGTAGCTTGAGTCTGATCACCGCGCTAGGGAAAACCAATGCGTTCGCTGAGTTTTTACAAACCCGCATGGCCCATGCCGTAGAGACACAAGATCCCGCGGAACTGCACTATCTTCTGGCGCAACTCGATGACTACCATTCCTACTTGTGGCGCTACTATAAGAAGCTGGCGAAGGACCGTCCGGAACGGATGGACCCAGGGGTCTAGCGGCAACCGCGGGAAGAAATATTCGTCCCATGACATCTCATTCCATCGGCACGACCACTTCGGCGACACTTCAATTCGCGACCGCACTCTCGCGCAAGACTGATACCGAAGCTGCCACTCGCGACCTCGCCGATGCCATCGCGATGCAACTCGGCGTAGCTCCCATCGATCTGGTCTTCGTCTTCTTTTCGGCCCACCATGCGGCCAATGCTTCTATGATTTCGGCTATGCTGCAGAGCGAGTTGCGAGCGAAAGTGTTCTTGGGCTGCTCCGGTGAAGGGGTCATCGCCGGGCCCGAAGAAATTGAAACCGCAGCCGCCATGACGGTCTTGGCGGCATGCCTACCCGATGTCAGACTGACTCCTCTGCAGCTCTCCGTCTCGCAGCTGCAGGACCAAATCCGCATGCCCGGATGGCCGGAGCCTGGGCTCGAAGATTCGACCTTTCTCCTCTTTGCCGATCCATTTTCCACGCCGATGCAGGAAGTCCTGTCCCTCATGACCGACCGATACCCCCATGGAAAAGTCGTCGGGGGCCTTGTCGGTGGAGGCCAGGATTCAGGAGAAAATCGACTGCTCCTCAACGATCAGGTCTTCGACGGGGGCGTGGTAGGGGTGCAACTCACCGGAGCGATCACCGTGCGAACCGTGACATCACAAGGGTGTCGTCCGATCGGTGAGCGGTTTGTCGTGACGAGAGCGGAGCAGAATCTCATCTATGAATTGGGTGGCGTCTCGGCCCTGAAACGGCTCCAGGATGTCTTCGAATCCATGGGGGGAACACAACGCCGCAATGCCCACCGCGCATTGCATCTGGGCATCGTGATCGACGAGCATGGAAGCCATTTCGAGCGGGGAGACTTCCTCGTCCGGAACCTGATCGGAGCGGACCAGCAGGCTGGAGCCGTTGCGATCGGGGATGTCGTTCAGGAAGGCCAGACCGTGCAGTTCCACCTTCGCGATGCGAAGTCTGCTAGCGATGATTTACATGTGCTCCTGGCAGCGAACCGCACGAGACATAAGAGTCCCCCTCTCGGGGCTCTTTTGTTCAGCTGTTGCGGGCGTGGAGAGGGGCTCTTCGACCAACCTCATCACGATAGCGGAGCCGTGCAAGAACGGCTTGGCCCTATCCCGACAGCAGGATTCTTTGCGCAAGGCGAGCTCGGTCCCGTCGGAGGGCGCAATTTTCTGCATGGCTACACAGCGAGTGTGGTTATTTTCTCCGAGCCTGACTCTCGCACATAACATACGTGAAGATGCCAGGCTCCTAGAGTATTCAAGCAGGATCGCCGGCTGAGATGTCGGCAGGGTGTATTACGCACAATATTGACCTTACATAGGTGTCCTCGATCATTGTAGGTACGTGATCGACGATACGGAAAGGAATCGTCATGCCGTTTCAGGAAGCAAGTGCCAAAGGGAACGAAGTCACGACGTCATCGGGATTGCAGTATGTCGATCTCACGGTTGGGACCGGAGCGATGGCAGAGGCTGGGCAGACTGTCAGCGTGCATTACACTGGCTGGCTAGAAAATGGAAAGAAATTCGACAGCTCCGTAGACCGAGGCCAGCCTTTCTCATTTCCACTGGGTGCTGGGCGAGTCATCAAGGGATGGGACGAGGGCGTGAAAGGGATGAAAATTGGCGGGAAGCGAAAGCTGACCATTCCCTCCAAGCTCGGCTATGGCACGCAAGGCGCCGGCGGCGTCATTCCACCGAATGCCACCTTGATTTTCGATGTTGAATTGCTCGGTGTCCGATGATTGAGCCGACGGGTCTGTCAGAACGATCATGATGCGACAGACTCCGCTCATCCAGCAACATCGTGCCAGTGGCGCAAAACTCGTCGATTTCGCTGGATGGGAGATGCCTATCCAATACAGCGGTGTGGTGGATGAATACCATACTGTCCGTTCCCGTGTTGGGCTCTTCGACGTGAGCCATATGGGAAGGATGCGAATCGCCGGAGCCGGCGCAGTCTCATTCCTCCAGCACGTCACGACTAACGACATCGGCAAACTCGCTGTGTCTCAAGCCCAGTACTCCATGGTCTGTAACGAAACCGGCGGCATCAAAGACGACGTGTTTGTCTATCGGCTTTCCCCGGACGAGTTCCTCTTGTGCGTGAACGCTTCGAACCGCGAGAAGATACTGTCGTGGCTACAATCCCAGCCCACCCAAGGCAAGGCGGTTCATCTTGAGGACCGGTCAGTTGAATTATCCCAGGTAGCTGTTCAAGGACCACAGTCGCGCGAGCTGCTCCTGAATCTTGGCGCGAAAGCGCTTGAAGGACTCAAGCTCCATCACACCTGTGATGCGACGATAGGCGATCTTTCCTGCTTGATGGCTAGGACCGGCTACACCGGTGAACTGGGCTATGAGATTTACATCGACGCCAACAAGGTCGGGCGCCTCTGGGACCTGCTTATCGACAAGGGACAAGCCTGGGGACTGAAGCCGGCTGGGCTCGGCGCGAGAGATCTCCTCCGGTTGGAGATGGGCTACCTGCTCTATGGCAACGACATGGGCGAAGACACGACGCCGCTTGAAGCCAATGCGGACTGGACTGTCAGCTTTCAGAAAGGCACATTCATCGGCAGTCAGGCGCTTCTAGCACAGAAACAAGCCGGAGTCGCCCGCCGTTTCGTCGCCTTTGAACTCGTTGAGAAAGCTGTACCTCGCCACGGATTCAGAATTCTCGACCCTACGAACTCCCAACCCATCGGCCACATCACGAGCGGCAATCTCTCGCCACTCCTACAAAAGGGCATTGGTTTGGGCTACGTGCCTCTGTCCCATGCCAATCCGGGAACGTCTCTCGCCATAGACATTCGCGGAAAGATGGTTCCTGCCATCGTGGTGAAACCGCCGTTCTATAAACGCAAGAAGGCGTGAGGCGTGAAACGTCAGGCGTAAGGCGAGTGGGGAGTGTGTGTTTATCGGAACCCTGACGCCTCACGCCTTACCCCTCACGAAATGAAATGACGAAGAACATCTATACAGGCATCGTCGTCAACTTGAATGTCGATACCGTCACGCTGCCCAACGGTATCACCGTCGACTTGGAGGTCGTGCGACATCCTGGAGCCGCTGCGGTGGTGCCGCTGAAAGACGATGGCACAGTCATCTTGATCAAGCAGTTCCGCCATGCGGCTGGAGGATTCATCTACGAAATCCCGGCGGGGAAACTTCATCCTGGCGAGGACCCCAAAGTCTGTGCGGTGCGAGAGCTTGAAGAAGAAGTCGGATATCGAGCCGGCAGTCTTGAACTGCTCTCGAGTATCTTTACCGCGCCCGGATTCACCGACGAAGTGATCCACATCTACAAGGCGACTGGGCTCACAACAGGACGGCAACAGCTCGACCGTGACGAGGTCCTTGAGGTGATCGAGATGCCACTAGCAGAAGCGATCGGGATGATTGAAGCTGGGGCGATCAGGGATGCAAAGTCGATTGTGGGATTACAGGCGGTCTATCTTCAAAGCCGTAGCAGGTAGAAAAAGCGCCGAAGGGGCCTCCCGCCTTAGGCAGGAGACCCCTCAAGCTAACTAGCCTCGCCAAAGAAAAGGGATTACTTGCCCTTCTTCTCGTCTTTCTTCTCTTCGCCGAACGTATCGGTGTACTTGCCGCCCTTGTCCTTCTTCTCTTCGCCGAAGGTGCTGACATGGCCACCTTTCTTCTCATCTTTCTTCTCTTCGCCGTACACAACGACGTGGCCGCCCTTCTTCTCGTCCTTCTTCTCCTCGCCCGCGAAAGCTGGAGCGCTGAACGTCACTGCCACTGCCACTGCCATGATCGCCATCAACATGCTCTTCATAATCAATTACCCTCCGTTAATGTTTGAATATTGTGCCGTCCATCGACACTTGTTGTGAGTACACAGCAAGCTTGATGCCGAACCATTGATGTCGGTGCCACTATATATTTATCAATGTGTTATGTATTTTATTCGAACTAGGCTTCACTGCTGAACCTTTGTTTTTTGTGGCGGAATGGCTTGAGGTCAGCTAAACCGCCCCATCGCTGGAATGCACATTTCTGTCGAGACCGAGACTGCCTGCGCCACACGGTTCCATTTCAGGTGGAAATGCCAGCGAGAAAGATTGTCACCAAACCATCACAAGGGACTCCGTCTCGCCAACGGCTTAATGATCACATTAGGCCAGGGGTCCATATCCTCTTCGTCGGCATCAATCCAGGCCTTCGTTCAGCTGCCACCGGGCACCACTTTGCTGGGCACTCAAACCGTTTCTGGAAACTCTTATACGAGTCAAAGCTGGTGTCCAAGCCGCTCACACACCAAGACGATTGGCGACTTCCGGATTGGGGGCTTGGCCTAACAAACATCATTCAGCGGCCTAGCGCAGGGGTGGGCACGCTCAAGCCACAAGAGTATACAGCTGGGAAAAAGCGGCTCGTCGCCACAGTGAAACGGTATCGTCCTCACGCTGTGGCCCTACTCGGCGTCACGATCTATCGCATGTTGTTTTCTGAGTACCGGGAGGGACGAATCAACCTTGGGATGAAAAACGAGACGTTGGCGAGTCGGCCTATTTTTGTCCTGCCGAACCCCAGCGGTCGGAATGCCCATTATTCATATCCAACGATGCTCGCGGCGTTCCGTGCGCTTCGCAACGTGTCAGACAAGTCTATTCGAGGTATGACGAAGGGAACCATCGCGGGAAGGCGTCCGAGTCGGCCGTAGTAAATTTCTCACAGGCTATGGTATACACGCCATCTGGAATCGGTATATGGGTTGCTGGACCTCGCAGGTCCCGCTTGCAGGCTCCCCTTCAATTGGCAGGGAACAATGAGACGCACCTTCCTGATTCTGCTCGGCTGTTGGATCTTGGCGAACCCCGAGAGCCTCCTGGCACAACCATCATCCCGGTCGTTGACTCAAGAGGCGATGACAGAATGTCATGACGGCCGTATCGATCGAGACCGGGCCAGCAGAGTCGGCCATTTTGAGAAAGGCCAGGCCCTGGGGGAACAAGCTGTAGCATTAGATGATCGATCTGCCGACGCACATTTCGCCCTGTTCTGTAATTTAGGCGAACTCATGCGGATCGATGGGGAACTGACTATTACATCGGTCATGGGATTCCGCCGTATGACGCATGAGCTCGACCGAACACTGGAGATTGCACCTGATCATCTTGACGCCCTGTCGGCCAAAGGGGCGTTCCTTCTCAGACTTCCTCCACTGCTTGGGGGGGGGACAGAGAGAAGGGGGAGAAGCTTCTTCAGTACGTGCTCCTGAAATCACCGCAGTCGGTCAATGCCAGACTCAGCCTGGCCAAGAGCTATTGTGCCGACGGCCGCCACCGCGAAGCCCTTTCGCTCGCCTTCGAAGCCCTGGATCTTATTCAAACCTACCGGTGGGATGACTTCGCTCCTGAAGCGGAGAAAGTGTTGGCTCAACTTCATGCCAGCGCTACCAAAGCAAATTAGCTCCTCCCTCCCCCTACCCACTGTCTTCCTGGTACCAGACATAAAATCATGCTATCTTGAGCCCCCAGAATGAAAACGCACCTCGTCGTGCGTGACGCGTCGTTCGTTAGGCATCTGTCGCAGGACAATCCCTGCGCCCCACGCTTCTCGAAACACGCTTCACAGATGTTTACCATCCTGTCAGGAGTACACCATGTTACTCGACGGTAAAAAGGGACTGATCATTGGCGTAGCGAATAAGCACAGCATCGCCTGGGCGATTGCGCAATCCGCCGCCAGCCAAGGGGCGCAGCTCATCTTCAACTATCAGAACGAACGGTTACGGGAAAATGTCGAGGAACTCGTCGCCACCATGCCCGGCGCAAAAGCGTTTCCCTGCGATGTGGGTAGCGATACCGAGATTGCTGCATTGATGCAGCAGGTTCAGAAAGAATTCGGAAGGCTGGACTTTCTTGTCCATTCCGTCGCCTTTGCCCCGCGTGAAGAACTCACCGGGCAGTTTGTGAATACGACGCGCCAAGGGTTTGCGATAGCGCTCGACGTGAGCGCCTATTCTCTTGTGGCTGTGACGAGAGCGGCAGTGCCATTGATGACCGACGGCGGCTCCGTCGTGACGCTTACCTACCTTGGAGCGGAACGGGTCGTGCCTCACTACAATGTCATGGGGGTCGCCAAAGCCGCGCTTGAAGCCAGCGTCCGCTATCTGGCCCACGACCTCGGCCCCAAGAATATCCGCGTGAATGCGATCTCAGCCGGTCCGATTAAAACCCTCGCTGCCCGGGGAGTGTCCGGCATCAGCAAGATGGTGGACCATCATCGGGAATTTGCACCGCTCCGCCGCGCCACGGAACAAGGCGAGGTCGGCGACACGGCGTTGTTCTTGGTCAGTCCGCTAGGCCGTGGAATTACCGGAGAAGTGATTTACGTGGACGGGGGATACCATATTCTGGGATCGCTGGCTTCGGTCGAATAACGTGAAACGTCGTTCGTCTCTCGCTCACAGGATCTGCGCTTCACGCTTCACGAAATACGCTTCACGGTTTCAAGGCTCTATTCCAGCGTTCGTCTGAGGGTTTTTAACTTCCCTCGTTTCGTCTTATTCTCCAACCGCCGCTCCTTCGAACCCTTCGTCGGTTTCGTGGCTCTGCGCTTCCTGCGTGGAATAGCAACGCTTTGAATCAGCTCTCTCAATCGAGCGAGAGCATCCTCTCGATTCTGTTCCTGGCTCCGATACTGCTGGGCTTTGATGGTGATCACACCCTCCTGTGAGATGCGATGATCTTTCAATTTCAGAAGCTCTTCCTTGTAGAATGGGGGCAACGACGAGGCAGCAATATCGAACTGCAAATGAATCGCAGATGAGACTTTGTTCACATTCTGTCCACCCGCCCCCTGAGAGCGCATCGCATGGATGTCGATCTCAGAATCGGGGATGATGACGTGTGGTGAGATGTGCAGCATTGAGTTCACGGATGTTGAAAAAGTCCGTCAGCGTCGTTCTCGCATCGTTCAGACCCTCGACAGGCTCAGCCAGCTTGAGTTTGGTTTCGGTCTTTTCCCAGGAAATATTCGTCTCCCTGAAAAGTTTCACAATGTCGGTTGCCGTCTTTATGCTGCTAAGGACTTGCAATATCGCTGTCATATCTGCCATGCCAAATCCTCCTTGCCTTTCCACGCATTGATCGGAAATCAAAAGACAAGCATATGCGCGTGGAGTCTATTCCTCCCAAGCAATGAGCGTCAAATAGGCGGTCTCGACCATCATTCAAGATGAAAGATGATCGGCAAAGATTTTTGATTATAAGATATTTGGGGCGGTCTACTGCAGTTCCGGCAGGCGATCGATAATTCGCAAGCGCACTTCTTCTCCCACCTGCATTTGAATCATCTTGGTCGTCAGACTTTCACGAACCCGATTGGCATCGTCCAGATTAAATTGAATGTCTCCGCCAGATTGCTCGACGAAGTGAAAAAGCAGCAAGCTTGTGATGTGCTGGAGTTCCTCCTCGCTCGTGTGTGCACTCAGGTTCAAAATCTTGGACATTCAAGGGGCTCCAGCTCGATCATCAGGCCTGCCCCATTTATCGCTGAACTCTCTATTGTTCTTCAATGCCCCAAAGGGGGGGGTAACTACTGTCATTACAATAAGAGACGCCTCGCCCACTCACAGCGGCTGACGCTTATTGCCGAGCATGATTATGGTGTACAGACGGAAGGGGACGCTCAGTCTACGGAAACGCTATTGGTGGCCATCAGCAATTCAGTCCAGCCAAGACAGTCTTTGTGGTCTGCGGTATGACTTCGAGGCGGGTTAGGACTTCGAGTCTTGATATTCTTCGTGCCAAGCCATTTGGATCGCTTCGAGGATTTTCTCGTTCGATTTCTTGGGATCGTCCTTGAAATCCGGGAGCGCTGTGATCCAGGTATGCATATCGGTGAATCGAACGGTGAGTGGGTCCGTTTCCGGATGTTCTTCGACTAAACGGATCGCAATATCTTCAGTATCCTGCCACTTCAAATCCATATCCACTCCTCATGTACTGTCGTAAGTCGATCACGTCATCGGTACGAGACCGTCGCTACGTGACCTCCGAGACCTTTTTCCCCTGTAACCCCTTCGTAAGCGAATCATTTAAGAGTGCGACGGTCAGCGACTTTGCGGCCTGTTCGAGGTCCGCCATGCGTGCACGGATGGCGCGTGGATCTGTCCCGTCTTTGGCAGCAGTCAGCGCCGCCAGCGCGGTACGAGTGGCGGCGATGTTGTCTGATGCGATGAGATGGCTTCCCTCCAGGAGGGATTTCTCCGTCGTCGTGATCAATGCACTGGCATCCAGTCGTGCTTCGATCAACTTGCGGGCGGAGACATCATCCGCGGCAAACTTAAATGAATCTTCGATCATTCGCTCCACTTCACTGTCCGACAACCCGTAGGAGGGCTTGACCTCGATAGACTGGCTTTGCCCGGTCCGCATGTCTTTGGCCAGTACGTTGAGAATGCCGTTTGCATCAATTAAGAACGTGACTTCGATACGTGGTACACCAGCGGGCAAGGGTGGCACTTTGAGTCTGAATCGCGCCAGGCTTCGATTGTCTTTCGCGAGTTCACGCTCGCCTTGAAGAATGTGAATGTCTACACCGGTCTGGCCATCGACGTAGGTCGTAAACATCTCTTTCGCGCCGGCAGGAATGGTCGTATTCCGACGGATCACGCTGCTCATCACGCCACCCATCGTTTCGATGCCCAGCGATAGCGGGGTGACATCCAGCAGCAACATGTCGGTGGTGCCACCGCTCAAAATATCGGCCTGGACTGCCGCGCCGAGCGCCACAACTTCGTCCGGATTGAGTTCGCAGTGTGGGGTCTTTCCGAACAATTCTTGAACACGTTGCCGAACGAGTGGCATACGAGTTGAGCCGCCGACGAGGACCACCTCATCGATGTCGTTTGGAGTGAGGCCAGCATCTTTCAAGGCGAGACGGCATGGCCCGAGCGTGCGCTCAACCAGATTCATGGTGAGAGATTCGAGTTGATCTCGGGTAAGGTCTCTTTCGTACCGCCCTTTTCCATCAGGCAGATCGAGTGTGGCGGTTGTCTTCATCGCATCGGAGAGTCTGACCTTAGTCTGTTCTGCCTCCAGCCGAACCGCTTGCATATGGTCGGGATAGGCATTCAAGTCGAGCCCATGTTGCTCACGGATTTCCTTGACGAAAAGATCTGCGAGCTGGCGGTCGAGGTCATCGCCTCCGAGATGGGTGTCGCCATTGGTCGCTAGGACTTCAAAGATGCCGTTCTTGAGTTTCAGGATGGAAATATCGAAGGTTCCCCCACCAAGGTCATAGACAGCAATCGTACCCTGAGTCTTCTGTTGGAGCCCATAGGCTAGCGAGGCAGCAGTCGGTTCATTGATAATTCGTAACACCTCAAGCCCTGCAATCATGCCGGCATCTTTCGTCGCCTGCCGCTGGCTATCGTTAAAATAGGCAGGAACGGTGATGACGGCCTTGGTAATGCTCTCACCGAGGTGCGCCTCGGCCCGTTGCTTCAGTTCCTTCAGGATCATAGCCGAGATTTGGGGGGGCGAATAGGTCTTCTCACCGAGCTTGATTCGGATGACTCCGCCCTGTTCCGTCAAGTGGTACGGGAAGTACGCCAGCTCGCCCTGTACATCCTCAAGACTCTTTCCCATGAATCGCTTCACGGAATAGACCGTTCGTTCCGGGCTGCGCGTCAAGTGTTCTTTCGCCGAATCGCCAACGATCAGCCCGTTGTCGGTCATCGCGACAACAGAGGGGACCATCGCCCGTTCGTTTCGACCTGGTATGACAAGGGGATGGCCGTCCGCCATATAGGCTACAAGCGAATTCGTTGTGCCGAGATCGATACCGACGATACGTGCCATGGCGGTGATTATCCGATGGTTGAGACGAGATCGCTCACGATGTTCTTGACATAGGTGCGGTTGGACAGATGTTCTCGCATCTCTTTCAATATCCGGTCGCGCTCGGCCCTCGCCTGGCTGGTGGCCTCCCCACGATCTTGGAGCGCATCCCATTGAACGAAGAGCTGCTGCAGCGCAGCCTCCATGTCCCGCTGCCGCTGTTCAAGCATATTCCGCTCAGACTGGAGCTTCGTACGGAGCGTCGACTCGATGTCTGATGTCCGTCCGGCAGATCGGTACTCATTCAATGTGTCTTGCAGTTCAAGAATTTCCTCAAAGAGGTCGGCGGGAGGAGAATTCCGAATCTGTTTCACCGATCCAGCTTCAAGATCGAGAAGATACTCAGCCCGCTCGATCGGGTCACGGAGCGTTCGGTACGCGGTGTTCAACAGTGCGGAATTGCCGAGACTGATGGTCTGTTCTTCTGCGCTCTTGTTCTGGAAAAAATCCGGGTGGAACGCCCGGCTCAGCTCGTAGAACTTGGTTTCCAGTTGACGCGGATCGATCGTAAGACGACGGGGGAAGCCCATGCAGGTGAAGTAATCGAGTTCTTTTGAAACCGGCTGGACCTTGACGCATCGCTCACAGAAGTATTCACCGGACATTTCAGATTGGCAATGCCAACACATGCTGCGAGCCATCTGCAGCTCACGAGGGCTTGCGCTGTGGGTGTGCTGATGGTCCATCCCGTTACCTCTTCTGACAAGACGGGCATGGCAACCTGCCATGCCCGTGGGTGGTTTCAATAGACTGCCGACACTCGTTATGCCGAGAAGGACTCTCCGCAACCGCAAGTTTTATCGGCATTCGGATTAACAAATTTGAAGTTTCCGCCCATCAGGTCTTTTTGGAAGTCCAGCTGCGTGCCTTGAAGATAGATCGCGCTCTTGGCATCGACAATGACTTTCACCCCGTCAAAGTCTTGGATCTGGTCGTGCGGTCCAATCTTTTCGTCGAAGTTGATCGTGTAGCTAAGGCCTGAACAGCCGCCGCCCTTCACGCCGAGGCGAAGCCCCCCTTCCGTGAGTCCCTGCACGTTGATGAGGCGTTTCACTTCTTTCAGTGCCGACTCGCTGAGCGTAATCACCGGAGTTTGGGTTACTGCGTTCGTGGTGTCCATAGCAACACTCCCTTTGTTCACGTTACTTCGTATCGATCAGTGCTCCATCGGCTTTCTTCTGGTAATCCGCGAGGGCAGCCTTGATGGCATCCTCGGCGAGCACGGAGCAATGGATCTTCACGGGCGGCAGGTTCAACTCCTGCACGATGTCGGTGTTCTTGATCTTTTGGGCTTCATCGACGGTCTTGCCCTTCAACCATTCGGTGGCGAGGCTTGAGCTGGCGATCGCAGACCCGCAGCCGAAGGTTTTGAACTTTGCGTCCACGATCGTATCGTTCTGCACTTTGATCTGAAGCTTCATGACGTCACCGCACTCCGGGGCTCCGACCATGCCGGTACCGACCCCTTCTTCGTCCTTCTTGAAGCTCCCCATGTTGCGGGGGTTATTGAAATGATCGACGACTTTGTCACTGTAAGCCATGGTGCATCCTCCTCTTGACTATCCGGGTCAGTGGGCAGCCCATTGGACTGATTTCAAATCGACGCCTTCTTTTGCCATCTCGTACAACGGGGACATTTCGCGCAACTTGGTCACGATCTCAATCACCTTTTTAATTGTATAGTCGATTTCATCGTCCGTGTTGAAACGGCCCAGACCGAATCGGATCGAGGAATGCGCCAACTCCGTCCCGACCCCCAGTGCACGGAGCACATACGAAGGCTCCAATGTGGCTGAGGTACAAGCCGAACCGGACGAGAGGGCGATGTCCTTCATGCCCATCAGCAACGATTCACCTTCCACATAGGCAAAGGAGATGTTGAGGTTGCCGGGGAGCCGATTGGTCGGATGGCCGTTGAGATAGCTTTCCTCTAGAGCCTTCATGATACTGGACTCCAGACGATCGCGCATCGCAATCAACCGCGCGGTATCTTTGGCCATCTCCTGCTCGCACAGTTCGCAGGCCTTGCCGAATCCGACGATTAAGGGCACCGGAAGCGTTCCAGAGCGCATGCCGCGCTCATGCCCGCCGCCATCCATTTGTGCCGCAATGCGAACCCGGGGATTCTTTTTTCTCACGTAAAGCGCCCCGACCCCTTTGGGTCCGTACATCTTATGGCTCGTGAAGGACATGAGATCGATTCCCATATCCTGCACATCGACCGGGATCTTGCCGACGCCTTGCGTCGCATCGCAATGAAAGAGGATGCCCTTTTCCTTGGCGATTTTCCCGATCTCTTTGACAGGGTTGATCGTGCCGATTTCATTATTCGCCAGCATAATGGAGATAAGGATTGTTTTGTCTGTAATGGCCTTCCGGACATCTTCAGGATTCACCATCCCGAATTTATCGACGGGAAGATAGGTGACTACCGCTTTGCCCTTGCCCTCTAATGATTTGACGGTATCAAGCACGGCGCGGTGTTCGGTGGACGATGTAATGATATGGTCGCCCTTTTCTTTGTACATTTCCAACACGCCCTTGATCGCGAGATTGTCCGATTCCGTGGCGCCGCTCGTGAACACGATCTCTTTCGGGTCGGCTTTGATCAGCTTTGCGATTTGCTTTCTGGCTTGCTCGACAGCCTCCTCTGCGGCCCACCCAAACGCATGGTTGCGGCTTGCCGCGTTTCCGAACTTCTCGACGAAGTAAGGAAGCATGGTGTCCAATACGCGTGGATCCATCGGCGTCGTGGAATGGTTGTCCAAGAAAATCGGCAGTTTCATCGTTCAACTCCTTGTACCGCAGGGGACTGAATGGTGATAAGGGGTGTGCCGCCCATCATGTCTTGCAGAGTCATACTATTGAGCAATTGGGCAATACTGTCCTGAACTTTTAAGAGCGGTGTGCGGATATGGCAATTGTCCCGCTGCATGCAGAACTCTCCGTCCTTCTCGTGTGAACAGTCGGTAATACCCAGAGGACCCTCGATGCTTTCGAGAATTTGCGCAATCGTAATCTGGTGCGCGCGTCGGGCCAGCACGTATCCGCCCTTGGGGCCATTGTGACTTTCGATCAGTGCGTTCTTGGCAAGGGTCTGAAGCACTTTGGCCAGTAGCTCGAGAGGGATGTTATATTCCTCCGCAATCTCCTTCGTATTGACCACGCGCCCAGGCGTCACGTCGCCAAACTGGACAGTCGCGATGTGCTGAAGGGCCATGAGGGCATAATCAGCTTTTTTCGAAATCTTTAACATTGCTATTGCCGATCTCCAAGGTCGGAGACTATAATGGTCTCCGATCAATAAGGTCGTACTAAGAATATCACGCAAGTTTCAAAACTGTCAACAGCAGAAAATATGGCTGATGCAGGTAGAGAAAGGAACGGGTAGATGGGCGGGACCAACCCTTATATTCAAAAAGCTGACTACGAGCTTCCACACGTAGCCTATACCGTTACATTTATTGCCCCTGGCGGTGTGGAGACGAAAGTTGAGGTGGACCCGACCAAGATTCCCTATGGCCCAACCGGGCTCCCCGGGAGCCTCCTGGACGTGGCAATGGGCAATGGAATTCTGTTGGAACATGTCTGCGGGGGGGTCTGTGCCTGTTCAACCTGTCATGTCATCGTCAAACAGGGGCTTGAGAGCTGTAATGAAGGCACGGACGATGAGTTCGATCAACTGGAAGAAGCACCAATCACTACTCTGCAGTCACGGCTTGGTTGCCAATGTGTGCCGAATGGCACAAAAGATATTGTGGTCGAAATCCCGGCGGTCAATAAGAACCTCGTCAAGGAAGGCCATTAACCCGCATCGCGCCTGTACATTGACGATATAGTTGCGATTCGGGTTAGTCATAGGTCTCTATTTTGACTTCTTTTCGGTCATATCCCGCTTCCACAAGATAGGCTCGCAGTGGTCGTACAAAGCCTTTCGTGCCGCACAACATCGGAATCATTTTCGGCGCTTTCTCAATCAACGGCCTGAGCATGGGACGCACGAGATCGACCGCCTGTTGCTCTCCTTCCGAAGCCACGAGCGAGAGATAGCGAAACTTTGGATACGTCACAGCCGAGGTCAACAGTTCCTGATGAAAGAGGAATTCATCCTCTGCGGGGGCGACCGCAATCAAAAGAATCGTATCGGTCTGTCGCTGTGTGTACAGCTGTTTCAGCATGCAACGGATTGGGACAAGGCCCGTGTATCGGGCAACAAATAAGAGATCACGGTCGAGCTGCTGCGGGAGCGTAAAGTTTCCATAGGGGCCTGAAATGTGTATGACATCGCCGGGTTTCAGTGTGTAGAGATAATTGGATCCCACACCGTCCGGTACGCGATCGAAGATGATGGTCAACTCGCCTGACGGCGTGCCAGGCGCTGCCATCGAATACGCCCGGTTGAGCGGTGGTGCGGCCCCGACCGGCAGTTTGAGTGACACCCACTGGCCGGGCTGGAACACAATGTTCTGAACGGTAGGAAGAAGCACAAGCTGGCGAGTGTGGGAGGTGAGATCGTTCACCGAGAGCACCGTAGCTACTTGCGTGAATTCGGCCATCACGATCTCCTGCTTCCTCATAGCAGAAGCGACAACGAGATGAAAGCTCCACGTTTTCTGTACAAGACTTTTCCCTGCATGTTATAGATACCGACCTTTTGGTATCACATCGATGAGTATACGATGACTCAAGTACGAGTGCGATTCGCTCCCAGCCCGACCGGTTTTCTCCATATTGGAGGAGTCCGCACGGCGCTATTCAATTGGCTCTTTGCACGCCTGCAGAAGGGCGTCTTCATTCTCCGCATTGAGGATACGGATCAGAGTCGGTCGACGGACGAATCGATCCAGGCCATCATCGACGGCATGAAGTGGGTGGGGCTCGATTGGGATGAAGGGCCCTATCGGCAGACCCAGCGCATAGACCTCTATCGCGATCATGCCATGCAGCTTCTTGAAACGGGCCATGCCTATTGGTGTGCTTGCACAGCGGAAGAGCTCGACGCCAGGCGTAAGGAAGCCGAGGCCAAGGGACTGTCGCAGAAATACGACGGCCGTTGCCGTGATCGTGGCCTCATAAATCCGGCCGGTGACGCGGCCCTGCGATTCAAAGCTCCGCAAGAGGGAGAGACCGTGGTCGATGATCTGATCAAAGGTAAGATTGTCTTCGATAATGCGGTGCAGGATGATCTGATCATTCTCCGATCGAACGGCTATCCGACGTACAATTTTTCAGTGGTGGTTGATGATGCGTTGATGAACATCACCCATGTGGTACGTGGAGACGATCACCTGACGAATACGCCACGGCAGGTTCCGATCTTCCAAGCGCTCGGGTTTTCGGCCCCTCAATTTGGGCATCTACCGATGATTCTGGGCTCGGACAAAGCCCGTCTTTCGAAGCGGCATGGGGCTACCTCGATTATGGCCTATAAAGACATGGGGTATCTGCCTGATGCCATGGTCAATTATCTCGTTCGGCTCGGGTGGTCACACGGAGACCAGGAACTCTTCACCCGCGAGGAACTGATCGAGAAATTTTCCTGGAAACATGTCCAAACGTCCGCAGCCGTGTTCAACCCTGAGAAGCTTCTTTGGGTCAACGCTGAATATATCAAGATGAGTCCACCTGCACAGGTGGCTCGGGCACTAGTGCCTCTGTTGGAATCAACAGGAGTGACAGAGGAAATCCATGCTGTCTCAGACAGCTGGCTTGCGCAACTCGTCGTCCTCGTGAAAGAACGGGCGAAGACGCTTGTGGAGATGGTCGATTGGGTGAGGCCGTATTTTGGGCAGGCCGTGACGTATGACGAAGAGGCGGCGAAGAAGTTTTTGACGCCGGCCATGGCACCGATCCTCAGTAAATTGCTTGCTCGTTTCGAGGCCTTCCCTTCTTTCTCAAAACAGCCATGGGAAGAGGCCTTCAAGCAGCTGGTTGAAGAAGAGGGGATAAAGATGGGACAGCTGGCTCAGCCAGTCCGCGTGGCCCTGACCGGTCGCACGGCTAGCCCTGGCCTCTTCGATGTCATGGAGATACTGGGAAGAGACCGGACATTGTTTCGTCTCCGCCAGGGAGTCGAACGGGCCTCAGTGTAATTGGCCGGTCCCCGCGAGCAAACCCGCGTCGATCTTGACGGAATCACATGCCATATATTACTGTGAATGCCGGTTGGGGGATCGTCTAGCGGTAGGACGTCAGTCTCTGGATCTGACTACCTAGGTTCGATTCCTAGTCCCCCAGCCAAATACGCTTTCCCGCCCGTACTTTCAGAACTATGCCTCGGTTTCGTACCGCGCTGGGGGATCGTCTAGCGGTAGGACGCCGGCCTTTGGAGCCGGCTACCTAGGTTCGATTCCTAGTCCCCCAGCCACTTTCCCGAACCATCCCGCTCGCTACTTCAACGACGCCAGATCGATCACAAATCGAAAGCGCACATCGCCTTTGAGGATTCGCTCGTAAGCTTCGTTCACTTGCTGGATCGAGATCACTTCAACATCGGACTCGATCTTGTGCGTGGCGCAGAAATCAAGCATCGCTTGGGTTTCACGAATACCCCCGATCACCGACCCGGCAATGCGGCGGCGACGCAGAATGAGTGGGAACGGTTCCAGTAGCGTCGGCTTGTCCGGGACGCCCACCAAAATCATGGTCCCGTCGGTTTTTAACAGATTCACATAATCATTGTAGTTGTGCGAGGCGGAGACAGTATCAAGGATGAAATCAAAACGGCGTTGTAGTCGCGTGAAGGAATCCTGTTGCGTAGTGAGCGTGAACTCAGTAGCGCCTAATCGTATCGCATCATGTCGCTTTTTTTCCGATGTACTCAAGACTGTGACCTCCGTGCCCATCGCCTTGGCAATCTTTACGGCCATATGACCGAGCCCCCCTAATCCCACCACCGCAAGTTTGTGATATTTGCCGACGCCCCAGTGGCGAAGCGGGGAATACGTGGTAATGCCCGCGCATAAGAGTGGGGCTGCTCCGGCAGGCGACAGGGCTGAGGGAATCCGCAGCACGTAATTTTCATCCACGACGATCTGTGTGGAGTAACCGCCTTGCGTGGGCCGGCCGTCTTTGTCGCGACCGCTGTAGGTGAGGAGCATGCCGGAATCGCAGTACTGCTCTGACCCCTCTCGGCAGTGTCCACATATACGGCAGGAATCGACGAAGCAGCCGACGCCGACGCGCTCGCTCGTCTTAAATTTCTTCACCGCAGACCCGATTCTAGCCACAGTGCCGACAATTTCATGGCCCGGCACCATGGGGAAAATCGATCCGCCCCATTCGTCGCGCGCTTGATGAATATCCGAGTGGCAGATGCCGCAGTGGGTGATCGTGATAAGCACGTCATGAGGGCCGACATCGCGCCGCTCGAACGAAAAGGGTTGCAGTGCAGTCTTGGCGGTCATCGCGGCATAGGCTTGGGTCGACAGCATGGATTGTGCTCCTTGCAAGAGGGCCTGATTCGAGGATGACCATACCAAGATACCGTGAGCTTGCCAACCCTGAAACCTGTGAACGAGGCCGGCGTCAACCAATCGCTTGTGCTGCCAGGGGAATTATCAGGAGGATAGTGGACGCGTCCCGTGGAAAGATGGACGATTTCTACTTGGGCTACTGCTTAACCGCTTTGCTGTGCCTCTGTGTCGTCGCCTTCGTCCAACGAATCGGGAAACGAGGTGTCCGTGGTGAGGGTGGGACCTGGTAGGCGATACCGTTCCGTTGCCCAAGCGCCAAGGTCAATTACTTGACATCGTTCAGAGCAGAAGGGGCGCCAGGGATTACCCTCCCAGGTGATGGATTGGCGACAGAGTGGGCAGGTCATACCCGGCATTGTACCACGCTGAATCCGAGGATCGGCCAGCGGTCAACTCTGGGGGACGTGGTGCGTGGTCGAGACGTTCAGCAATCGCTGCAATCGGCGCTGATCGATCTCCGAGAGGCCGAGAAATTCAACCCCGAATTCCCCGCTCACACTCCAACGAACCGCAGCGGACTCGATGGTAATGGGCGAACCCAGATCCGTCGCCCTGATGAGAATTCTCACCGCTGAGCCAGGCTGAACGGACGACATGCTGGTCACGGCGCACCCTCTAGCAGATAAATCGAACATGGTGCCTTCGCAAATGTTTGTCTTATTGGTGCTGGAGAAGAACACCTGCATATCAACGGGGATTCGTGGATATTCTCGACACTCTATCATGCGGTCCTCCATACGATTCGAGCTTGTTTGTCATACCGGCACCTCGGGCTCTGATAAGTGTAGCAATCCCTGCGCCACGGTAAAGTAAAACTTTGAAACGGTATGACAGAGGGCCGGAGGGGGGAATATTGGGGGCGGCCAACGAGAGAACGTACCGGTGTGCTACTTGGGCGGCTGAGTTTTTTCGATCTTCGCCCAGGCGTCTTTGAGTGACACCGTACGGTTAAATATCAGTATGCCGGAGGCCGAATCAGGGTCGGTGCAGAAATATCCGAGGCGTTCGAATTGGTATCGAGAGCCGGGCACTGTCTGGCGCAAACTCGGCTCAACCAGGCAGCCCGTGATGCGTTCCAATGAGTTGGGGTTGAGATAGGTTGTCCAATCATGGTCTGGCGGCATCTTTGCCAGATCCGTCACCAAGAGCGGATTGTACAACCGAACTTCCGCTTTCACCGCATGAGCCGCCGAGACCCAATGGATAGTCGCCTTGACCTTGCGCTGCTCCTGAGATGCGCCACTCTTAGTTGTGGGATCATAGGTGCACTGGAGTTCGGTAATCTCACCGGTCTGCGGATCTTTGGTCACTCCGACACATGTGATGATATAGGCATAGCGGAGCCGTACCTCACGTCCTGGGGCAAGCCGGAAGAACTGTTTGGGCGGATCTTCGCGGAAATCGTCTTGCTCAATATAGAGCACGCGTGAAAAGGGAACGTTCCTCGTCCCTGCGGACGGATCCTCAGGATTGTTAACGGCTTCCAATTCTTCGGACTGGCCCTCGGGATAATTGGTGAGGATGATTTTGAGCGGTCGCAATACGGCCATCACTCGCGGCGATCGCTTGTTCAGATCTTCGCGAACAAAGTGTTCGAGCAGCTGCATCTCGACGATAGCCTCACGCTTGGCTATGCCGATATGCTCACAGAAAGCCCGAATCGCCTCTGAGGTATACCCGCGTCGACGCAGGCCTTTGATCGTCGGCAGCCGTGGGTCATCCCACCCGCTCACCAGTTTCTTTTCGACCAACTCGAGCAGTCTCCGTTTGCTCATGACGGTATAGGTCAGGTTTAAGCGAGCAAACTCAATCTGCTGCGGTCGGTGCGGCATTTCAGCCTGCTCGACCACCCAATCGTAGAGCGGCCGGTGATCTTCAAATTCCAAGGTGCAGATTGAGTGCGTGATTCCCTCAAGCGCATCGGAAAGCGGGTGCGCATAGTCATAGGACGGGTACAGACACCAGGTATTCCCTGTTCGATAATGCGGCGCATGCCTGATGCGATAGAGGACCGGGTCGCGCAGGTTGATATTGGGTGACGACATGTCGATTTTGGCTCGAAGGACGCGGGTGCCGTCAGGAAATTCCCCGTCTCGCATGCGTCGAAAGAGGTCTAGGTTTTCATTGACGGAATGACCACGCGAAGGGCTGTTCATTCCTGGCTGAGTCAGGGTGCCGCGATAGGTGCGCATCTCCTCCGCCGTGAGGTCATCGACATAGGCTTTGTCCTTGCGAATCAGCCGGAGGGCCACGTCGTACAGTTGTTCGAAATAATCAGAAGCAAAAAACATCTTCTCGTGCCAATCGAACCCCAGCCATCGAACGTCGTCTTGAATGGCCTGGACATATTCAGGATCTTCGGTGGTCGGATTGGTGTCGTCGAACCGCAAGTGGCAGATGCCGCGTGGAGTGTCGTGTGCCAAGCCGAAGTTCAGGCAGATCGATTTCGCATGGCCGATATGAAGATAGCCGTTGGGCTCAGGTGGGAATCGCGTGACCACTCGACCACCGTGTTTGCCGCTTGCGTATTCAGCGGCCACGATGTCACGGATAAAGTTTGACGCGTTACTCGATTCAGACACGATAGAGCAAGAACTCCTTTGTAGAAAGACGCGCCAAGTGGTGGCGCGCTGTTCTACCATAAGAGCGGTGGACGGGAGAAGGGCTTAATTCGGATGAGGAAGGATAATGGAACGAACCGAACACTACGCGGTTTGATGGGTCGGCATCTGCATCACACTGAAATCTTTCTGCGCGATGAGATGTCCTTCCATGCGTAGGCGAAACTCGTACCGCCCAGGAGTGGGGAAGATCAGGGAAGGGATGTTTATCCCGAAATCGGAAATTTGAAGGCGGTCGCCGATGACAATATTGGGAAGGGTGGTCCGGCAGACGAGTTGTTCACTGTTGAGATAGGTCAAATCGATGTCGAAGTGATAAGTTCCTTCGGCATCAGTGAGGCAGAAGTACAGCCCCATTTGTGAGTGTTGAAAAGGAAAGCTCACGGCCTGTAAATGCGTGAAGAGACCGATGAGGCTTTTCTTCTTGGTGACACTATCCTCAATGACCTGATCACAGACCAAGAAGGCTTGCACGCTTGGTTTCACGATGTCTGACATACTGCCATTGTACGGAACTCTGGGGTCTTGTCAAAAAGGATGTGTTTTTCAACAAGGCGTCAGGGGGGTGCGGCGATCACGTCGCTTTCGATTGTAGAGAGACGGGCACGCGTGAATGGAAGCTGGAGTTTCCTGATCCGATTATCCGATTACCGCCGCGTTGCCGCGACTTTCCGCAACATCGCCGAACATCGTGAGGCCGGTGCCAATACGGCAGTAGTGTGGACTGACAGTGACGACTTCACCCTTATGGGTACAGAAGCGTCCCGAGGTTATGCGAATTTTTCTTTTCTGCATGAGACAGGCTTCGAAGACCGTGTGCCCTGTTGCTCGGTCTGTGACAGTCACTGATGGAGGGTCGCCCGGGATTGCCTCGCCGCTGGCCTTGACGTGTATCATGAATCGGCCTGTACTATGCACCGAGAGCGCATTCCGCCGTATATGACCGACGCGAACTCCCTGCTCATCATACAGGTCCATCGTCAGGAGTAACGCCAATGGCTGGGGTTGTGTTTCCAAAACCATCTGTTCTTTGCCTTGAAGCTTGACGACGCCGTTTGTGTTTCGAAACACATTCGAGCCAACGTAGAGCTCAAGGCCCTGTTCGGGCATCTCGATGTCGATGAGTTCAGGAGAGTCTGTGATTCCGATGGTTTTGATTTGGAGTGTGTTGTTCATGTTCCACCATGAGTGGGATTCAAAGAGAAAGCCAACGACTGAAGCATCCCCTTGATTCAGAGGCCAACCTCGTATGCTTTCCGCAAGGTAGGCCATACCACCGTCGCTGTCAAGTCGTGAGTGTGCTAGCGGTGCGGAGGTCTGAATACTGCGTAGAATCGTTGAGAATGGATTGAAAAATGAAAAGCGCACGTGGTACTGTTGCTGTTCGTCCTCATCATTATGGATGATCTGGTCCCATCGTCTAGCCTGGCCTAGGACGGAGCCCTCTCAAGGCTTAAACACGGGTTCAAATCCCGTTGGGACCACCAACGCTAGATTTGTTCATTTCGTTCGCGACTCGCCGATGAGCGCACGGGACAAATTCTTTCCTGCAAATTCCTTCATCATCTAGGTCCATGGGACAGAACCAGTCAAATACGCAGAGTGACATGATAATGCCTAAGTAAATTATTAGGTATATTATGTTGTTGCTTTGCTTTGTCGCAATACCAGCCCCGCCCGTAGTGCATACGCCATGGCGTTTATATGGCACCCGTCTCTCAATCACCCAGGATCGCGTTGATCTTGCTGAGCCACTCTTCGTGATAAGCCGATGAATACTTCGCGCGCGCATGATTCATGACGCTTCTGTCGCAAACTCGAATACGCGATTACGATGGGGGTCTCGCCGCTCAGCCCTTCGACATACTGCACGAGTCTGCCGCGAGCTTCCTCTTTCATCGAGCTTCGCGTCGGCACGCTTTCGTGACGAACCTTCATAAATAATGCAGGCTAAGATGCGGTGAGAGACTTATCCGAGCGCTAGTTCGTTGACGCCTCTATCGTTGGTTGTGTATAAAGAATGCGCCGTATCTTTATTCATTTTTACAAGGTGGTAGTTTTTCCATGGGTGCACGGGAATTTCACGATGGGGCGCAAGATGGACTCGAACCGCTTGAGCCTCTCGACCCGGAACAAATCGGATCATTCGACGGGCTGTTGACTGCCATGCGCAAGACCGCCTTTGGGGGTCGCAGAGTCGGCGAAGCCTATGAAGTGCTCTGGTCGATGATCGAAGATCCCGACTGCTTCGTCGTGTTGACGCTGTCGGGAGCGATGACCATTGCCAAGATGGGCAAGATCATCACCGCGATGATCGATTACGGGATGGTGCAATGTATCGTCTCGACCGGAGCGTTGATGGCCCACGGGCTGAGCGAGTCGGTTGGAAAAACACACTATCGGCACCATCCGTCGATGTCCGATCAAGAGTTATTCCAGAAGGGCTACAATCGGGTCTACGACACGCTGGAGATGGAGTCGAATCTCAACTATGTTGAGCAGGTTGTTGCTCGAACGATGAAGCGACTGGATCATGATCAATCTCTTTCCTCTGAAATCTTTACTCGCGAGCTGGGCAGAACGCTCGCGGAGGAATATGATGACGGAACGGGTATTCTTAAAAGCGCCTACCTCAAACATGTTCCGATCTTCATCCCTGCGTTCACCGATTCCGAGATGGGGCTGGATATCGGAACCTGGGCCATGAATAAAAGTCTCGATCAGGCTCGTGCGCAACAACAGGAGCACGGTGATCTTGAGGTGCTCCGTACCATTCTTCGCTCCTATCCTACATTCAATCCCTACCTCGACCTCAACAGTTATGCGAGCCATGTCATTTCGGCTAAGCGGCGTGGGATTTTTACGATCGGCGGAGGTGTGCCTCGCAATTGGGCGCAACAAGTCGGCCCCTACATCGAGGTCTGTAATACCAGGCTCGGCCTCAACGTGGAGCCGCCTCGATTCCAGTTCGGGGTGCGTGTGTGTCCGGAGCCGGATCATTTGGGAGGATTGAGCGGTTGTACCTATCAAGAAGGTATTTCGTGGGGAAAGTTTGTCCCACCGGAAGTGGGCGGACGTTTTGCTGAAGTGTTGAGCGATGCCACGGTTGTCTGGCCTCTTCTTATGGTCGGGTTACTGGAGCGCATCAAAGCAAAAGGCGCACCCCATACATGACGAGCCCGTCTCTCACTCGCACAATTGCTGCGGCAGTCTTGCTGTTGCTCATGCAGCTGACTCAGGCTCACGCTGCGTCGGTCACGGACGACGGACGAATCAGAGGAAGCGCGGACGCACCGATCACCTTGATCGAGTATTCTGACTTTACCTGTGGGTACTGTGCGAAGTTCTTTCAGGAAACCTTGCCTCGATTGCAGGCCAAATATATCGATACGGGCAAAGTTCGGTTTCTCTATCGCGATTACCCTCGAGCAGACCAAGGGGTCGGCGTCGAAGCGGCGGTGGCGGCGCGCTGTGCCGGAGCTCAGGGGCGATATTGGCCGATGCACGATCGACTCTTCAGCGAACGAGGCCGCCTCGACTCAGGATCTTTCAAAGGGTACGCCAAGGTGATCGGCTTGGACCAGACGGCGTTTGCCAAGTGTTTCGACGAACGGCAGTATCTCGAATCTATTTTCAAGGATCGCCAAGAGGCGACCCGTTGGGGTTTTCATGGGACTCCTGGTTTTATTCTGATACGAACGGCTGGTGGGCCCACTGAGAAAGAGCCGGCGATCGCAATTCCCGGCGCGGTCCCATTCAACGAGTTTGCCGAGGAGATTGATCGCATGTTGGCTACGGCCCCGCGCTCGCAGGGAGAACCGATCGAACCTCACGAATCGACGGCAGTGGCACAGAACAGTCCCTTCATCATTCACTAAGGATTACCTATGTCTGCAATACAATCGTTTTGGTCTGTTCCTCAACGTGATGAGGAACCACCCTTTTGGATGTGTATGTCATGCTTGTCGGAAGTGTTCTACCGCAAGGTGCCGATGCCCGATTGCCCGACGTGCCATGGAGTCTCAACGTATGAAGCCTTCACGCTTGAAGCGATTCGCGACTGGGGCACAGAGGATTTGGTCGCCAAAGCCGATCTCGCCCAGCAGGCTGCTAACCTTGAGCCGGCTTCTGCAGCATCAGCCCATTCCACCGACTGAGTCTTTACCATTCACGGGGCATCTCTCGTGCAGGAACCACGTCCATTCTTGATTGGAGGTCTGTGGCGGCGGGGGGAGGCCCTCATACCCGTCAACGATCCATTTACAGGACGGCTCCTTGCCGAGGTGTCGAGCGCGAGCTCTGCCGATGCCGAAGCGGCAATTCAATCGACAGTCGACGCGGCCGCTGCAATGGGGTCGTTGCCATCCCACGCGCGCTATCAGGCATTGCAAAAGATCGCGGGTGGGCTCTATGACCGGCGTGATGAATTTGCCCGCTTGATGACGGCTGAATCCGGCAAGCCGATCACCGACGCCAAGCGAGAAGTCAATCGGGCCATCCAAACATTTACCATTGCGGCCGAAGAAGCAAAGCGCATTCCGGGTGAGGTGATCCCTCTCGACTGGACGCCGGGGACCGACTCCCATCTCGGTATTCTCCGTCGAGTGCCGATCGGTCCAGTGCTTGGAATCACTCCCTTCAATTTTCCTCTGAATCTTGTGGCCCACAAGGTTGCGCCCGCTTTGGCCTCCGGCAACCCCATTCTCATCAAGCCGGCGCCACAGACACCCCTGACCGCGCTGCTGCTGGGCGAAGTGGTCCTGGAGGTCGGGCTTCCGCCCGGCGCACTGAACATCCTGCCTTGCGACAATACGGTGGCGGAACAGCTTGTGGTCGATCCCCGGTTTACACTCCTAAGCTTTACTGGGAGCGCCGCCGTAGGATGGATGTTAAAAGCCAAGTGTGGGAAGAAGAAGGTGGTACTGGAACTCGGCGGAAACGCCGGCGTCATCGTGGAGCCCGATGCCGATCTGGACTTTGCCGCACAACGCTGTGCGCTCGGCGGGTTTGGGTATGCCGGTCAAACCTGTATCTCCGTGCAACGAATCTTTGCCCACCACTCTATCGCGGATCTCTTTACCACGAAACTGTTGTTACAGGTCGCGCGCCTGAAGGCCGGCGATCCGAGTGATGATTCGACCGTCGTCGGGCCATTGATCAACACAGACGCCGTTCATCGTGTAGAGGCATGGGTTGGGGAAGCGGTGTCTCAAGGAGCGCGTATGCTTCTCGGGGGAAAACGCATGGGGTCGGTGATGGAGGCGACGGTGCTCTCGCATGTCACGGCCACGATGAAAGTGTCTTGTCAGGAAGTGTTTGGGCCTGTCGTCACTGTGACTCCGTACCGACACTTCGGTGAAGCGATCACGGCGCTCAACCAATCCAACTATGGACTCCAAGCCGGAGTGTTCACCCAGGATGTGAATAAAATTTTTCATGCCTTCCGTCATCTTGAAGTTGGAGCCGTGCTGGCCAACGAAATCCCGACATTTCGGGCCGACCATATGCCATATGGTGGCGTGAAAGATTCCGGGGTCGGACGTGAAGGAGTTCAGGCCGCGATCGAGGATATGACCGAGCCTCGCATGTTGGTATTGAACCTCAAACCACCTGTCGGAATCTAGCCGGACAGTGAAACGTCGCTCTTTTCACCTGTCAGACCGGGCGCGCTAAGCCGTAGCCTTACACATGGGGCGTTCTCAGGACCATGAAAAGAAACATAGGACTGTCAAGAGATCTTTCTCCGAACCTATTCATCTGTCATGTTTTAACGCTTCACGTCTCACCGATCGCTGGACCGACATTTGAGCATCCTGCGAGATATTTTTTGCGCCATCATCATTCGTACTATCATAGTGGGATTTGAGCTGAAACTGAGTGTGCTCGCAGCCTGTTAGGGAACAAAAGCGAGAGGAAGGAATAGTGCCGAATGCGGGGTTCGACGTGTTGGCCGCTTGAAGCGGAAGACCAACTCGTTTAAATAGCGCTGGAGATACCGGGACATCAATTCCATAATACGTGCCGTGAGCCAGACTTTTAGAATTGCTGAACAGGCGGTGGGCATGAGGGGCGACCTGATGGACTCGCTCGGGGATACTGAGCACTTACACTCGATGTGTATACTCACTAGGGCCTCGTCGGAATAACCAGGCAAGCCATCTGTTCGCATCGTTGAGCCCAACTCGACAGATCATGTGAGGCAGTCGCGCATGTTTGTGGCCACAGCATTGTCCACGGTCGAAAGTCGAAGCCTCCCAGCCCGCTCACAGCGCGTGCCCTGCTTGTTCTTGCAGACGAACGATGGCAAGGAGTCTGGAAAGCGCATGCGTCCGTTCATGCCGCGGACAGGTCTCTACTGATGCGTCGAAGGAGCCTGACTGAGGAGGGTAACAGGATGTTCCTCCTCAGTCCTTCCTTGGGCAAGCAGTACGACGACCTAAAGGTGGGACCGAAGGAGGCTGAGAACGAACCGAGCGTCATGGTTGAGCAGACGCAGGAAGGATTGTCACAAAGTCTGGCTCCACCGCCTGCGGGAACGGCTGGGAAAAATTGCTGTAGGACCGCCCCGACGCGTCGTCATGTTCTTGGAAGTGGGTAAGCGATTGGTCTGGGAACTCGCACTGTTCTGTGCTGGGCAATAGGGAGCCGCAGCTCGCCTGAATCTTCCTGCAGCGGACCTGAAGGCGGATGATGCGGGCGCGCGATCGTGAGATCGCACGGGGCCACATCCTTGGCAACGACAGCGGTCTGTTGAAGATACTCTTTTATCGAGAAGACCTCGGCGTACATGTGATCGGCATCGGCGCCACCGAGCTAATCCACATCGGGCAAGCCGTGCTGGATCTCAGCAGGGGCTGAACTATTTCTTGACGATGTCCTGCACCTATCCAACCTTGGCTGAATGTTACGAGGTTGCGGCGTTGGATGCGTCCAACAAACTGAACGCGTAGACTCCTGTTGCCTGCTTCGTTCGTGCCGTTAAAGAGCGTTGCACTGATCGCCGTTCAGCCCAGCTTGAGTGTACTGGGGATAGTTCTAGGTTAGCCCGGCATAAAATGAGGGCGAAAATGGAACGGACGATCCTAAGCGAGTAGTTTCTTCCGTGCCGATTCGACGATCGCCAAGACGGCGGGGTGCTTGAGCCGCCGTTCCACCGTGAGTGCATAGAAGCGCCGTTTCACAGATTCTAGTCGACCCACGATCTGCACCTGATACTGCCGGCATATTTCTTTTTCCATAACGGTGACGCCGGGGAATATCCCGTAACCTTCACGGCCAAACGCCTGCAAGGTCCCGCTGTCGTCAAACTCCCCAACGACGATGGGATGGAGGTTTTTCCGGACGAACCACTCATCCAGTAACTGTCGCAGTGTGGTGTGGGAGGTCGGTAGTAAGAAGGGAGCCCTTTCCAAGGATTTTGGAAACCGACCGCGAAAACGGGCCGCAAGCTTGGCGGTCGCGAACAGTGTGACACCCGACTCCCCCATTAAATGGCTATAGATATGTACATTGATGTTTGGAGGCACCATACTGTCGGCGATGACGAGATCCAGCCTGTGGATTGACAGGTCGGCCACAAGTTGGTTCAGCTTGTCCGCCAAGCACAACATGCGGATGGACTGCGACGGCTTGAACGTGGATTTCAGCAAATGTGAGGCGAATTGCTTGGGCACGGCGTCGGCGATACCGACGACCAGCCGCACGGGCCGACCGACGCTACGGCTTTTGATCGTGCTCATAAAATCCTGTCCGAGAGAGAAGATGTCCTCGGCGTATCTGAAAGCGACGTGTCCCATCTCCGTCAATACCAGGTATTTGCCTGAACGCAAAAACAGTTTCTCACCCAGCGTGTCTTCCAGCGCCCGGATCTGCGCGCTGATTGTCGGCTGAGTCAGGCGCAAGTCCTCGGAGGCCTTCGCTACGGTTCCGTGTTTGGCAACCGACCAGAAATACAAGAGATGGTGATAGTTCAACCATTCCATGGCGTAGAGTATACATCGAAATAGCCGATGACCCGTAGGTCAGTTTATCTATTTTCCAATGTGGCGATTCGTTGCTCTCGTGGTGACGGATAAAGGAGGTGCGCAATGAAGTTTCCCCGTAGCAAGCTGAGCCCGAACGAGTTTATCGCACAACGTCAGACTACGGACTGTCGAAGAAGCCTTCTGTTCTAGTTACTGAGCCGACCACTAAATAGTGCTTGAGTTCTAACTCCAAGTGCAACATTTTCTCCCAAAAATGTTGTATGGCAAATATCTATACGCAGTTGAGCCTCGAAGAACGCACCATGATTCACACACAACTGGAGATGGGGCTCAAGCCGACGGCGATTGCCATGGGGTTGAATCGTGCAGCCTCCACGCGGTCTCGCGAACTCCGTCGAAACGGCTGGACTCGTCCGACGACGCGTCTCGGTCCTGGCCGACCTCTAGCGGCAGGCGGCTATCGGGCCGTCGCGGCCCATGCGCGCGCCCAGGCCTGTACGGTCACCCCACACGTAGCACACCTCGTCAAGCGCGGCTTCATCGGGGGCCTGAATAACAAGATTCGCGTGATTCAACGGCGCACCTATGGCTATCGGAATGAGGAGTACATGCGGCTCAAGATTCTGACCGCCTTCTTGCCGTGGAAATGAGCAGCATTCACCCGCACGAATCTGCATTGAGCCTCCAAATATTATATGGGACACGATGAGTTCCATGAAAGCGTCTGTGGCAGGGGTTTCAAGAGTCATTATGATGTATAGATATTCTCTATCGATATGCAACAAAATATCAATTTGACCCATTGCCAATGGTCGGCTATCCTCATTACAAGCTCGCAGGATGATCCGTAGCGAGCTCGCTTCGCAACTATAGGGAGGATGTTATGAATGCAAAGAGCGTGTTCAAGATGGGGTTTCTGTCCATGATTGCCGCGACAGGCTTGTTTGGAGCGGCGAACGGATTCGCAGACACTGGGCACACCACGCACAGCTCCGAAGGTGTGACGGCTAATACAGGTGTGACAGCCGAGGCGCTTGAAGCGACGGAGGACCTGCCGGTTGTGGCGGACGACGTTCAGATTCCGGAGACTCCTGCGCCGCGTGACCAAGTGGTTGTTCCCGAAGAGAACATCAATCGCCTCACCCCGCCCCAGACGAACGATGGCAAGGAGTCTGGAAAGCGCATGCGTCCGTTCATGCCGCGGACAGGTCTCTACTGATCCGTCGCTTGACAGACTACAGAACACTGGATAAAGTGCCTTTTAGATTTCTACCGTCTTTTTTGCAGCTTGAGTTCTAACAGGAGGGGGGCAATGATGTTCAGCAAGCTCTACCGTAGCGCGCTCATTCTTGTTGTGCTTGGGATGTTCGTGAGTGTGCCCATGGTGAACGCCCGGCCGTCCCAAGCCGGTCACGTCCATCAAGCGGTCATGCACGCGCAGGATGCGGTGGACCATGGCAAACAGGGTGATGCTAAGGGGCTCGTGAAAGAAGCGCAGCGGTCGCTGTACCATGCTGAGAGGGGAGGCCATAATAATCCACAATTGGCCGCAGGGATTATATATCTAAAAGAAGCCATTACGCATGGGAAAAAGGGCCACGCCGACATCGCCAAGGAACATATTGAAGTTGCTCTCAAGCATCTGACTGAAGCTGGAGAATAAGAATAAGGTATCCACGCCTACGGCGGAGGAGGGTGTATACGAACGGGCAGGGGGAGAATACCCCTGCCCGTTTCTTTATGAATTGGCAAGGCCCTCATAGAGAACCGGCTGGAGGACCGGCTCAAGTTACTGACCCCGCCTCAGCTCTTGATCATTGATGCCGGCTATATCCCATTGATCGGCAGGGCGCCAACCTGTTCTTCCAGCTCATCTCTTGCCGCTATGAGAAGGGCTCGATTCTGCTCACCAGTAATCAAAGTCTCGGTGCCTGTGGCGAGGTCTTCGGCGATCCCGTCATTAGCTCGGCGATTCTTGATCGGCTCCTTCACCATTCCATCGCGGTCAATAATATGCCGCCGTCTTCGTGTGGCTTAGGCCTTTTTCGGTGTCAGGCTCAAAGGCCAACGCCATCCGCGCGTGAGTGCCTGCATGTCCATAGGCGACTATGGACTGTCGGATATTTAAGGAAACATTGCGGTTGCTCTTTCTCCGAAACCTTCAAATTTTCAACTGCTTAAACGATTCACGTCTCACGGATTGCTGGATGGCCATTTCGAGCACCCTGTAAGCCGTTCTTCCGCGATCACCATTTGTTAGATGAATGCATTGGGATTTAAACACATTGAGCTTGCAGAGGATATAACGGATGTGATAATGGATACGCCGACAAATCCAAAATTATATACAAGAAGGGCTTAGCCAAATGAAACTTCGCGAATGAGCAACGGAATCATCAAATAGGCAAGGGAGGCTGTCACCATGAAAATAGGTGTGGAAGGATGGAGGAAAATGTTTGTGGTTGCCCAGGCCTCTATTGCACTCGTAGCGGGGATGGCTTTCACGCTGCCTAGTGCTTACGCCTCCGGCCTGATCAAAAGCGCCGACGATGAAAAGTGGATTAGCCTCGGAATGGGTCTTAAAACCCAATTCTCAGCTGTGGAAAATCAGTCAGCGGACGGTCAGAATTACAGCAAAATATTCGGTATCCCCAACGCTCTTATCTATATAAACGGGAAGGTCCATAAGTACGTCGGATTCGAGTTCAACACCGAATGCTTTAACTGTTCTGTATTCGGGGGCGGAAGTTCATTCGGGGGTAATTCTACGATCGGCGTAGCCGATGCGGTCGCAAAATTCGAGTTTAATCAATACGTGAACCTCTGGGTCGGGCGTATGTTGGTGACAGGAGAGCGTAGCGAACTGAATGGCCCTTTCTTCCACGGGCTCTTCGACACCTTTAAGATGCCGTTCACCCCTGCAGACTTCAGCCCGAACTTCGGCCCAGGTGGGGCTGGTCTCTTTAACCGTGACAACGGCGCGACCTTCTGGGGTCAAATCGATCCAGGATTTGGCCACCTGCAATACTCCGTGGGTGTGTTCACTGGACTGCGGTCTTCGGCAACCGCCGGCCCCAATCAAGCAGACAGCCTGAAGTACGCTGGACGTCTGACCTACAACTTCCTGAACCCAGAAAAGAATCCGGGTTACTACACCCAGGGTACCTACTTCGGTACAGCCGGTGATATTCTCGCGATCGCGGTAGGTGGAGAACATCAGAAAGATGGAGCCGGCTCATTCGATCATCGTTCCGATTTCACCTCTTTAGCCGCCGATCTCCTGTTTGAGAAACCATTCGGTAACAACATGGACATGGGCGTGCTCACGTTCAACGCTGAGTACAAACGGTACTGGGCAGGTTACAACGACCTTGCCTTTGCGGCCCCTGTAGGCGACTGCTTCTGTATGTTTCGCGGACAGTCATATACCACGTACGGAATGTATCTGCTCCCGCAAGAGGTTGGGATCGGAAAGTTCCAGCCCTATGGGAGATATACGTTTGTTCAGCCTGAGAGCAGCGCCAATCGCGATGAAGTTGAAGCTGGCGTGAACTACGTTATCGATGGTATGAATGCGCGCATTTCGGCATATTGGCAGTACGGCAATCTCGAAACCATTAACAAGCTCAATTACGCCCCCGGCCTTGCGCTGGGCGATAAGTTCAGTGCATTCAGGGTAGGCCTACAGATGCAGTACTAAGAAGATGGGATTCACGAAAACTTCTCCCCATCTGGAAAAGCCTGAAACCTAGAGTGCGGGCGTCGGCTTTTTGTCGCCCTTCTCTCTATCGCCTAGATCCTTGTGTTACTGATTCACCTTGCGGGGAATGTCTCGCTATCCAATTAACGGTTGCGAACGAAGGAGCCGCACAAAACCACTATTCTGAGTTCTGCATGCTCGAGGAATTGTTGCCAAAAGGTTATACGACGAAGCCTGTCGGCCTTGGGCTTAGGCTCGATGTCGCGCAGACTCTCGTGGTAGGTTCAGTTGCGCAAAGGCCTTCGCCCGGCATGGCTCGGTACAAGCGCGCAGCTTCGCATAGCGGTCGCCCCCATGTCGATCGAGGATGCGGGTGAAGGTCGTCCAAGGCAGAACATCCCCCGGAGGCGCACACAGCGTCTTGCCGATGGTCTGGGTTCCAGATCATGGGCTTCGTTGTAACTGGGCACTACTGATGGCTCACGCCACGCATTTCCGTTTCTGGGCTATTCCAGGTCTGCTGTTCGGCGCCGCCATGTGGGGGCTGATCTGGTATCCCTACCGGCTGTTGCAGGATGCCGGAGCTGGTGGGGTGGCGACCTCTTTCCTCGCCTATCTGATGCCGCTGGCGCTGACCCTGCCCTTTACCTGGCGCCATCTGCTGACCGCCCGATCCCACCTCGTTTGGCTTGCAGTTCTGGCGCTGGCGGCAGGCTGGGCCAATATGGCTTTTGTGCTGGCGGTGATCGAAGGCGAGATCATGCGCGTGGTGTTGTTGTTTTATCTCGCGCCAGTGTGGACCGTCTTGTTTGCCTGGACGCTGCTGAGTGAAAAGCTCACGTCCTGGGGTTGGGCCATTATGCTGTTATCGATCGCTGGCGCGCTGGTCATGCTGTGGCCTACAGACGGTGGACTGCCGCTGCCGGCCAACCGTGCGGAATGGATGGCGCTCTCCGCAGGCGTTAGTTTCGCGCTGGCCAATGTAGTGACGAGAAAAATCGATGAGGCTGACCATTGGGCCAAATCGCTCGCAGTGTGTGCCGGAGTATGTGTCGTGGCTGGGTTTGCAGCCGCGTTTGTCGCGCAACCGTTCGCATTTCTCGCCACAGTCAACACGCCCACTGTGCTGATTTTGCTTGGTGTGGGCCTATGCACCGGCGCGATGACACTGGCGGTGCAGTATGGTTTGTCGCATACTCTGGCCAACCAAGCCATCATCATCTTTCTGTTCGAGCTGGTGGTGGCAGCGTTTTCGTCTTGGTGGTTGGTGAACGAAACTCTTAACGTGCAAGAATGGATAGGCGCGGCGATGATCATTACCGGCAGCCTGTTTTCCGGACACCTTGAAAAGCTTCCCACACTCGAGAAATCCCATGCCCCTTGACACCGAACCGGTCCTCACGGCTTTGCTGCAGGCCGAGCTTCTGGTATCCGACCTGTCAACCGCCCGCAGCTCCTACGAATCGGCTCTCGGCCTGACACCCCTGCCAGACCGTCCTGCCTTGCCCTATGCACGCGAGTGGCATGCCTTGAATGGACATCAGCAATGCGGCAATGTCCGCTATCAGATCACGGGCTTGATTGTGTATGGTCAAAAGGTGGATGCCGTTTGGTTTACGGATACGAACGGAGAAGCCGCGCAAAAACTACTATGCTGAATTCCGCGTGCTCGAGGAATGGTTGCCATTAGTTTAAACGACGTAGGGGTGGGACACTAATGACCCTGTATACTGTGCCTATCTGGTTGACTCCGAAGGGCCCCATAGGTGGGCTTGGAGGAACGGCAAGGAGTTTCTGCGGTAATCACGCGAGGGAGTTGTGCTGAGGAGACTTTGAAACGACTCGAGAATCCGCTGCCGCCGATGTAGTCTTGTCCGTTCGTTACGAGTTTCAGAGCGGAAGTGCGTAGGGCCTATGGCATCCGGTCATGGGATCTGGTTGATGGGGTGATCCAATGAAAGAAAGAAAACATTCAAGTCGCAGTACGTCGATTATCTCGACACTAAAAAGCCGGATTATCGGGTGGGAATACCCGCTCGAATACCGGCTGACCGAAGAGGTCCTCTGCAAGGAATTCGGTGTCAGCCGAAGCCCGGTGCGCGAGGCGTTGCGTGAACTGGCGACTCACGGTTTTTTAATACACATGCCCCACCGCGGATATGTGGTCAAACAACTAAACCCTCAAGAAATCCTGGAAATATATGATGTTCGTATGGCGTTGGAATTGTTTGTGGTGGAACAGTTAGCCCAGCGTGGCGAACCGATCAAGGAGATAGAGGACCTGAAGCAAACCTGGACTGCCTTGTTGAATGACCCTCCTCCCAAAGTTGAGGAGCTTGCTGAATTAGACACCAGGTTTCACGAAACACTTGCTCAAGCGTTGGGCAACAAAACACTTTTGGATGAGCTCCGCGTCCTCAACGAACGGCTATTGGTTTTTCGCATGAGTGACTTCGGCAGGCCGGAACGGACTCACATCACATGTCATCATCATCTAAACATCTTGGCTCGTATCGAAGACAAGGATATGGCGGGCGCGTGCAAGGCCATGCGAGAGAATATAGAAGACGGGCGTAATTATGTCAGTTTGGCCATCAAGGAAGTCTTGGCCAAAACCTATTTCATGAAACACCCGTAGCCCACATAGCTCACGAACCCTGGCGAACAAGACGGGCTGGAAGGGGCCGAAACAGAGGGGAATTTGAGAGCATAGGAGGCAGGATTCTTCAAAATTTTCTGAAAACGAGGATGGAATTTTCAAAAATTGATGGAGGCACCCGACATGACACCCAAAGGAAATCAGGATGTTTTCCCTTCGGCAACTCCCACGATTGTTGGCGAAACCCTTAAGCGCAGCCTGAGTCTTTGGAATAGCTTTACGATTGGCTTTGCCATGGTGTCGCCAGTGGTGGGGCTCTACGCCATCATTGGTGTGCAGACGGCGGTGACGGGAGGCGGCTGGTTTACCGCGCTGGCCATCTGTCTCGTGATGCAGCTGTTGGTGGCCACCGTCTATGCTGAACTCTCCTCGCAGTTTCCGATTGCAGGCGGGGCGTACAAGTGGGCCCGACAACTCGGGGGAGGCGCCACCGGACAATACGCCGGAGCCATCTACGTCAGTTCTACCATCGCCATGCTCACCACGACCGCCTACACCGGCGGCATCTGGCTCGCCATTTTTTTCGGGGCGGGGGGGGGAAGCGGTGTCA
>Ga0163153_10001139_pt1 | contig 43131 bp, 40 predicted proteins | sample OliLakLV19MP6IB1_FD_148629 | JGI IMG/M metagenome (GOLD analysis project Ga0163153, IMG submission 148629) | Freshwater microbial mat bacterial communities from Lake Vanda, McMurdo Dry Valleys, Antarctica - Oligotrophic Lake LV.19.MP6.IB-1 | ecosystem: Environmental > Aquatic > Freshwater >... | reverse complement strand
GACAAGCACTCTACGGGCGGGGTCGGCGACAAGGTCTCGCTCGTGCTCGTACCGCTCGTCGCCGCGTGCGGCGTCGCGGTGCCGCAGCTCTCGGGGCGCGGCCTCGGACACACGGGCGGCACGCTCGACAAGATGGAAGCCATCCCCGGCTGGCGCGCGAATCTCACCCCCGACGAGATGATCGCGGCGCTGCGCAGCGTCGGCGGCGTCATCGCGGCTGCGGGACCGGGACTCGTCCCCGCCGACCGCAAGCTCTACGCGCTGCGCGACGTCACCGCGACCGTCGAGTCGATCCCGCTCATCGCGTCGTCGATCATGTCGAAGAAGATCGCCGAGGGCACCGACGCGCTCGTCCTCGACGTGAAGTTCGGATCGGGTGCGTTCCTCCCCGACCCGCGTGAGGGCCGGTTGCTGGCCGAGACGATGGTCGGTCTCGGTGAAGCGCACGGGGTGCGCACGGCCGCGCTCCAGACGTCGATGGAAACGGTGCTCGGTCGCGCCGCGGGCAATGCCGTCGAAGTCACCGAGTCCGTCGAGACGCTGCAGGGTGGCGGCCCGCCCGACCTCGTCGAGGTGACGGTCGAGCTCGCCCGCACGATGTTGACGCTGGCGGGCCGCGGTGACGCCGACCCCGCCGACGTGCTGGGGTCGGGAAAGGCGTTCGAAACCTGGCGGGCGGTCGTGCGGGTGCAGGGCGGCGACCCGGATGCGCCGCTGCCGGGCCCGAATGAGATCGAAGTGGTGCGGGCACGCACGTCGGGCGTCCTCACCCGCCTCGATGCGCGGGCGGTCGGTGTCGCCGCGTGGCGCCTCGGCGCGGGCCGGGCCCGCAAGGAGGACCCGGTGTCGGCTGCGGCGGGCGTGATCTGCCGGGCCAAGCCCGGCGACGCAGTGCGCGAAGGCGACGTTGTGCTCGAACTGCACGTCGACGACCCGGCGCGGCTCGGTGCCGCACTCGACGCGCTCACGGACGCGTTCGACATCGGCGCGACCGCGCCCGAACCGCAACCCCTGGTACTCGCCCGTATCGGTGTGTGACCGGCCGTACGAACCGTAGGATGAGTTATGCGTCCTGATCGCGAGTCGATCCGCCGGGCACCCAAGGTGCTGTTGCACGATCACCTCGACGGCGGGCTCCGGCCCCAGACGGTCGTCGAGCTCGCCGAGAGCGAGGGCTACGAGGACCTCCCCACCTACGACGCCGGCGAACTCGCGGCGTGGATGACGCGCGGCGCGAACCGCAGCGACCTCGTGCTGTACCTCGAGACGTTCGAGCACACTGTCGGCGTCATGCAGTCACGCGACGCGCTCGTCCGTGTCGCGCGCGAATGCGCCGAAGACCTCGCGGCCGACGGCGTGGTGTACGCCGAGGTGCGCTTCGCGCCCGAACTCCACCTGAAGGGCGGCCTCACGCTCGACGAAGTCGTCGAAGCCGTGCTCGAAGGGTTCCGCCAGGGGAGCGAAGGCCGCAACATCGTGTTGCGCACGCTCTGTACCGCGATGCGCACCGCGGCCCGCTCGGTCGAGATCGCCGAACTCGCCGTGCGCTGGCGCGACCAAGGCGTGTGCGGCTTCGACATCGCCGGCGCCGAAGCCGGCTACCCACCCAGCCGCCACCTCGACGCGTTCCAGTACGTGATGCGCGCGAACTCCCACATCACGATCCACGCGGGCGAGGCGTTCGGGCTTCCGTCGATCTGGGAGGCGCTCCAGTTCTGCGGCGCGGAACGGCTCGGCCACGGCGTACGCATCGTCGACGACATCGTCCCCGACGGCGCCACGCTCGACCGCGATGGCCGACCCAAACTGGGCCGGCTCGCGAGCTACGTGCGCGACGTCCGCGTCCCACTGGAGATGTGCCCGACCTCCAACGTCCACTCGGGCGCGTCGCGCAGCATCGCGGAACACCCGATCGGCATGCTCGCCAAACTCCGCTTCCGCGTCACGGTGAACACCGACAACCGGTTGATGAGCGCGATCACCGTGTCGGAGGAATACGCCAAGTTGGTCGAGGCGTTCGACTGGGGCTGGGAAGAGATCCGCTGGACGACGATCAACGGCATGAAGAGCGCCTTCCTGCCGTTCGACGAACGCCTCCACCTCATCAACGAGGTCATCAAGCCCGGGTTCGCCGAGCACATGCTCGCGTAGTCGCGGGCGCGTAACGTAAGCGCCCGTGACACAACTCACGCATCCCGACTGGGTTCGCCGCTTCAACTACCTGGGTGACATCGCGGGCGACCCGCGCCACGTCGTCAGTCTCGACGTCGACGACCTGCTCGCCACGGCGCGCACCGACACGGGGCTCACCGACCTGGGCGAGGCCGATTGGCCGGGGTGGGAGGAGACGTACCGGCGCTGCGTCACCTCGATCGACGAGGAGTCGAACCTTCATCTGCTCGGCCGCGTCCTCACGCGCGCCGAAGTGTTGCGCATCCTGCGGACCTGGCTGCGCCTCCAGCACCAGTGGCAGACCGTTCCCGCGGTCGCCGCCGAACCCGTCGCGGCGCCCTTGTTCGTGGTCGGTCCGCCCCGCACCGGCACGACGATCCTGCTCGAACTGCTCGCCCTCGACCCGCAGCTACGGGCCCCGCTCGCGTGGGAAGCGCTGCACCCGCTCGACGATGCACCACCCGAGCGCCGCCTCGAACTCTCCGAGGCCGAGCAGGAGTTCTGGGCCGACATCCACCCCCCATTCATCACCATGCACGAACTCGCGAGCGACCTGCCCTGCGAGTGCGTGAACTTCCTGGCCTACGACTTCGCGGGCCCGTACTGCTCGATGCTGTACGACACGCCCAGCTTCACCGGGTGGCAGCTCGAACACCTCGAAACGCTCGGCCGGGTGTACCGCCTGCACCGGCGCATGCTCCAGACGTTTCAACACGGTTCTGGTCAACACGGGAGTGGGCCCCGGCGGTGGTTGTTGAAGTCGCCATACCACGTCGCGACGCTCCCGGCCCTGTTCGCCGAGTATCCCGACGCCCGCGTGATCCACACGCACCGCGACCCCCGGAAGTTCATCGCGTCGCTCGTCAGCATCCTGTCGGCAGTGCGGTTCATGCGCAGCGACGCGGTCGACCCGGTCGCACTCGGACCGCTTATGGAAGTGACGTACCAAATGTTCCTCGAGGGAACGATTGCGCAACGCGAGAACGGGGAGATTCCGAACGATCAGGTCGTCGACAGTCATTTCGTCGACCTGATACAAGATCCCGTCGCCGCGCTGCGCAAACTCTACGAAGGTCTTGCCCTTGCTTGGCCCGCCGGTCACGATCGCGTGATCACCGGGTACCTCGAGTCGAAGCCGAAGGCGAAACATGGCGAGCACAAGTATTCGTACGCCGATCTCGGGCTCGACGACGCCCACGTACGCGCCACCTTCGCGACGTACGTCGCGCACTACCGAATCGGCGAGGAGTAGGGCATCAGTGAGGAGTAGGACAATCGCCCGCGCGGCGTTCACGCTCGGCCTCCTCGTCGTCCCGCTCTCCGCGCCGGCGGGCGCGACCTCGTTCACCGTCGACAACACCGGTGACAACGCGGCGGTGGTCGGGACACTGCGGTGGGCCGTCGCGCAGGCCAACGCCGACGCGACCGCTCCGACCATCGACATCGCGGCCGGCCTCGTCGTCGACCTCACCTGCGGGGGCGGCGGACCGCTCGACTACAACAGCGCGGCCGGCCTCACGCTCACCGTCAACGGCAACGGCGCGACCATCCGCCAGACGTGCCCGGCGAGCGCCGTGCTGCTGGCCGACGACGACGTCGTGCTGAACCGGCTCGTGATCACCGGCGGCACCGACGGCGCGATCGTGGCCCAGGACGACGTCACCGTCGACGACGTGATCGTCGAGGGCAACTCGGGACGGGCGGCGATCGAGGCGTTCACCGGTGACGTCACCGTCAGCCGGTCGACGATACGCAACAACTCGGGAACGATCGGCGGCGGGGTCGCGGCGATCCACGCCACGCTCGAACGCACGACCGTGAGCGGGAACCAAGCGTCGACCGGGGGCGGCGTGTGGACCGACCAGACCGCGACGCTGACGAACTCCACCGTCACCGGCAACACCGCGACCGGCACCGGGGGCGGAGTCCTGTCGACCAACAGCGATATCACACTCGTACACGTCACCATCGTGCAGAACTCGGCCGCGACGGGCGCGAACGTCGCGATGCTCACCGCCGGGTCTCTCGACAGCTTCGCCGCGGCGATCGGGTTGCCGGCGGGCGGCGGCGAGGACTGCTCGATCGCGCCGGGCGCGGCAAGCGCGTCGGCCGGGTACAACTTCACGTCCGACGCGTCGTGCGGGCTCGACACGGGACCGGCCGACCAGGCCGGCGCGAGCGACCCGCAGGTTCTCGGCCTCGCCGACACCGGGGGTCCGAACCTGACCCGCGTGCCGGCGGAGACAAGCCCGCTGATCGACGCCGTGGTCTGCGCGCCGGCCGTCGCCGTCGACCAGCGCGGCGTCACTCGTCCGCAGCGCGCCGCATGCGACATCGGCGCGGTCGAAGTTCCACCCCCGCCGCCGCCCGTCACGACGACCACCGGCGGTCCCGGCGTCACGGTTGGGACGACACCCGCAACGACCGCACCGACGACCGAAACGACCGGGACGCCGGCGACCCTGCCGAAGACGGGCACCACAACGCCTTGGCCGGCGGCCGTCGGGTTGGGCGCGCTCGTGCTGGGCTTCGGGTTGCTCAGAGTTCGGAGAAGGTGACCACTTCGGCCTGCGGTGTCGCGATGTCGCCTTCGGGCAGGAAGTAGCGCCAGAACACCATCCCGAACGCTCGGCCCTCGGTGTCGAGCCAGTTCGCCACACCCGGGTCGCGGTGGGCCAGAACAATGCGGAACGTGCCGTCGGACTCCAGCTTCGTCTGGGCCCGGTTGAACGACACGCGGCGGTGCACGTAGTCGAACGTCTGGAGATGACGGTTCCACAGCGTGACGTTGGCGCACCGGCACTCGGGCCAGCGCCCGGTGATCACAAGCGCCTCGTCGGGGCCGAGCACGAACGGCGCCATGCTGTACGCCGCGTCGGCCGCGGCGAGCGCGTGGTCGCCCGGCTTCACAGGCGGCGGGAACCGGTTCGGCTCACGCGAGACGAACGCCGGTTGGTCGCCTTCGCCCGGTCGTGTCTGTTCGAGCGTGCGCGTCCGTATGTAGTTCGTGACCCGGCGGAACCCGGCCGCGATCACGGCGTCGGTCGGCGGCGGGAGCGGACCCGGCCCGTCGAGCACTTCGATGTCGAGCGCGACGTCGGGACACGGCGGGATCGCGGGTGAGCGCTCCTGCTCCCAGTAGTGCCGGGTCGTGACGCGTGTCGCGTCGGTGCCGAGGCCGATCCAGTTCCGGTCGCGCGGTGCGCCGCCGAGCACGATGTCGAAGCGGCCCTCGCGGTCGATGTCGAAGTCGCTGTCGTTGAGCACGCCGGCAGTCCGGTCGGGGAAGCCGCCCGGAATGCCACCGGCCTCGACTGTGAACGAGACGTATACCGCGCCCGCCATGCGGCCCCGCACGCGATACGTGTGCTCGGGGGACACCGACGCGTCGAAGTAGATCGCGTCGGCGTTGTCGCCGAGGCTCTTGCGGGTCGACGTGACGATCTGTCGGAACACGGGTTGCGCGGGATCGTCGTCGAAGTGGCCGACGAGTCCGCCTTCGAGCAGGTTGGCGACGACGCGCAGCGCCCCGGCGACGTCGTCGGGCGCCGTGAGGCCCCATTCTTCGCCGGCGAACCGTTCCCCGACCTCGCGCACGGTCGTCAGCAGGTCTTCGAAGGCGGCGAAGCTTTCCGGTATGTCTGCCACGCCCGTCGTTTATCAGAGTTCCCTGAGAGCATGCGACCGCCGCAACCGAGAAGGCGAAGGACCTACCGAATTCACGTCTGATACTTTGCGCGCAGCCACGGGGGGAGTTATGCGGGGGTCGATGCAAAGGCGGACTGTCGCCGCGCTTGCCGCGGTTGTGGCCGCGACCACGCTCGCCGCGTGCAGCCGCAGCGGCGAGCAGAGCGTCGTCGTGCGCAACCCCGACGACGTGCAGGTGATGAGCCCCGACGAAGTCGCGGACATGCGCGAGGCGGTGGCCAACCCTGACGAAGCCGGCGAGGCCGGCGAGGCCGCCGACGCCACCGGGGCCACGGTTCCGCAGAACGAGGACGACCGGCCCGTCGAAGCGCGCATGTTCGAGGCGTTCACGACATTCCGCGACTGCCTGGCCGACGACGGCTACGAGCTCGAGGGCGACCCCAGAGATCCGAACAACCCGGCAATGCAGAACCCGGACTACGTCGCCGCCCTGACAAAGTGCGCAGCCCGCTCCAACATCGCCGAGATCTTCCAGGAAATGCAGGCAGCCGCGGAGAACTACACACCCGAACAGGTCGAGGAGCGCAACGAGGGGTTCCTCACGCTCGCCGACTGCCTCGAACGGCGCGGGTGGATCATCGAGACGTCGACGAACGAGATCGGTCTCATCCAACCCAGCACGTTCACCAACGCGCAGGGCGAACTCGACGAACGCGACATCGAGCAGTGCGTGGCCGAGACCGGGATCGAGCTGGAGTAACCACACCCAATGACCATGAAGCGTGTCCTGATCGTCGTCGTCGTGCTGGCGCTCCTTGCGGGCGTCTTCTTCGTCGGGAACCGGAGCAGCGGCGGCGGCAGCGACGAAAGCCTGATCATCGTCCCGCAGCCCGTCAGCCGCCGGACGCTCAGCGACATCCTCACGGTGAGCGGCGAACTCCGGCGCGACGAACTCCAGGAGATCAACTCTCCCGTCGACGGCAAGGTGAGTGAGGTCGACGTCGTCGACGGCGACGAGGTGCTCAACGGCAACACGCTGTTCTCCCTCGACGGGCGCGCCGCGGTCGCCGTGCACGGCGACTTCGCGTTCTACCGTTCACTCGACGTCGGCTCCGACGGTCCCGACGTCGAACAACTCGAAACCGTGCTGGCCGATACGGGCTACAGCCCGGGTCGCATCGACAATCTGTACACCGAGCAAACCCGTACTGCGCTGGCCCGCTGGCAGCGCGACCACGAGTACGGCGGGGCGACACCGGAACCCTCGGAAATCGTGACTGTGGCGCTGCAGTCGAATGCCGCGGGCTACGACGTGGGCAAGGCGAATACCGTCGCGGTCACGATCGGCCCGTCGGCGCCGGCATCGTCGAGCAGCGGCCGCAGCGCGCGCCCGTCGGCCCGCGCGGCCGCGACGGCCGACAAGCCACTGATCACCGTTTCCGCGAGCCCGGCCCGCATCGACGAGGGTGGGACCGCGACCTTCACGTTCACGGCCGATCCCGCGCCGACGAACGCGACGTCGTTCGACATCGCGCTCGGGGGCGCCGCGACCGGCGGCGACAGCGACGACGACGACGCCGACTACGAGGAGGTCGCGGACACGTTCCTGTTCCCGGCCGGCCAGACGACGGCAAGTTTCACCGTCACGGCATTCGTCGACGACATCAAGGAATCCGACGAGGACATCTCGGTCGAACTCTCCGACATCTTCGGCAACGACCCCCAATACATCGTCGGGCCGATCAGCGAAGCCTCGGTCATCATCAACGCGAACGGCACCGACGTCGTCCCGATGCTGACACTCGAGTCGGACACCGACGTCATGGCCGAAGACGGCACTGCGACGATCACCGTGACCTCCGACGTCGAGTCGAACGAAGAGATCGAGTTGTTCGTCGAGGTCATCGGCAACGCGGTCGTGGGCGAGGACTACGCGGAACTCGACGAAGAGATCACGCTCGGGGCCGACAGCACCGAGATGACGTTCGACATCACGCCGAGGGAAGACAACCGGGTCGAGGGCGACGAGTTTCTCGTCGTGCGGCTCCTTCCGCCACCGGCCGATGCCCAGCAGTACACCGTCGGCGCTCCCGACAGCGCCTCGGTGGTCATCGAGTCGGCGGACGTTCCCGAGATGACGCTGGTCGGCGGCGGCAACGTCTCCGAAGGCGGGCGGTCGAGCTTCACTGTCGTCTCCGACGAACCCGTGGCCGAGGACACCTCGATCAACTACCAGGTGGGCGGCACCGCCGACCCCGGCGTCGACTTCGAGACTCTCAGCGGCACCGTCATTATGCGGGCGGGCACGTCGAGCGTCGTCGTGTCGATCGTGACGCTCGACGACGACGTCATCTTCCAACCAAGCGACATGATCGTCGCGAATTGGCCGGCGCGGGTCGGCACCGTGGAGGTCGACGACGGTGAGTTCGTGCTCCAGGGCGCGACCGTGTTGACGCTCACCGAACCCACGTTCACGGTCACGATGAAGGTCTCGCCGTCCGAGCGCGCCGAACTCGAAGTCGGCCTCGCGGCCTCGGTCGATCTCCAGGCCGGCGACCAGACCGTCGACGGCGTCATCTCCTCATTGGAGGAGAGCGCGACGGTGGCCGAGGACGGGACCGAGTCGTACGAAGGCATCATCGATGTGACCGGTGAGCTCGACGCCGTCGACGGCGCGAACGTCACGATCGACGTCACGCTCGACGAACGACCCGATGTGGTCGCGGTGCCGGTCGCGGCCGTCGTCGAGAGTGGCGGCGAGAAGCAGGTGCGGGTCGTCGAGGACGACGGCACCCTGAAACGCGTCACGATCACCGTCGGGCTCGTCGACGACGACTTCATCGAAGTCACCGAAGGCCTCGAAGGCGGAGAACTCGTGGTCGTGTCCGTCGAGGCCGAAGCCGAAGCACCGCCGGAATGAGTCAGGCGCCCGCCGCATGAACAACGCGAGAGATCCTGACGAGCCGCTGCTCGAACTCGAGCATGTCTCCCGCGTCTACGGCGAGGAAGTGCAGGTCTATGCCCTGCGCGACGTCTCGATGCGCATCATGCCCGGCGATTTCATGTCGATCGTCGGGCCGTCGGGATCGGGCAAGTCGACGATGCTCGGCCTGCTCGGCTGCCTCGATCTTCCCACCACGGGCGTCGTGCGCATCGGGGGCGAGGACGTGACCCAGATGGACGACGCCGGGCGCACCATGTTGCGCGGGCGGTCGATCGGCTTCGTGTTCCAGCAGTTCCACCTCATCTCGTTCCTCGACGCAGCCGCGAACGTCGAGACAGCACTGTTGTACCGGGGCTTGAGTTCGGGTGAGCGGCGCGAGCGCGCGCTGGCCGCGCTCGAGGAAGTTGGCCTCGCGGCCCGCGCCGACCACCGGCCCGTGCAACTCTCGGGTGGTGAGCAACAGCGCGTCGCGCTGGCGCGGGCGCTCGTCACGAACCCATTCATCCTGCTCGCCGACGAACCGACCGGCGCGCTCGACTCGAAGAACGCGGCAAACGTCATCGAGATCTTCCAGCGCCTCCAGTCACCCGAACGCGCGGTGGTGCTCGTCACGCACGCTCCCGATGTCGCGGCGACGACCGCCCGGCGGGTCTCGATGCGCGACGGCGAGATCGTCGGCGACGACGTACTCACCCCGGGCGTCGCGTGAGGACGTTCCGCGACCTCTTCCAGGTGGCGATCGGCGGTCTGTTCGCGCGCAAGGTGCGCACCGTGCTGTTGCTGCTCGGTCCGATGATCGGGGTCGCGGCGATCATCGCCGCGGTCGGGCTGACCGACAGCGCCAAGGGCGACCTGAAGGCGAAGGTGCGGCAACTTGGCACCAACCTGATCGTGGCCACGGCCGCGAGCAGCTTCGGTACCGAGACACCGACACTCCCGGAGGATGCCGTCGCCCGGGCCGAGACCGTGCGCACCGTGGAAAAGGTGTCGGCGGTCGTGAGCTTGTCCGACATCACCGTGTCGCCGTACGCGGAGGCCGAGGAACAGTACGAAACCATCCCGGTCCCGGTGATGGCGGCCGACACATCGCTGCCGAACGTCCTCGAAGTCGATCTCGTCGAGGGCCGGTGGCTCAACGACTTCGACGAAAACGAAGTGAGTCGCGGCGCCGTCATCGGCCTCGGGCTCGCACGCGAGATCGAATACCTGCCCGGCGAGCCCCGCACCATCGAACTCGACGGCGTTCGTTACGGGGTGATCGGCGTGCTCGACGAGGTCGAACTCGATCCGACGCTCGACAACGCGGTCTTCATCACGTTCTCCGCGGCCGACGCCGACTTTCTCGCCGACGACGTGCTTCCCACGCAGCTGTACGTCCGCTCCTTCGACGGCGAGGAAGAGGTGACAGCCGACGCGCTCCGCACTGCGATCAGCCTGGGCGGATCCAAGGAAGTCGCGACCGAGATCAAGTCCGAAGCGCTCGAACTCGCGGCGCAGAGCGACCGGCAGCTCCAACTCATCGTCGTGTCGATGGGCCTGCTCGCGATCATCGTCGGCGGCATCGGCATCGCGAACGTCATGTCGATCTCGGTCATCCAACGGTCGACGGAAATCGGCATCCGCCGCGCGCTCGGCCACACCCGCAAGATCATTGCCGGCCAGTTCCTGCTCGAGTCGGCGGCCGTGGGGTTGATGGGCGGCATCCTCGGTGTCGGGCTGGGCATGCTCGCTATCTTCGTCGGCGCGTCTATCGCGGGTTGGGTGTTCACCATGGCGACGTGGCTTCCGTTGGCCGGCATCATCCTCGCCATCGTCGTGTCGATGACGGCGGGCATCTATCCCGCATGGCGGGCCGCGCGCCTCGAACCTCTGGAGACGCTCCGGCTGGGTTGACGCGCTACTCGCTTCGCGGGTGGCACAATCGATCTCCTCGAATGGCAGGAGCCGGCTCCGGTCGGCGCGGCACCGGCAACCGTGACCGCGCGCGGGTTCCAACGGCTCGGATTGCATGTGGCGCCCCGCGCTGCTCGTACCCGACCTCGACGCGGCCGTCGCCGCCCTCGATCAGTTCGGAATCGCGACGATCTCACCGCCCGTCGACATGGCCATGGGCGAGGGCCTGCCCGACCTCCGATTCGCTGTTCAGCCGCGTCGTCTTCAACGCGATCGCGATGAAGTTCGGCCGGTCAGGAACAGAAGCGCTCGCGGTGCCCGGCCGCAAGACCGGCAATGAGCAGACCATCCCCGTGATCCCCGTCGACTATGAGGGGGCGCGGTATCTCGTCACCCCGCGCGGCGAAACCCAGTGGGTGCGCAACGTGCGCGCCGCCGGCACGCTCGAACTGCGCAGCAAAAAGAAGGCGACGAAGTATCGCGCCAACGAAGTTGCAGTCGCGGAGCGCGCACCGATCATCGCCGCGTATCGCGAGAAAGCCGGCCGCACGGTGTCGGCGTATTTCAAGAAGCTCCCCGACGCCGTCGCCCCGTCCTGACGGTGCGTCGCTAGGGGGTAACTATTACCCCCTAGCGACGCACCGTCAGGACGGGGCGAGACGTTCCAGGACGCCACGGAGCAGGGCGACGAGACGCGGGCGGGCCGCCGCACCGGCGGCCAGGACTTCGGCGTGGAAAAGCTTCTCGGTCGACACGCCGGCGGCGAAGTTCGTCACCAGGCTGATGCCGAGGACCCGGGCTCCGAGGTGTCGCGCCGCGATCGTCTCGAGCACGGTGCTCATACCCACCAGGTCGGCGCCGATCGTGCGCAACATGCGAATCTCGGCCGGCGTCTCGAACGCGCCGCCGAGCAGGCCGGCGTAGACACCTTCGGACAGCGACGGGTCGACCGCGTGCGCGAACCCACGCAGTTCGGCGTCGTACGCGTCGGTCAGGTCGACGAACCGGCCGGGCAACCCGTCGGGAACTTCGGGACCGGCCATCGGAGAGACGCCGGTGAGGTTGAGGTGGTCGGAGAGCACCACCGGGGTGCCGACCGGAACCGACGGGTCGATACCGCCGGCCGCGTTCGTCAGGACAATCGTTTCGCAGCCCGCGAACACGGCGCTGCGTACGCCGTGCACCACGGTCTCGACCGGATGCCCTTCGTAGAGGTGCGAACGGCCCGCGAGCACGAGCACCCGCACGCCGCGCACGTCGAGCGACAACAACTGGCCGCCGTGACCGACGACGGTCGGCGGGGGAATGCCCGGAACGTCGGCGAGCGCGGCCTGGGCGACAACATCACCCATCTGGGCTGCGGCCTCACCCCACCCCGAGCCGAGGACGACGGCCGCGTCGTGGCGATCGGCACCCGTGAGCTTCGCCACCACCTGCGCCGCTTCCTGCGCCGCCTCGTACGGGTTCATGCCGTTCCCCCCAACTTCGCAACCAGTTCCGGCACCTGACCGATGTGTTCCAGTTCCCAGTAGCCGTCGTGCTCGTGCGGCGCATCGGCCTGCTCCAACTCCCACGTGAGGTGATACGGCACGTGCGCGGCCTGGGCGCCGATCTCGAGCACCGGCAGCACGTCGGATCGTACGGAGTTTCCGACCATGAGGAACGCGGCCGGGTCGACGTCGTGCCGGGCGAGGATGCGGGCGTACACCGGCGGGTCCTTCTCGGCCACGACCTCGATCGCGTCGAACCGCTCCGCCAGGCCCGACCGCGCGATCTTGCTCTCCTGGTCGAACAGGTCGCCCTTGGTGATCAACAGCAGCTGGTAACGCCCGCCGAGCGCGGTTAGGACGTCGCCGACGCCCGGGAGCAGCTCGACCGGGTGGCGAAGCTGGTCCTTGGCGAACGACAGGATCCGGTAGATCGTCGCCGCGTCGACGCGCCCGTTGGTGACCTCGATCGCAGTCTCGATCATGGACAGCGCGAACCCCTTCACGCCGTACCCGTACACGGCGACGTTCTCGCGCTCGGTGTCGAGCATGCGCGCGTGCAATACGTCGGCACTCACGTGGTCGGCGAGCAGCGCCTCGAAGCGCTCCTGCGTCATCGTGAAGAGCCCCTCGTTGTGCCACAGGGTGTCGTCCCCGTCGAACGCAACCGTCGTGATGCTCACGTGCCGTTGCTCACGTGCCCTTGGGATGCCAGACGGTCTTGAGTTCCATCGACGCGGTGACGGCCCACGGACTCTCGCCGTGGTCGCCGCGCCAGCGCGGGTTCACACCGAGCGGGCGAATCACGCGCTTCACGTCGTCGGCCGCGAGCTGCTCCATCTCCACCGCGAGATCATGGGGGGCGCCGGTGACGTCGATGGTGTCGACGTCACCGTGGCTCGCGAGGTGCGGCCCGAGCTCGGTCCTCGAGCCCGACAGGATGTTGACGACACCGCCGGGCAGGTCGGAGGTCGCGATGATCTCGCCCAACGTGATCGCCACGAGCGGGTTCGGTTCCGACGCGATCGCGATCACGGCGTTGCCCGCGCACACCGGGGGCATCACGAGCGAGATCAACCCGAGCAGCGCAGGCTCGTCGGGAGCGACGACGCCGACGACCCCGACCGGCTCGGGAATGGTGAAGTCGAAGTACGGGCCGGCCACCGGGTTCGCGGTGCCGACGACCTGCGCGATCTTGTCGGCCCAGCCCGCGTACCAGACGACACGATCGACCGCGGCCGCGACTTCGGCCTTCGCCGCCTTCGCCGAGAGCCCGACGTTCTCGAGTTCGTCGCACAGTTGCGCGGCGCGCCCTTCCATCATCTCGGCGACGCGGTACAGCACCTGGCCCCGCAGGTACGCAGTCGAACCGGCCCACTTCGGTTGGATCGACCGGGCCGCGCGCACCGCATCACGCAAGTCTTTGCGCGAGCCGAGCGGCGCCTGCGCGACGACCGAACCGTCCTTCGCCAGTACGGGATACGTGCGGCCCGACTCGGACCGCGGGAACGCGCCACCGACGAACAGCTTGTAGGTCTTCTTGACCGGCAGTCGCTGCGCCCCACTCATGCGGCTACGCCCTGCGGCGCTCCACCCCAACAAGTCACGTCAACGCCTCCGCCTCTGGTCTGCGCCTGTCATGCTCAGACCCGTTCCAGGTGCACGTAGGGGAGCAGGCCCGCGAGCCCGCCCTCACGGCCGAACCCGCTCTCCTGGAACCCGCCGAACGGGCTGGTCGGGTCGAAGCGGTTGAACGTGTTGGCCCACACGACACCGGCGCGCAGCCGGTCGGCCATCCAGAGGATCTTGGAACCCTTCTCGGTCCACACCCCGGCCGACAATCCGTAGGGCGTGTTGTTCGCCTTGGTCACCGCTTCTTCGGGCGTGCGGAACGTGAGCACCGACAGCACCGGGCCGAAGATCTCCTCGCGCGCGATGCGGTGCGACTGCGACACGTTGGTGAACACCGTCGGGCGGAACCAGTAGCCCTTGTCGGGGAGCAAGCACTCGGGTTGGAACGGCTCCGCACCTTCGCCGACCCCCGCTTCGTACAGCGCCGTGATGCGTTGCAGTTGCTCGGCGCTGTTGATGGCACCAAGGTCGGTGTTCTTGTCGAGCGGGTCGCCGACGCGCAGCGTCGCGAGACGCGTCTTCAGCTTCTCCATCACGACGTCGAATACCGGTTCCTGCACGAGCAGGCGGGACCCGGCGCAGCACACGTGGCCCTGGTTGAAGAAGATGCCGTTCACGACACCTTCGACCGCCTGGTCGAGCGCGGCGTCTTCGAAGATGACGTTGGCGGCCTTGCCACCGAGTTCGAGCGTCGCCTTTTTGCCGGTGCCGGCTATCGCCTTCTGTATGGCCTTGCCGACCGCGGTCGAACCGGTGAACGCAATCTTGTCGATGTCGGGATGCGCGACCACGGCCGCACCCGTCTCGCGCCCGCCGGTGACGATGTTGACGACGCCGGGCGGCAAGCCCGCTTCGTCGATCACCTGGGCGAGCAGCAACGCTGTGAGCGGCGTCGTCTCTGCGGGTTTGAGCACGCAGACATTGCCGGTCGCGAGCGCGGGTGCCAACTTCCACGCGGCCATCAGCAGCGGGAAGTTCCACGGGATGATCTGGCCCGCGACGCCGAGCGGCACCGGCTTCGCGCCCGGCACTGCATAGGCGAGTTTGTCGGCCCAGCCCGCGTAGTAGAAGAAGTGCGCGGCCGCGAGCGGTACGTCGACGTCGCGCGACTCTTTGATGGGCTTGCCGCCGTCGAGGGTTTCGAGCACCGCGAACTCGCGCGCCCGCTCCAGCAGGAGGCGGGCGATGCGGTAGATGTACTTGGCTCGTTCCTTGCCCGCCAGGCCCGCCCACTTCGGCCATGCCTCGCGAGCGGCGCGCACAGCGGCGTCGACGTCGTCGGGACCGCCGTTCGCGACTTCGGTCAGGACCGCCTCGGTGGCCGGGTTGATCGACGGCATGTACTGGCCGCTGCGGGGTTCGACCCACTCGCCGCCGATGAACAGGCCATACCGGTCGGCGAGGGCGACAATTGCGGTCGACTCGGGCGCGTCCGCGTACTCGGACGTGAAGGCGGCCCGCTTTTCGATGTCCTTCGACTCAGTCAAGCGTCAACCTCGACGGCTTCTCGTAGCGGCCGGTCCGGAACTTGGCGCGCTGCAACAGCAGGTCGTTGAGCAACGTCGAGGCGCCGATGCGGAACATGTTCGGGTCGAGCCACTCGGAGCCGAGCGTTTCGAGCACCATGACGAGGTACTGCCACGCTTCCTTTGCAGTGCGGATCCCGCCCGCGACCTTGAGTCCGACGACGACGCCGGTGTCGCGCCGGAAGTCGCGGATGGCCTCGGCCATGCACAACGCAGTGGGCAGGGTCGACGCGGGCGTGATCTTGCCTGTCGACGTCTTGATCGTGTCGCTCCCCGCGGCCATTGCCAGCACCGCCGCGCGGCGGATCTGGTCGTACGAACCGAGCTCGCCGGTTTCGAGGATGGTCTTGAGCTTCGCCTTCCCGCACGCCTGCTTCGACGCGACGACATCGTCGAAGCACTCCTGGTAGTTGCCCGACAGGAATGCGCCTCGGTTGAGCACAATGTCGATTTCGTCAGCACCGTGCGCGACGGCCCATTCGATCTCGCGCAGCCGCAGGTCGAGCGGCGACTGCCCCGATGGGAACGCGCCCGCGACACTTGCCACCTTCACGCCCGTGCCCGCGACGGCCTCGGCTGCATAGGGCACCATCAGCGGATACACGCACACCGCGGCGACCGATGGTGTGGTCGGGTCGAGCGGGTCGGGGCGGACCGCCTTCGCGCTCAGGGCCCGTACCTTGCCCGGCGTGTCGGCACCCTCGAGCGTCGTGAGGTCGACACAGCGGATCGCGAGGTCGAGCGCCGCCACCTTCGACGCGTTCTTGATCGACCGTGACGCAAACGACGCGGCGCGCGCTTCGAGCATCACCGCGTCGACCGGGGCAACCGTGATGCCCTTGGCCGCGAACGCGGGCCAGGGGCGGGCAGTCGATACGACTTCGCCCGCAGCCGGTGTGATCGTCACGGCGTGATGCTACCGACGTACTCCCGGAATGCGGTCCTGAGCGCGGCGACCTGCACCCGCGCGTCCTCGACCGTCGTCGCAATCGCCTCGAAGTACACCTTCACCTTCGGTTCGGTGCCACTCGGGCGGACGAGCACGCGGCCCGTTTCGAACAGGAACTCGATCAGGTCGACGCCCGGGGCGTGGTCGTGGACGCGCGCAACCTGCATCCCGGACAGCTCGGTCGGTGGGTGGGCCCGGATGCGGGCGGTGAACGCGGCGGCGTCGGCAACCCGTTCCGACCACTGCGCGGTCGCGTGCGCACCGAACCGGGCCGCGAGCCGGGACAACACGTCGGCAATCGACTCGCGGGCCGCCAAATCGGCGAACACGAGCGCAGCGGTGAGTCCGTCCTTGTCGCGCACGACGGGGGAGACCGCGTAGCCGAGGGCTTCCTCGTAGCCGAAGACGAGACGTCGGCCGTCTTCGTCGCCGACCCGCGAGATCCACTTGAACCCGGTTGGCGTGACCCGACACGGCACGCCGGCCGCGGCGGCCATGTCGTCGAGCAGTGTCGAGGACACGATCGAACGCGCGACGACCCGGTCGTCGCCGTCGGTCACCGCCAGTTGGTGCGCGCCGAGCACCCAGCCGAGTTCGTCGCCCGAGAGCACCCGCAGCGCACCGCCGTCGCGCACGGCAACCGCGAGGCGGTCGGCGTCGGGGTCGTTGGCGATCACGACGTCGGCGCCTTCTCGCTCCGCGAGCGCGAGGGCGAGGTCGAGGACATGAGGCTCTTCGGGGTTGGGGAACGGCGCGGTGGGGAAGTCGGGGTCGGGCTGCGCCTGCTCGGGCACGACGATGGGGTCGGGGAAGCCGGCGCGCTTCCACAGCGCGACGAACACATCGAGCCCGACGCCGTGCACCGGCGTGTACACGACCCGCAAGTCGCGCGGTCCCGGGCCGATGACTCCGTCGACGTCGTCGAGGTAGGCGCGGATCGCGTCGGTGCCAATCGAGGTAATCAGCGGGCTGTCCGCGTCGTATGGAATCTCGTTGGCGGGCCCCGCGGCCGCGATCGCAGCGGCGATCTCCGCGTCCGAAGGAGGCACGATCTGCGATCCGGTGTGGTCGTACACCTTGTAGCCGTTGTCGGGCGCAGGATTGTGGCTCGCGGTGACCATCACGCCCGCGTCGGCGCCGTAGGAGCGAACCGAGTGCGCGGTCACGGGCGTGGGCCAGGGGCGCGAGGCGAGCCGCACCGGAATGCCTGCCGCTGCGAGCACCGCGGCCGTGTCGCGTGCGAAGTCGGCCGACCGGTGCCGGTGGTCGTAACCGACGACGACCCCGTTCGACCCCCGACCGTGCCGGGTAAGCCACGCCGCAACCCCGGCCGACGCGCGCCGCACCACCGCCACGTTCATGCGGTTCGGTCCGCCGCCCAGCGCCCCCCGAAGCCCGGCCGTACCGAACTGGAGCGTCTCGTCGAACCGCGCGGACAGATCCTCCTCGGCGTCCGTGTCGAGCAAAGCCTGCAACTCCGCGCGCGTCACCGGATCAGGGTCCGCCGCGATCCACCCTTGGACGCGGTGGGAGAGTGTCACTCCGAGAGGTGGGCCGGCGCCAGATCTGCAAGAAGGCATTCGGGGCGCGCGCCCAGGTGCGAGATGATCTCCGACGCGGCAGCCGAACCGAGCTGTGCACACGTCGCGAGGTCGGCGTTGCGCGTGTACGCGTAGAGGAAACCGGACGCGTACAGGTCGCCCGCACCCGTCGTATCGATCAAGTGGTCGACCGCGTGGGCCGGAACCGTTTGCACGTCATCGCGCGACACGACTACTGAACCCTGGGCCGACCGGGTGATCGCGGCGACCTTGCAGTGCCCCTGCACGTGCTTCACGGCCTCCTCGAAGTCGCATTCATACAGCGAGCAGATCTCGGCCTCGTTGGCGAACAGCACGTCGACCTGATCTTCGACCAGCGCGAGCCACTCGGGCCGGTGCCGGTCGACGCAGAACGAGTCGGAGAGCGTGAGCGACACCTCGTTGCCGGCCTCGTGCGCGATCTGCGCAGCCTTGCGGTACGCGTCCTTCGCCTCCGGCAAGTCCCAGAGGTAGCCCTCGAGGTAGACGATGCGCGCCGAGGCGACGAATTCGGCGTCGACGTCGTCGGGACCGAGGAACGCCGACGCACCGAGGTAGGTGTTCATCGTGCGCTGCGCGTCGGGTGTGACCACGATGAGGCAGCGCCCGGTGCTCGGGCCGTCGTCGGCCTGCGCGCACTGGAAGGTGACGCCGGTCGAACGGATGTCGTGCGCGAACACTTCGCCGAGCTGGTCGTCGCGCACCTTGCCGAGGTACGCGGCCCGCGCGCCGAACGACGCGAGCCCGACGATGGTGTTGGCTGCGGAACCGCCCGAGATCTCGACCCCAGGGCCCATCGCCGCGTACAACTCGTGGGCGCGGTCCTCGTCGATGAGCGTCATCGCGCCCCGGTTGAGCCCCATGTTCTCGACGAACACCTCGGTCTCGTGACTCAACACGTCGACCAACGCGTTGCCAATACCGAGAACGTCGAACGTGGGCTTCATGCGCGGTCCTGTTCCCTCGGGCACTCCGCCGGTACCGCGTCGAGGCCTGCGCAAGTGGGCGGTACCGGCTGCGCGCCGGCGCCAATACCGAGAACGTCGAACGTGGGCTTCATGCGCGGTCCTGTTCCCTCGGGCACTCCGCCGGTACCGCGTCGAGGCCTGCGCCAATACCCAGCACATCGAACTGCGTCACTGCTTGGCTCCAACGGGCTTGCGGCCCAACTCGATCACGCTGCGCCGGTGTTCCACGGGCGGCCGGAGCCGCTTGCCGACCGTCTGGGTGCGGCCGTACAGGGTGGTCCGCTGCACGAGCGGGCGGCCAATCGGAGCGCAGATCGACCGGAATTCGGCCTCGTCGAGTTCCTGGCCGTGACTGGCGCCCGCGGCCCGGGAGATGTTCTCGTCCATCAGCGTGCCGCCGAGGTCGTTGGCCCCGGCCCGGAGGATCTGGCGGGCACCCTCGACGCCGCACTTCACCCACGAGGCCTGGATGTTGTCGACGTACCCGTGGTACGCGATGCGGCCGACCGCGTGCATGAGGAGCACCTCGCGGAAGGTCGGACCCATGCGGGCCTTGCCCTGGATGAAGATCGGCGTGGCCATATGCACGAACGGCAGCGGCACGAACTCGGTGAACCCGCCCGTCTCCTTCTGGAGGTCGCGGGTGCGCACGATGTGGCGGGCCACGTGCACTGGTCGTTCGACGGTGCCGAACATGATCGTGATGTTCGACCGCAACCCGACCGAGTGCGCGGTGCGGTGTGCTTCGAGCCACTCCTCGGTGTTGACCTTGTCGGAGCAGATGACGGCCCGCACCTCGTCGTCGAGGATCTCGGCCGCGGTGCCGGGAAGGGTCGCAAGGCCGGCGTCCTTCAACTTGACGAGGTACTCGGCCAGCGGCATGTCGAGCCGCCGCGCGCCTTCGGTGACTTCGAGGGCGGTGAACCCGTGGACGTGGATGCCGGGTGCGACGGCTTTGACCGCGCGCGTGACGCCGACGTAGTAGTCGCCGTCGAAGTCGGGGTGGATACCACCCTGCAGGCACACCTCGGTAGCGCCGCACTCGACGGCTTCGACGACGCGCTGCTGCAGTTCTTCGAGTTCGAGCAAGTACGGCGCGCCCCGCAGGTTGAGCGAGAGCGGCCCCTTGGAGAACGCGCAGAACCGGCACTTGAAGGTGCACACGTTCGTGTAGTTGATGTTGCGGTTCCGGACGAACGTGACCTCGTCGCCCGCGATCTCGCGGCGCAACTCGTCGGCCAAGTCGGTGACCGCGGCGACTTCTGAGCCGCGCGCCGACAGGAGCGTGATGATCTCGTCTACGCCGACTTCTTCGCCGGCGCGCACACCGGCGAGCACTTCGCCGACCGCGCCGGCCGCTCGGGCCGGAATCCGTGGCGGCAACAACACCGGCGGGGTTTCGTCGCTGCCCGACGTCCACCGGCAGTCGCGCGCGAGGCCCTCGCTGTCGGAACGCACGAGCACCGCGGTACGGATGTCGGCGTGGATCCACTCGTCGGGACGCGTCACATACTCGGGATAGATCGTGAGGCGCGGCGCGAGCACCTTGCCCGCAGCTTCGGTCGCGTCGCGCAGCCGTTCGAGGCTCGGCCACGGCCGTTCGGGGTTGACGTGGTCGATCGTGACGGGCGAAACGCCACCCCAGTCGTCGATGCCCGCGGCAATGAGCGGCGCGAGGTCGTCGCTGAGGTTCGGCGGCGCCTGGAGGTGGATCTCGGGCGGGAGGATGAGCCGCGCCGCGGCGATCGACCACAGGAACTCGTCGGTGTCGCAGGGCTCGGCCTTGTGCATCGCGGTGCCGGGCTTCGGCAGGAAGTTCTGCACGATCACTTCCTGCACGTGCCCGTAGCGACGGTGCGCCACCGCAATCGCTTCGAGTGCTTCGACGCGCTCGGCGCGCGTCTCACCGATGCCGACGAGGATGCCGGTCGTGAACGGGACCCGCGCCCGGCCCGCGGCGTCGAGCGTGGCGAGGCGGCGCTGCGGTGTCTTGTCCGGTGCCCCGTAGTGCGGGCCGCCCGCTTCGCCGAGGCGGGCCGCGAGCGTCTCGATCATCATTCCCTGCGACGGGCTGACGGCGCGCAGCACGGTGAGCTCTGCTTCGGTGAGCGCGCCGGCGTTGGCGTGGGGGAGCAACCCGGTCTCGTCGACGACAAGTTTCGCCATCGCGACGAGATACTCGACCGTGGTCGCGTGGCCGTTGGCCGCGAGCCACGCCGCCGCCTGCGGGTACCGCTCCTCGGGTGCTTCGCCCAGCGTGAACAGTGCCTCGTGACAGCCGAGTTCGGCGCCCCGGCGGGCAATGCCGAGCACTTCGTCGGCGGTCAGGTACGGCGCATCGAGGCGGGCGGGCGGCTTGGCGAAGGTGCAGTAGCCGCAGCGGTCGCGGCACAGCATCGTCAGCGGGATGAACACCTTGGGCGAGTACGTGACACGAGTCCCGAAGCGGGCGTCACGGACTCGCGCCGCCTCGGCCATCAGGTCGCCCAGCGGCGTCTCGATCACGCCCAGACACTACCTGTCCGCTCGTGGCGCCTCCGCTTCGGGTCAGGTGTCGGTCCGCGGCGCGTCGGGCGCGGCGGCCTCGTCGACGAGCCAGATCACCCGTTGGGCGCGGACCCGGGTGGCGGGCACGTCCTCGCCGCGCTGGACCCGGTCGAGAGCCTCGCGTTTGTCGGCACCCGCCACGGTCACGACCACGAGCACGCCTCGTTCGATGGCCGGGACGGTGAACGTCAGGCGCCGATGCGGGTGGAGGTCGTCGCCGGTCTCGACGACGAAGCGCTCCCGTTCGGCGAGGGCGGGGCTGCCGGGGAACAGCGACGCGGTGTGCGCGTCGGGGCCGAGACCGAGATGGATGAAATCAATCGGCGGCGATTCCCGCACCAGGCGGTCGTAGCCGTCGGCGCCCGCGGCCACCATCGAGTGGACCGCCGCCGGATGAACATGGTCGAGCAACACCCGACGCGCCATGCCTTCGTTCGAATCCGGGTCGTCGACGGAGACTATGCGCTCGTCGCCGAAGAACACCGAGATCGCGCTCCAGTCGCGGGCGCGCACGGCGAGTTCCTCGTAACAAGCGCGAGCGGTTCCGCCGCCCGAAAGCGCGACCGACCGGGGCCCGGCACTTCGGAACAGATCGCAGAATGCCTGGACCACGTCGTCGACCACGCGCAGCTCGCCGAGGAAGGTCACTTGGGACATCATTCACCAATGGACCGCACAACGGTGGATGTGTACGAACGGCGGGCCGCCGACTGGATCGCCAAGCGCAACCGGCCCGCGCCACCGTCACTCGACCGGCTCGCGCAACGGGCCACTGGCGTCGTAGCCGATGTCGGCTCGGGCCCCGGGTGGCACAGCGCGGCGCTCGGTTCAGAAGTTGTCGCGTTCGATGCCGCGTGGGCCATGGCCGAGCGGATCCGTGAGTTCGCGCCCGACGCGTGGCCGGTGCAGGCCGACGTCGAGTGGCTTCCGTTCCGGCGGAGCACATTCGGCGGAGCTTGGGCGCACAAGTGCTACCAGCACCTGCCCGCGGAGCACTTGCCGATCGCGCTCGCCGAATTGCACCGCGCCATGAGCGTCGGCGCGCCGCTCGACCTGCGCGTGACGTCGGAGCACCACGTGCCCGACGCCGACGATCCGTTCGAGGGCCGGTACTTCGCGGGGTGGACCGACGCCCGGCTGCGCGACGTGGCCGAAGGAGCCGGGTTCGACATCGAATCGGTCGTCGACGACGGAGACGAGTGGGTCGACCTTGTCGCGACCCGCGCCCGCACACTGCCCGACACCGTCGGACCCGGAATGCGTCTGTTGCTCGTCGGCCTGAATCCGAGTCTCGTCGCCGCCGACGCGGGCTACGGGTTCGCGAGCCCGAGCAACCGCTTCTGGCCTGCCGCACTTGGCTCGGGCGTGCTGACGAAAGCGCACGACTCATTCCAAGCGCTGCGCGTCGACGGCATCGGCATGACCGACGTCGTGAAACGCGCCACACCGCGCGCGGATGCGGTCACGACCGCCGAGTACCGCGCCGGCGCCGATCGGGTCGAACGCCTCGTCGTGTGGCTGCAACCCGCGGCCGTGTGTTTCGTCGGCCTCGACGGCTACCGCAAGGCCCGCAACCGCAAGGCGACAACGGGCTGGCAGGACGAGCCGTTCGGCACGACGCCCGCGTACGTCATGCCCAATCCGAGCGGCCTCAACGCACACACCAAACCCGCGGGCTTCGAAGCTCACCTCCGCGCCGCGCTCGAGGGCCCCAACACCTGAAATTGCGTCACTCGGCGACCGTTTCGGTCGTCCTGTGGCGCAATTTCAGAAGGCCGCGGCTACTTGAGCTCGCGGGCCTTTTTCGCCAACGTGTCCAGGGCGTCGTGGTATGACGCGGAGAACGACGCGACGCCTTCGCGTTCGAGGGTCGCGGTCACGTCGTCGATGTCGACCCCGGCGGCCAGTAGGTCTTCCATGACGGCACGGGCGTCGTCGACGTCTTCCGTCACCGAATCGGCACGCAGGTTGCCCTGCCCCGTCGCGAGCGCGTCGACCGATGCCTGCGCCAGCGTGTTGACCGTGTCGCGGCCGATCAGCTCGTCGACGTACACCGTGGGGGAGTACGCCGGGTTCTTCGTCGACGTCGACGCCCACAGCGGACGCTGGCGCCGCGCGCCCTTCGCCGCGAGCGTCTCCCAGCGGGGACCCGCGAACTCCCGGAGGAACAACTGGTACGCGAGCTTGGCGTTCGCGACGGCTGCCTTCCCGCGCCGCGCATTGCCGTCGGGGAGGCGGCGGTCGGTTTCGGTGTCGACCCGACTGACGAAGAACGACGCGACCGAGTGGATCTGCGCGATGTCTTCGCCGTTCGCGACGCGGCGTTCGAGACCGGTGAGGTACGCGTCGATCACTTCGCGGTGCCGAGACAGGGCGAAGATCAGCGTGATGTTCACGTTGATACCGGCCGCGATCGCTTCGGTGATCGCCGGAAGCCCTTCGGCCGTCGCCGGGATCTTGATCATCACGTTGGGCCGGCCGAGCTTGGCGAAGAGCTCGCGCGCCTGGGCGATCGTGCTCGCCGTGTCGTGGGCGAGGTCGGGGTTCACCTCGATGGACACGACACCGTCGCCGTCGGTCGAGGTGTCGTACACCGGTCGCAACAGGTCGGCCGCGTCGGCGATGTCGCGCTCGACCATCGTCCAGTAGATCTGGTCGACTGGCATGCCACCGGCCGCGAGCTCGCGCAGCTCGCCGTCGTAGTCGTGGCCCGCGCCCATCGCCTTCTCGAAGATGGTCGGGTTCGACGTGACGCCGCGGATCCCGTGTTCGTCGACGAGACCTTGGAGTCCACCGCGCGCCAGCGCGCGAGTCAGATTGTCGTACCAGGGGCTCTGCCCGAACTCGAGGAGCCGAGCGACGCCGCTGGTCACGGCGCCACCTGACCGAGCAGTGCGAGCGAACGAGACATCACGTTCTCGGGGGTGTACCCGAAGTTGGCGAGGGCAACCTTGCCCGGCGCCGACTCCCCGAACCGGTCGATGGCGACGACATCGTCGGCGAAGCGGGACCAGCCGAAGCTCGTCGCGGCTTCGACCGCGAGGGTCGGGACCTCGGGCGGCAGCACCGAGATCTGGTAGTCGACGCCCGCGGCTTCGAACAGATCCCACGACGGCATCGACACGACCCGCGCCCTCACTCCGTGGTCGGCGAGCAACGCGCGTGCGCCGACACACACCGATACCTCGGACCCGGTGCCGATGAGCACGACGTCGGGGTCGTCGTCGCCCTCGAGGACGTACGCGCCCCTCGCGACACCGTCGGCCGCCCGTTCCCGCGAGTTCGCGAGCACCGGGACATTCTGGCGGCTCAAGACGATGCCCGTAGGGCCTTCGCCGTCGATGTGCACGCGCCACGCGGCCGCGACCTCGTTGGGGTCGGCGGGCCGGATGAGCCGCAGCCCCGGCATGGCGCGCAACGACGCGAGGTGCTCGATCGGTTGGTGCGTCGGACCGTCTTCGCCGAGCCCGACCGAGTCGTGCGTCCACACGAACGCGACCTTCGTCTTCGTCATCGCCGCGAGCCGGACCGCCGGGCGCATGTAGTCGCTGAACACGAAGAACGTGCCGACGAACGGGAGCGTCGACGACACGGCCATGCCGTTGGCCGCGGCGGCCATGCCGTGCTCGCGAATGCCGAACGGGACAAGTCGGTTGCTCGCCCCGGCGGGCGTCATGTTCGCGGAACCCTTCACCTTGGTTCCGGTGTTGCCCATGAGATCGGCGGCACCGCCGACCAACCCGGGCACGACGTCGAAGATCGCGCCGAGCACCTCGCCCGACGCGACGCGCGTCGCCATTTCCTTGCTGCCCGCTTCCCACTGCGGGAGCTTCTGCTCCCAACCCGGGAGCCCGCGCTGCGCGAGACACGCGTCGTACTCCTCGGCCCGTTCGGGCTGTGCGGCGGACCAGGTGCGACGCCGTTCCTCCCACGGGTTGCGCTCGACGGCACCGCGCGTGCCGGCCGCGCGGTAGAACGCGAGCACGTCGTCGGGAACCCAGAAGTCCTCGGCGGGCATGCCGAGGATCTCCTTCACGACCGCGATCTCGTCGGCGCCCATCGGGTTGCCGTGCGCTTCGGGTGTGTCTTGGAACTTCGGAGACGGATAGCCGATGTGCGAGCGCAGCACGATGAGCGTCGGGCGTGACTCCTCGGCCATGCCCTCGCGCAGCGCGCCTTCGAGTGCGTCGAGGTCTTCGGCCGCCTCGCCGATCTCGAGGACGTGCCAGCCGTACGCGCGAAAGCGCGCCGGTGTGTCATCGGTAAAGGTGAGCTCGGTCGGGCCGTCGATCGAGATGTGGTTGTCGTCGTAGACGTACACGAGGTGCCCGAGCTTGAAGTGACCGGCGAACGATGCGGCTTCGTGGCTGATGCCCTCTTCGAGGTCGCCGTCGCTGCAGATGCCGAATACGTGGTGGTTGCAGACCTCGGAACCGAACCGCTCGCGCAGGTGGCGTTCCGCGAGCGCGATGCCGACGGAACTCCCGAAGCCCTGACCGAGCGGGCCGGTCGTCACCTCGATGCTCTTGGTGTGCCCCTTCTCCGGGTGCCCGGGTGTCTTCGACCCCCACTGGCGGAAGTCGCGCAGGTCGTCGAGTTCGAGCCCGAGGCCGCACAGGTACAGCATCGAGTAGACGAGCATCGACGCGTGCCCGGCGGAGAGCACGAACCGGTCGCGGTCGGGCCAGTCGCCATCGCTCGCGTCGTAGTCCATGACGCGCGTGAACAGCACGTGCGCGAGCGGCGCGAGCGCCATCGCGGTTCCCGGATGGCCCGAGTTCGCGCGCTGGACGGCGTCCATCGCGAGCCCTCGAATCACGTTGATCGCCCGGCGTTCCAGCTCGGCGTCGGCCACATGAACCCCTCTCTCACGCCCGCTCGCCAGACTAGAGGGTGCGACTACTGGCTGAAGACCGCCAGACTCGCGGTGAATCCATGAAGAAAGTTACGGCCACCGATCGGGCCGATCTCGCCCGCACAGAACGCACCGGCCAGCGGGATCGGCCCGAGGTTGCGTTCGATCAGACCCGTGTCGTGGTCCGGAGCCGTGAACATCTGGGTGCCGCGCCCGTTGCACGTGAACAGGAGCGCGGCGGCGCCGTCGACCTTCTGGAGCAGGACGCGCAGATCCTCGTCGGCGGCGCCTGCGTCGCGGACGTGGAACTGCACCGTCTGGCCAACCTGCACGGCGTCGCCGACCGCGATCGCGCCGTTGCGCTGGTCGGCGCCGAACAGATTGCGCACGAGGAAATCGCCCCGTGCGAAATCGAGCTTGTGCTCGTCGACTACCAGCCCGACGTGCAGGCCGCTGCGCATCAGCTCGCGTTCGCTCTCGTCGGCCGCGACGACGAGTTCTTGGAGGCGCTCCATCGCCGAGACGCCGCCCAACTCGTAGATGTGATTCCGTTCCGCGCGCGTCACCGTGTAGGGAAGCCCGATCGGCCGGCACCCCTGCGAGACGACCGGACGCACCGGGATCTCCTCCGACAGCATCACGGCCACCGCGCCGCTCGTCGTGATCTGCTCATTGCACACGAGCCGGTTCCCACCCGGGCCCGCCGCGGCGGACGCTATGCCGCCGACGATCGTGAGCTCCGGGGCCCGCGCGTTGACGAGGCGCAGGAAGTCGGGCATCGGGAACGAATACGGGTCGGCGAGCATCAACAACGTGCCGGCCGACTCGACGTCGTCGGGCCAGCCGAGGATCGTCATGCCGTCGGGTGTGTCCAACGATTCGAGCGCGAGCGCCGAGACCCGGCCGTGCGTGAACGTTGCCGCGAAGATCGACAGGGCCGGTGCGCCCTCGATCTCGCGTCCTCCACCGGCGATCGAGACGGCCGTGCCGCCGACGAACACCGACGGCTCGAGCAGCTTGCGCAGCCCGCCGGCCATGTCTTCGAACGCGCCGACGTGGTGCGGCGACGCGAACGCGACCAGCAGGTCGGGTCGGTCCCCGTCGAAACGATCGAGGATTTCGCCCGCTACCTCGCCGACGGCCTCAACCGGTGTGGGGTGAAGTGACAGCGCGGCCGCATACCGGTTCACGAGATCCATCCCTCCCGGCTTCGGCCCGCGCGGGGCAGGGGTTGAGGGGCATCACGTCACAAGCTCCCGTCAGGGTACGCCCTGCTCCCGTCAGGGTGGCGGCAGCGCGGTGAGCGGAACAGTGACCGCCGAGCCGCTCTCCACGATCGTGCAGCGGGCCTCAATGGTTCCGGCCTCGGAAAAGTCGAGTTCGCCCCGGACCAGCCGGTAGCCGAATTTGCCGGGTTCGACGAAGAACGACTGGGTACTGCGGCCGATTTCCTCACCGTCTTCACGCACGAACACGACCTCGAGCGTGCCGTTGCCCTCGCCCCCGGCCGGGGCCCGCACCAGGACCACCAGATGCGGCGTGAGCTGGGTCGGGTACTCGGCTACGGCGGTCGAGAAGAACGCCCCGGTGATGTCGATACGGGTCGACGGCCCTTCCACCTGGCGGAAGTTGATGCTCTCGACGAACAGCGCCGCGACGATCTCCATGGCGCGGGACACTACCCCCGGGGTTTTGGCGTCACAGGACGACCGAAACGGTCGCCGTATGACGCAATTACTGACCCACGCTCCTAGGTCGTTTCGTCGGCTTTCGTGGAACGTCGACTCCTTGACCGATGCCTGCGCGATTTCGGCACCGCTGAGGCGGCAGTCAGCGCTTCGCACACGCAGCAGGGTTGCTTCGGACATACCGGGCGACTGCTCGCGTAGCCTGCGCCGTGGCTTCGCGCGTGCTCTCGACCAGCGTGGGCACGCAGCACCAGCACAACTTCGGTCCGACCGAGTGGGCGCTGTTCGCGATCCCGGCGCTCATCTGGGGTTGCTCGTTCCTGCTCATCGCGGTCGCGATCGAAGACTTCGCACCCTCGGTCGTCACCGCCGGGCGCATCGCATTCGGTGCACTCGCGCTCGCGCCGTTCGCGGCGGCGCGGCGCGCCATGCCCCGGCGGGAGTGGCCGCGCATCCTCGTGCTCAGCGCGACCTGGATGGCCATCCCGTTCATGTGCTTCTCGGTGGCCGAGCAATGGATCAACTCGTCGCTGGCCGGAATGCTCAACGGCGCCATGCCGCTGTTCACCGCCGCGATAGCGGCAACCTTGCTGCGGCGGCTGCCGGGCCGCGTGCAGCTGCTCGGACTCCTCATCGGGTTCATCGGCGTCGTGTTGGTCATGTGGCCCGCGCTCGACGACGGATCGAGTTCGAGCCTCACCGGTATCGGCCTCGTCCTGCTCGCGGTCGCGTGTTACGGGTTCTCCACCAACATCTCGGTGCCGCTCCAGCAGGAGTACGGCGCGCCGGCCGTCACCTTCCGCGCCCAGCTCGGCGCGCTCGTGATGACCGTGCCGTTCGCGATCTTCGGGCTCGGCGGCTCGGAGTTCGAGCCCGACGCGTTCGCGGCGGTTGCCGCACTCGGCGCGCTCGGTACCGGCCTCGCGTTCATCGCCATGGGCACGCTGCTCGCCCGCGTCGGCGCGTCGCGGGCTTCGGTCGCGGTCTACTTCGTGCCGGTCGTCGCGATCATCGCGGGCGTGATCTTCCGCGACGAGCATGTCGCCGCGCTCTCGCTCGCGGGCATGGTGCTCGTGGTCGCGGGCGCGTGGCTCACGAGCCGCGCCGAACGCCGCCGACCCACACGTCGCGCACGGCGAGCGTCTCGGGATCGAGCGCGACCAGGTCGGCCTGGCACCCGGCCGCGATGCGCCCGTAGTCCGACGCTCCGAACGCACGCGCCACATTGCCCGTGACCATGCGGACGGCTTGCGCGACCGAGACGCCGAGCGAGACGACATTGCGGACGCCGGCGTCGAGCGATTCGAACGCACCGGCGAGGGTCCCGTCCGGCAGACGCGCGGCGCCGTCGCGTACGTCGACTGCGCCGACGGTGTCGCTCACGAGGACTGCGTCGGGACGCGCCGTGACGACGAGTTGCACGACGGCCGGGTGCACGTGCACGAAGTCGGCGATCACCGTCGGCACCAGACGCCGGTCGGTGAGCGCGGCGCCCGGCAACCCGGGTTCGCGGTGATGCAGCGGGCCCATGCCGTTGAAGAGGTGGGTCACGAGCCGGGCGCCCGCGTCGGCGGCCGCGCGCGCCTCGGCGTACGTCGCGGTCGAGTGGCCGAGGGCAACGGTCACGCCTCGCTCGACGAGCGTGCGCGTCGCGACGAGGCCCGGGTCCGCTTCCGGCGCGAGCGTGACCAAGCGGATCAGGTCGCCGAAACGGTCGAGCAGGTCGGTCAACCAGGCGAGGTCGGCGGTGCACAGAAGATCGGGCGGGTGCGCGCCGGGCGCGCCGCCCAAGAACGGACCTTCCAGATGGACGCCACCCGCGCCGGCCGCCTTGCAGCGCACCAATGCCGGTATGTACGAGTCGAGCGGTGCGCTCACGAGCGTGGGCAAACACCGCGTGACGCCGCGGTCGGCGAGCAGCGACAGCACGCCGGCAATCTCGTCGGCTTCGGCGCGGGCAAAGTCGACGCCTTCGATGCCGTTGACCTGGACGTCGACAAACCCCGGCGCGAGCAGCGCATCGCCGAGGTCGACCGCCCCCGACGGTGGGGTCCCGGTTCCGGTCGCGACAATGCGGCCGTGTTCGAACACGACGAACGCGGGGGAGGCGGAGACGCCACCGTCGCCGGTGACGATCCGAGCCGCCGCGAGGACGGTCAAGACATGGCTCCCTCGCCTCGCGCGTGAGGCCTCCGGCCGGAGGCGCTCACTGCGTCCGCACGGTCGCGGTCACACGTTTTTATGGTCGCGCCAGAGCGCGAGGCGCAGCTTCACGAGTCCGAGGATCGTGCGAGGCACGCGGCGAAGAATAGAGGTGCGCGCGGGGCGCAGTTCGATGACGGCGACGGGAATCTCGTCGGTGCGCAGCCCGGCCCGCTCGACGCGCAGGATCAGCTCGGTGTCGAACAGGTCCTTGCCGAACTGGCAGCGGCGGGCGTAGGGCTCGACCGCGGCGCGGCGCATGGCCTTCATGCCGTGCGTGTCGGAGACTTTGAGGCCGAACACGACCCGCAGCAGGGTGCTGAAGGTCGCGGTGACGAGCTTGCGGAGCGCGGGGCGGGTGTCGTGCGCGCCCTTGCTGCGCTTGGAGCCGACGATGATCGCGGGGCCGTCGTCGGGACTGACCCGCTCGACCGCCTGCTGGAGGAAGTCGAGGTCGTAGTAGTCGGCGTCGAAGTTCACGACGGCGACGCCGGTGGCCGCGAGCAAGCCGTGGCGCAGCGCGCGGCCGTAGTCGGGTTCGGGGCTCTGCTCGGCGCGTACTTCGGGGAACCGGGCCGCGAGTTCCTGTGCGAGTTCGAACGTGCTGTCGGTCGAACCGTTCTCGACGACGACGATCTCGAACGAGACTTCGCGGACGCGCAGGCCTTCGACGACGTCGGACACCGAGGTCTCGAGGATCTCGGCCTCGTTGTACGCGGGCATGACGACGCTGACGTCCGGGGTCTTGGCGCCGGGCGCCTTCGGGCCACTCACGGGAGTCGAGCCTCGCGGAAGGGAAGGCCGTCCTCGCTGACGCGGGTTGCGTACTCACCGCAGCGCACGAGGGTCATCGTGCCACGCGCGTCGAACGAGCCGTCGTCGCCCACGGGGCGTTCCTCGCCGTCGACCAACGCGCGTACCGGCGCATTGGGATCGGCCCGCCACGCGTCGTAGGCGTCGAGCGCGAGCCGGCAGAGCCGGTCGATGGCGTTGGCATCCTCCCGCACGGCGAGTGCCGGGTCGAGGCCGGGCGCGCCGCCCGCGAGCTGCACGACGGCCGGATAGAGCGCGAACCGAGGACCGAACACGACCTCTCTTTTCGTCCGGGCACCGTCCCAGCTGTAGAGCATCAGGAATGCGGCGTGCATCGCGCGCTCAGCGTCGGGTGCAGCGGCCCGTCCGCCACCTTCCGCGGTCATCGCGGCGACGGGCCGGAGCTGTTGGATCAGTTTCAATGCCGCGAGTCCGGCGTTGGCCTCGGCCCGCGCCGCGCGTGCCCACGGCGCGATCTCGCCGGCCAGGTCGTCGCCGTCGGCGGGGAAGGTATCGGGGAGCGCGCGTGCGGTGCGCAACACCGCCGCGACGGCCGCGACGGCGGCCGGCCAACCCGGACCGTCGATCTCGTCGTGCAGAGTGGCAACGAGTTGGTGCAGTTCGAGTTCTTCGGGTTCGGAAACGGGACCGTCGGCGCACGCGCGGGCCAGGCACGCGAGCGCCTCTTTGTGTTCGCCGCCGACGTCGTCGATCGCGCGCGCCCACGCTTCGGACGGGTCATACCGGTCCGGGTCGCGCAGGAATGCCGCGGCGGTGGCCAGCGCGATCTGCGACGCGTACGCCTGGTTCATCGGGTTGCACAGCACACCGCCCACGACGTCGACCAAGTCTGCGTCGCGACCCTGGTACGGCCCGAGGTGGAGGCTGTGCGCCATGGTGCCGTCGTTGACCGGGTAGTTGTCCCAGATGATCGGCGCGCGGTCGCCGAGCGCGTCGGCCCACGCGCGCGCGTCACGCACCGAGATCGTGGGCGAGCAGACGGTCGGGCCCGTCCACATGACGTCGACATCGGCCGGGAGCCGGGCGCCGAGTTCACTGAGGTACGGCGACGGGTCGGTGCCGACGTACTCGGTCGGGCACAGCGTGAGCCAAAGGTTCGGGAACGCTTCGAGCAGGAACGCGGCCAGGTCGGCCTGGCGCGGCGCGAGTCCGGGCTGCATCGGGATGTCGTCGACGAGCAGCAGGAACCACGACACGCCGACGGCGCGTAACGGTTCCAGCTTCGCGACGAGCACAGCCCGGTCCTCGGCCGATTCGTAGTCGATGTCGAGCCCGGGCGAGATCGCGAACCCGAAGCGAATGCCCTCGAATGCCGCGTGCGCGGCGAGTTCCCGAAATCGTTCCTGCTCGACGTCGTCGTACGGCTCGCGCCATTGCGACCGGTGCTTCGCGTCGTCCTTGGGCGCGTAGACGTATGCGTTCATGTCGCGCGCACCGAGGAACGACAGTATGTCGAGGCGGGCGTCGTGCGACCACGGCGTCCCGTAGAACCCTTCGACGACTCCTCGCACTCCGAACTGTCGCGGCATGTGGAAAGGGTATGGGCAGGTAGGGTGCGGCGCACTCACCCGGGGGGTCAGGGAATGAACGAACCACTCGACGTACTCGCCGTCCACGCGGGCGCGAATTCCGACGGCGTCGCGGTGATCGTCGACGGGAGCGGAGGCGCCCGCGCGTCGACCACGTCGTTCGGGGAGCTGAATGCGCTGGTGAACCGGCTCGCGCACGGGCTCACCGCCGCCGGTGCCCGGTCGGGGGAACGCCTCGTCTGGTGCGGGCCGAACTCGCTCGAGGTGCTCGTCACTATCCACGCCGCCCGCAAGCTCGCCCTCGTCGCGGTCCCGCTGTCGTACCGCTTCAACGCCGAGGAGATGGCGTACGTCATCGACAACTCCGACGCGACGGTCGTTGTCGTCGACGCCGAACAGGCCGCGCTCGTCGCCGAGGTCCGCGGCGAGATCCCGAAGGTCCACACCGTCGTCGTGTACGGCGGGCCTGGCGCCGGAGCGGCCCCTCAGAGCGGCAACAACATGCCGGAGGGGTGTGTCGCGTGGGACGACGTCATCGGCGGCCGCCCCGACACCGAACCGCCACTCCCCGCCGACGCAACCGAGGCGGGCGCGGCGATGATCTACACGTCGGGCACGACGGGCAAGCCCAAGGGCGCACTGCGCACCGCGACCGACCGCACACTCGTATTCGCGCTGCTCGCCGAACTGCGGCTATTGCACGAAAACTCGGTGCACCTCACGACCGGACCGATGTACCACTCCGGACCGCTCGCGTTCGCGTCGCTCGCGCACACCCTCGGCGCGCCGATCGTCGTGTTGCGCAAGTTCGACCCCGTGCGTTGGATCGACCTGGTCAAGACCCACCGGGTCACGAACTCGTTCTCGGCGCCGACGCAACTCAAGCGCATCGTGAGCCTGCCCCCCGAAGAACTGGCCAAGGCCGACATGTCGTCGATGATCTGCCTCATCGCGAACGCGGCTCCGGTGCCGTACTCGCTGAAAGAGGAGATCGTCGCCAAGCTCGGCGAAGGCTGGCTGTTCGAGGTGTACGGCTCGACCGAGCTGGGGGTCGACACGGTGCTCCCCCCCGAGGACCAGCTCCGCAAGCCCGGTTCGTGCGGCAAGCCGTACGGCGGCATCGAGATCAAGATCGTGAACGACGACGGCGAACCGGTACCGACCGGCGACCCGGGTGAGCTGTTCGTGCGCACGAAGCTCGCGATGGACGGCTACCACCGCACGAGCGAACAACTCACCGAACTGAAAGGTTCGCAGTGGAAGTCGGTCGGCGACGTCGCCTACGTCGACGACGAGGGCTACGTGTACATCTGCGACCGCAAGAAGGACATGATCATCTCGGGTGGCGTCAACATCTACCCGGCCGAGATCGAAGCGGTGCTGTATGGCCACCCCCAAGTACTCGACGCGGCCGTGTTCGGTATCCCCGACGACGAGTGGGGCGAGCGCGTGCACGCGATCGTGCAGCCGAAGGCGGGGGAGACGATCGACCTCGCCGAACTGAAGGCATTCGCGGAAGAGCACCTCGCCCGGTACAAGCAGCCGCGCGCGTACGAACTGCGCGATGCCTTGCCGCGGACCGATTCAGGCAAGCTGCTCAAGCGCGTGCTGCGCGACGAGTACTGGAAAGACCGCAAGCGCGCGGTGTAACCGTTCCGGCGCGCATGTCGTTCGTCACCTTGGGGGCACGCGACCTGGAGCGGATCCGCGCGTTCTACAAGGGCCTCGGATGGGAACCGGGCGTGGACGTCGAGAACTTCGTCTCGTTCCTGCTCGGCGGTGTCGTCCTCGGCATCTACGCCATGGAGAACCTGAACGAGGAATCCGCGCCCGGCCTCGCGGCCGACGGCGGCTGGTCGGGCGTCACCCTCGCGTGCAACGTCGCCGACCCCGAAGGCAACCGCTGGGAAATCGCCTGGGCCGAAGGCCTCGAGTGGAACGAGAATGGCGCAGTGACCAAGTTCGGCGACTCACCGCGCGTCGTGCGTCGCTAGGGGTACCTCCAGTGGCCCCTAGCGACGCACGGGTACGATCTGCGCTCCGTGTCCACGCTTTCGGAAGCCGCATCGAAAGAGCTGCTCGCGTCGTACGGCGTGCCGGTGCTCGACGAGCGCACCGCGGCCGACGCCGGCGGCGCAGTCGCGGCGGCCGATGCGATCGGGTACCCGGTCGTCGTGAAGCTGTGCGGCGACGCAATCGCGCACAAGACCGAACGCGGGCTGGTCCGCCTGAACCTGGGCGACGCCGATGCCGTGCGCGCGTCCGCAGACGCGCTGCTCGCCGCCGCCACACCTGACGACGGCGCGGTCGAACTCCTCGTCGCGCCGATGGTCAAGGGCAACCGCGAACTGATCGCCGGGCTCGTGCGCGATCCGCAGTTCGGTCCGTGCGTGATGCTCGGCGTGGGCGGTGTGATCGCCGAAGCGCTGGGCGACGTGGCGTTCCGCCTCGTCCCGCTCGCCGACGTCGACGCCCGCGAGATCGTCGACGACCTCGCCACCCAGAAGCTGTTCGGCCCGTTCCGCGGTGAACCCGCCGTCGACCGCGACGCCCTCGCGGCGGTGCTGCTCGGGCTGTCGCGCCTCGCCGCCGACCGGCCCGACGTCGCGTCGGTCGACCTCAACCCGCTTATCGTCGTCGACGGCAAGCCGCTCGCGGTCGACGCCCTCGTCGAACTGGCGTCACAAAACCAGACGGCGCCTGCTCCGGTGACGCCAGTTGGCGATTTGCGGGCGCTGTTCGAGCCCCGGGGCGTGATCGTGGCGGGCGCGTCGACGCATCCGGGGAAGTTCGGGTTCGTCGCGCTGCACAACATCCTGGCCGCGGGCTACGAGGGCAACGTCGGGGCGACCAACCTCGAAGGCGCGTCGGTGCTCGGCATCGACACGGTTGCCAACGTCGACGATCTCGGCGACGGACCGTGGGACCTCCTGTTCGTGTGCACTCCCGCCGCCGCCAACCTCGACCTCCTGCGCGCGTGCGCGAAGAAGGGCGTGCGCGCCGCGTTCCTCACGAGTGCCGGCTACGGCGAGGCCGGACCGGAAGGCCGCAAGGCCGAGGACGAACTGATCGCCCTCGCCCGCGAGCTCGGAATCGTGCTCGCGGGCCCGAACGGCCAGGGTGTCGTGTCGACGCCGGCCAAGCTGTGCGCGCAGATCGTCGCTCCGTACCCACCCGCGGGCCGCATCGCGATCGCGAGCCAGTCGGGCAACTTCGTGTCGTCGTTCCAGAACTGGGCAGTGCAAACCGGTGTCGGCGTGAGCCGGGCCGTCTCGGCGGGCAACGCGGCCGCGGTCGGCGTCGCCGACTACCTCGAGTGGTACGCCGACGACGAGGAGACCGCGGTGAGCCTCGCGTACGTCGAAGGGATCACCGACGGCCGGGCCCTCTTCGACCGCCTCGCCGCGGTCGCGCGCCGGAAACCGGTCGTGCTCGTCAAAGGCGGAACAACCGAAGGTGGCCGGCGTGCGGCCGCGAGCCACACCGGGTCACTCGCCAGTGACGACCGGGTGTTCGACGGCATGTGCCGCCAAGCGGGCATCACACGCGCCGCCACGGTCGAGGAAGCGTTCGAAGCGGCCGCCACGTTCGCGACGCAGCCGCTGCCCCGGGGACCGCGCACCGCGGTGCTGACGACCGCGGGCGGTTGGGGAGTGGTGACCGCCGACGCGATCGCCCGGACCGGCGATCTCGAACTCGCGCCACTGCCCGACGACCTGCGCGCCGCAATCGACGAGAAGCTGCCGCCGCGGTGGAGCCGGAACAATCCGATCGACTTCGCCGGGGGCGAGACGCGCGACACGATCCCCGAAGTCATGGAACTTGTCGCGATGCACCCTGACATCGACGCGATCGTGTACCTCGGCATCGGCATCCAGTCGAACACCGCGCAGCTACTCCGGAACGGGCCGTTCTATCCCGACCACGGCATCGAACGGATCGTGGCGTACCACGAACGGCAGGACGCGCGGTTCGCGCAGGCCGCCGCCGAGATCTCGCAGGCGTCCGGAATACCGATCCTCACCGCGACCGAGCTCGCCGTCGCCGCGCCCGACAACGCCGGCCCGGCGACCGTGCGCGGCACCGACCGACTCGCGTACGCATCCGCGAACCGCGCCGTGACGGCGCTCGCCCACCTGTGGCGCTACAGCCGCTTCCGCGCCGTACGCGGCCTCGACTGACTCGCCGCGGGCGCGCAACTCTGCGCGTCCTCGCCTGCGTGCTTCTCGTCGCCGCGGTCGCGATCGCTGCGGTCGCGCTGCGCCCCGACGACGATCCCTCGACTGCGGAGCCCACCGCCGCGACCGTATCGACGCCGCTCTGGTCGGCGCGGCGGGTGCCGTACGTCTTCGTCGACGAAGTCGCGCAGCAACGCCTGACTGCCGCGGCGACCGCTGTGGCCGACCCGCACGAGGCCTGCCTCGCGATCGACGACGCCGACCCGACGAACGGCGTGCTCGCGAGCGTCGGCGGGCCGACCGCCCTCGCGCCCGCGTCGACGACGAAACTTCTCACCTCCGCGGCCGCGATCCACGTGTTGACCGCTCCGGCCACGCTCGCGACGCGCGTGCTGCGCGACGGTTCGACGCTGTACGTCGTCGGAGGCGGTGACCCGGTGTTCGCGACCGACGACTACGCGACCGGTCTGGCCGAGGCACCACGCACAAACCAAGACGTCGTGCACTCGTTGCGCGACCTCGCCGACGCGATCATCGAAGCCGGTCTCGACGGTGTCGACACCATCGTCGTCGACGACAGCCACCACGAGGACGTCGGATTCCTGCCCGGCTGGAGCGAGAGCTACCGCGACGACATCGGCGAGGTGAACGCGCTCACCGTCGACGACGGATTCGACGCCGGCATTCGCGTCGCGGACCCGGCACTGCTGTTCGGCGAGGAGTTACGCGCGCTGCTCCCCGTCGTTGATCTCACCGTCGAACGCGGCACCGCCCCGGACGACGTCGACGAACCGCAGTACGCGACCGTGGTCTCCCCGGAGATCGGTCAGATCGTGAGCTCGATGTTGCGGTCGAGCGACAACCTCACGGCCGAACTCCTCGTGCGGGAGATCGGGGGCGACGGCACGACCGCAACCGGCTTGGAGCGCATCGTCAGCGCGCTCGGGGAACTGGGCGTCCCGACCGCGGGCCTCGACCTGCACGACGGTTCGGGACTCGATCCCGCCAACCGCGTCACCTGCGTTGCCATCGTTGCGGTGCTGCAGCTCGGGCTCCCGGACATCGACGCCGGCCTCGCGGTCGCGGGTGAATCGGGAACGCTTGCCACGCGGTTCCTCGGCGATCCGCTCGCGAGGGACCTGCGGGCCAAGACGGGCCAGATCAACGGCGTCGCGGGCCTGGCGGGCACGCTCGACAGCAACGACCTCGACTTTGCCTACATCGTCAACGGCGATTTCACGACGAGCGGCGGGCAGGCGCTCCAAGTCGAGGCTGCTCGCGCCGTCGCGAGCTACCCCGACGCGCCTCCGGCGGACGAACTCGTGCCGCTTCCGTAACCTCCAGGTTGCATACGGGTCCGAACGGGAAGAAGACTGATCGGCCTACCCCGGAGGATGTTGGTGCCCGAGACCCAAGACACGGTCCGCGAACTGAAGGACCTGGTCGTCACCTACGCCAAGCAGGAGACGCTCGAGCCGCTCAAGGGACTCAAGAAGTTCATCGGGTTCGGGCTGGGCGGCGCGCTACTCCTCGGCACGGGTGTCTTCTTCCTCGCGATGGGAGCGCTGCGCGCGTTGCAAACGCAAACGGGCACGACGTTCACGGGGAACTGGTCGTGGGCCCCGTACTTGATCGTCGTCGTGAGCCTCGCGCTCCTCGCCGCGCTCGTGTGGCAGGCCGGCCAGACCAAGAACAAGAAGAAGGAGTCGGCGTGAGCCGCCCCAAGACAGCGGTGGACAAGCCCGAGAAGAAAGTCACGCGCGACGACCTCGAGTCGAAGCTACGTGAGTTGCGCGGCGACGTCGACAAACGAGTCGAGACGGCGAAGGTCTCCGCCATCACGATCGCCGTCGGCGTCGCAGTCGTGACCGTCGTCGCGGCGTACTGGTTCGGGAAACGCAAGGGTAAGAAGCGCCAGACCGTCCTCGAGATCCGGCGCATCTGACTTTCCCAGGATCGACCCCATGATCGACAATGGCTTGCGCTACCTGACGCAGATCAGTTTCCGGCGCGCCCGCGCCGGATCGCATGTCTGGATGACGACCGCAATCGTTGCCGTCGGGCTCCGAGCCCTGCGCCGGGTCGCGCGGAACGAACCCGAGATCGTCTACCGCACCCGGGTCCAGCCCGGCGACAGCTTCCGTATCACCACGCGCGTACCCGAGTAGGCCCGCCCGCCACTACCCTGGTGGGCCGATGAGAGTGGTACTCCGGAACCCGCGCCGCGAGCTCGACATGCCCGCGCCGCGGACCGTCGAGCAGCTCCTCCAGAACCTCGATGTCGTGCCCGAGTCGGTGCTCGTCATCCGCAACGACACGCTCGCAACGCACGACGAACGCCTCGCCGACGAGGACGTCGTCGAGATCCGGCCGGTCGTTTCGGGCGGGGCCCAATGAGGACCAACCCGTGAAGTGCCGCCGGTGCCGCGGACCGGCGGTCATCGAGCTGCGCCGTCACAACGCCGGGTTCTGCGGCGACTGCTTCCTGCACCACACGCGCGAGCAGGTCAAGAAGGCGATCCACGAGTTCGACATGATCCAACCGGGGGAGCGCGTGCTCGTCGCGGTGTCGGGCGGCAAGGACTCGCTCGGGCTGTGGCACCTCCTGCGCGAGCTGGGCTACGACGCCGACGGTCTGTACATCGGACTCGGCATCGGCGAGTACTCCGACGAGTCCGGCCGGTACGCACGCGACTTCGCCACGAAGATCGGAGGGAAGCTGATCGAGGTCGACCTGCCCGCCGACTACGGCTTCGACGTTCCCGACGGTGCTCGCGTCGCGAAACGGTCCCCGTGTTCGGCGTGCGGGCTCTCGAAGCGCCACATCTTCAACGAGACCGCGATCACACACGGCTACGACGTGCTCGCGACGGGTCACAACCTCGACGACGAAGCGGCCGTGTTGTTCGGCAACGTGTTGCGGTGGGAGACGTCGTACCTCGGCCGCCAACATCCGGCGTTGCCCGCGGCGCCGGGCTTCGTCCGCAAGGTGAAGCCACTCGTTCGGTTGGGGGAGCGCGAACTCGCCGCGTACTGCGTGCTCATGAACATCGACTACATCGTCGAGGAGTGCCCGCAAGCGGCCGGGAACAAGCACCTCGGGTACAAGGAGGTGCTCAACGCGATCGAGGAGCGGTCGCCGGGTGCGAAAGCGACGTTCTTCCTCCGGTTCGTCGAACGGGCACATGAGCGGTTCGCGGACGAAGCGGCCGCGGAGCGCGACGAGCTGAGCCCGTGCGCGCAGTGCGGCGCACCCACGCCCGGCGAAACGCGTGCGGACGCAGCGGAGCCACGGACGGCGCAGCGAGGGAGCCAACCAGTATGCGCGTTCTGCCGGCTCCGGAACCGGGCGACGCGCATTCCGTTACGAGTCGAGCCGTGAGGCTCGTGTTCGCCGAGGGCGAGCGAGTCCTGCTCGTCGACAACAAGCGCCGCCGGCACCTCATCACCTTGGTGCCGGGCGCGCAGTTCCACACGCATGCGGGCATGGTCGGTCACGACGAGATCATCGGTTCCGACGACGGCATCACGGTCCGCACGACGAAGGGCGCCCGGTTGGTCGCGCTGCGCCCGACACTGAGCGACTACATCCTCGAGATGCCGCGCGGCGCGCAGGTCATCTACCCGAAAGACATCGGCCCGATCCTGATGCTCGCCGACATCTTCCCCGGCGCGCGCATCCTGGAGTCCGGCGTCGGTTCGGGTGCGCTCACGAGCGCGCTGCTGCGCAGCATCGGCCCGACCGGCCACGTGACCGGCTACGAAATCCGCGACGACTTCGCGCAGCGGGCCATCGCGAACGTGCACGGTTTCCTCGGCACCGACGTGCCCCTCGACGTATCCGTACGCGACGTCTACGAAGGTATCGACGAGCGCGACCTCGACCGCGTCGTGCTCGACCTGCCCGAACCGTGGCGCGTCGTGAAGCACGCGGTCGAAGCGCTCGCGCCGGGCGGCATTCTCCTGGCGTACCTGCCGACGATCTTGCAGGTGGGCCGGTTGCGCGAGGAACTGGCCGAGTCCCCGTTCGGAATGATCGAGACGCTCGAGGTGCTGCAGCGCACGTGGCACGTCGAGGGCCAGTCGATCCGGCCCGACCACCGCATGGTTGCGCACACCGGGTTTCTCACGCACGCCCGCTTGCTGCTCGCCGACGGGTGAACGGTCTCGACGTCGCAATCGTGCTCGCGGTGCTCGCCGCCGCGGTCGGCGGCTGGCGGCTCGGGTTCGTCGCCCGCGTGTTCGCGTGGCTCGGAATCGCGCTCGCACTCGCGATCGGCGTCCAGTGGGTGCCACGCGTCGTCACCGCGTTCGGCGGCACCAGCGCCGACGACCGCGTCACGGTGGCGGTGCTGTTCCTCATCTTCGTGGGCGCGATCGGGCACGCGCTCGGCCTCGGTGTCGGGGTGTTCGCCCACCACGTACGGGGCACCGAATACAAGCTCCCGGCGTGGGACCGGGCCGCCGGCGCCGCGGTCGGGTTCGTCGGTGTGCTCGCCCTCGTGTGGATGACGACACCGTCGTTCGCGACCGCAGAGGGGTGGCCGTCGCGCATGGCTCGTGACTCGGCGGTCGTCGAGTTGGTCGACGAGATCGCGCCCGAACAACCCTCGCAGTTCGCGGCGTGGGGGCGGGCGATCTCGGAGGCGCCGTTGCCGTCGGCCCTCGGGCCACTCGACGACCCGCCCGACCCGGGCGAACCGCCGGAACTTTCGATCTCGGCGGCGGTCGACGCCCGCGTCCGTCCGTCGATCGTGAAGGTCACCGGGCGGGCCTGCCACCAGATCCAGGAGGGGAGCGGCTGGGTCGTCGCCGACGAACTCGTCGTCACGAACGCGCACGTCGTCGCGGGGGAGGACGAAACCGAAGTACTCGACGCCAACGGCGAAGCGCACGACGCGACCGTCGTCGCGTTCGACCCGACGCGCGACCTCGCGGTGCTGTCGGTTCCCGGTCTCGACGCGGTTCCCCTCGACCTCGTGACCGGCGACGTGGGCGATGTCGGCGCGGTGTACGGCCACCCGAACGGCGGCGACCTCGAGGCGTCACCCGCGCGTGTCGGCGAGGAGATCGTCGCGGTGGGTACCGACATCTATCGCACGGGCGAAAGCCGCCGGAAGGTGTACGTGCTCGCCGCGGCGTTGGAACCGGGCGACTCGGGCGGCGCGCTGGTGAACGAAGCCGGCGACGTCATCGGCGTCGCGTTCGCGATCGACCCGGGCCGGGACGGGACGAGCTACGCCGTCACCGACGAGGAAGTCGACGCGGTGGTCGACGAAATCGAGGATGGGCCGGTCGAGACCGGCCGCTGCCTGGTGGAGTGAGCTACGTGCGCAGGTGGTGCGCTAGTCGGCTTCGATGAAGATGCACTCGCCGGGGCACTCCTCGGCGGACTCCACCACGGCGTCGAGCTGTGAGTCAGGAAAGCCGGCCAGGCCTTCGGCGCCACCCGGGTTCGAGAAGACCTTGTCGCCCTCCTTGACGTACGCCAGTCCGTCGTCGAGCAGGGTGAAGACGTCGGGGGCGATCTCCTCGCAGAGTCCGTCGCCGGTGCAGAGATCCTGGTCGATCCAGACCTTCATTGCGGTGTCCTCACTTTTGCGCTCGTGATGTCGAGAAGAGGATTGTCGAGAAGAGGATTGGAGTGTCAGCCGTAGGGCTGACCGGCCCATTCAATTTATCACATGATGAAGTGACAAATCGATGACACCAAGTCCGATTTCGGCCTTCCGAGACCGTATCGGATGCGCGCGCCGGGCCCTGAAGGCAGGACTAGGGTCCGAGACGACCGAGGAGAGAGGGGGTCGTCATGGCTTCCGAGCACGAACGCCGGCTCCATGAATACGAGCAGCAAGTCGACCAACTCCAGGAAATGATCAAAGGCCTCGAAGAGGAGGTCGTCGTCCTGCGCCGCCGCCTTGCTGACGCCCCCAAGCGGGTCCGCACCCTCGAAGAGCGCCTGCTCGAGACCAAGGGCCAGCTCGCCCAAGCCGTCTCCCAGAACGAAAAGCTCTCCGCCACCCTCCGCGAGGCACGCGAGCACATCGCGGCGCTGCGCGAGGAGGTCGAGAAGCTCACCATGCCCCCGTCGGCCTACGGCACCTACCTCGGCCGCAACGACGACGGCACCGTCGACATCTTCACCGCCGGGCGCAAGATGCGGGTCGCGATGCACCCCGAGATCCAAGACGAAGAACTGCGCCGCGGCCAGGAAGTCGTGCTCAACGAGTCGCTCAACGTCGTGCTCGCCCGTTCGTTCGACGTGTCGGGCGAAGTCGTCACGCTCAGAGAAGTGATGGAAGACGGCACCCGTGCACTCGTCACCGGCCGCGCCGACGAAGAACGCGTGTGTGAACTGTCCGACGAGCTGATGGCGGGCGAGCGGCTCCGCGCCGGCGACCACCTGTTGATGGAGGGACGCTCCGGGCTGCTGCTCGAGAAGCTGCCCCGCCCCGAGGTCGAAGAACTGTTGCTCGAAGAGGTGCCGGACGTGTCGTAC
>Ga0163153_10001138_pt1 | contig 43131 bp, 44 predicted proteins | sample OliLakLV19MP6IB1_FD_148629 | JGI IMG/M metagenome (GOLD analysis project Ga0163153, IMG submission 148629) | Freshwater microbial mat bacterial communities from Lake Vanda, McMurdo Dry Valleys, Antarctica - Oligotrophic Lake LV.19.MP6.IB-1 | ecosystem: Environmental > Aquatic > Freshwater >... | reverse complement strand
ACGACATTTTTGACCATCCCGTAAGGTCTTGTCTTGTGCATGGCTAGAATCCTTATTCTCGCTCTTCTGCTGGCAATATCCCTCGCGGGTTGCAATCGCGGCGATCCCATCGTCGTCATTCAGCTCAACCCGAAGAATCCTGACATTATCTACGTTGCGACGAACGACTATATCTATAAGACGCGCGATGGCGGGCAGACCTGGACGAATCTGTCAAAAGGAATGAGCCATTCGCGGGTGATTTCAATGGCAGTCGATCCGGCCTATCCCGCGACGGTCTATGCGGGTACAAAGGGCGATGCGGTCTATAAAAGTCATGATGGTGGGCAACGTTGGGCTTCGATGCGTTCGGGGTTAGACGATGCCACGATTACGTCGGTGGTTAATCATTTCGTCTTTGACCCGACGGACAGCAATCACATCTATATCGCTACGACGATGGGGGTGTCCGAGACGAAAGACGGCGGCGAGCATTGGGTGAAGAAGATGGAAGGGATGAAGGAAGTGCTGATGGTGGTGACGTTGGGTATGGATCCGACGAGACCGGCGACCTTGTACGCAGGCACGAGTGGTGGAGTGTACAAGACGATCGATGAGGCCGGCCATTGGGAGAAGGTGAACAATGGCCTCGTGTCGCCCGATATCATTAAGTCATCCCGCGCGCTCAGCGTGACATCGGTGCTGGTCGATCCGTTTGAGCTGGAGACGGTGTACGCCTCCACGTTGACGGGACTGTATAAGACGACGGATGGAGGGAAACTCTGGGGGCGAATCGGACAGTCGTTGCAAGATCAAATGTTGTTTTCGATGATCTTGGATCGTGCGCAGAAGGGCGTCATTTATCTGGGTGGTCGGGAAGGTGTCCATCGGAGCGAAGATGGTGGGGCGACGTGGGGTACGCTCAATACGGGTCTTGCGACGCTCAATATTCGATCACTCGTGCAGAGTCCAACTGATCCGGCTGTGTTTTATGCAGGCACAAACGGGAGTGGCTTGTATAGGAGTAAGAATCGTGGAGAGACGTGGGAATCGGTGCCGACTACACTTTCGAGCCAGTGAGGGAGATTACTGCTGAGGGCCGATGTCGCGTTCTCGAATGGTTGAACCGACTGAAGACGACCCGAACGATGAACCAACACCCGATTCTTCGAGACTTGAGCCCACGTTGGAACCGCCGAAGCTCGATCCGACCGTTGAATCTGACAAGCTAGATCCCACGGTGGAACGTTGTAGCGATGAGCCGACTCCCGACGATGATTCACTGTTGAAAGTGGACTCGCCGATTGAAGGGCCGGCACGGCCTGTGGCGCCGATCCCAAACCCTGCTGGACCTGAGCTCCCGATATTGCGGCTGTGTTTCGATGACGCTCCGATGTCTTGGCCGGTTACGCCTTCCGCGCCGATCGTGTTGCCGGTCTTCGGTGTTTTCCCTATACTCGGCCCAGCTGCTGGTGCGGTGCCGATACTGGCGCCCGTCTTTGGTCCCGTCGACAGCTGCGGTGCATGGATGTCTCGCTCAATCGATTCTTCCATTTCGCGAATCGCACGGGCTTCTCGACCGGAGGCCTCAAAGTCTCCTGCATCGCGGGTGGTAGTGGAGCGGCCGATGCGTTCAAGCATGACGCGCAGTTTTTTAAGATCAGCGCGTGCCTTTAAGACGCTAGGGATAATTTCTTGAAGCATGATGCCGCGGGAGGCCATCGAATGATTCGACATATTCGCCTGGGTGGATGTGAGTAAATCTCCGACCTCGTTTCCCATTTCTTCAACCTGCTGAAGTTCTGAAAGATCGGTCTTGCAGCAATCGAGAAATTGGCGATACTTGCTCAGGAATGTCGAGACGTCGCCCTGCAGATTTTCAATCTTGAAGTTGTGTAGAGGTGTATTCTCCGTACGTGTTTCCCCCTCTTGCTCTGATGTCAGGGGCTTTTTCTTCTCGACAAGTGGCTGGCATCCAGACCCATTGGTTTCAGAATACTGCTGGTCAGATTTTCGATCCGGGCACCAATAGAGCGGCGATGCTGCCGTCGCGCTGGTGTCGGTGATCCCGCTGAACGTGAAGACGGCTCCCCCCATGAAGGAAATTAGGCAGAGGGCTTTGGTTATTGTGAGCAAGCGCATAAAACTATTTTCAACCCGACATGAATCCTTGTCAATGAAACTCGCCAACTTCGTGTATTGAACGGATTGACTGATTGATCAATTGGCTAGGCCTCGTGCCTGTCCATTTCTCGCCGGAAGAAGATATTTAATGGTGATTACACCTGAGCGACGCTCGATTGTGTTAGCCAAGAGGTGACATCGTGTCGCGACCTACGCCTCAAGGGAATGAACCGTGAGCGTTCAGTGGGCTCTGGTCTGCGATCCAACTATCATTGTTGGAGATTGCCCGCAGCCGGATGCCAAACCTGCCCTGTCTGTCTGTATGGATTGAATGAGAATAAAGTGGACGTATTCCCTCCACAAACGAAGCGCCTATCCCCCATCGGCCTCTATTTCTTCTTGCACTCAAATTTCGAAAAGAGAGGATGATTGTATATTTGACAAACCCACCACGGGACGCCACAATGACCCACCATGATCGGAGCGGCTCAATACCCAATAAATCCCAATGCTTAAATACTGTTTGGACTACCTTGTCAGGGAGTGGGTCGTGCTGAAGAGTGCACCATTCGCTTTCATCACTCTTATGCTTCTTAGCGTAATCATAAGCGGAATCGGCTGGAGGTGGTATTTTTCCGATAGAATCGATATAGCCCATGAAGAAAACAGCCGACTATCCCAGGCGCTTGGATTGGAGAAAAATTAAAAACATCGCTCCATTGTTGAGGTTGACCAACTCGGAGCTAAAGACAAAAGCTCTAAATGTAGTTTCTTTGATTCGATCAATTCTCTCGTATCACAAAGAACAAGGCATTGAATTAATGTCAAAACTTCGGAAGCGTGAAGTGACGGAAGTTGAATTCCAAAGACTATCAGACGTGGAAATGAAGCGGGCGACAGACGAGATTGATAGTAAGGCCACGGTGGACGCAATTATGATTTTCGATGAGTTGAATAGGCGAGTGCCTACAACCGCTAAGGGGCAACTCGGCCTTCCGCCTCAGCTTCGATCCGCAGACAAGAGAGATCCCAACCTCAGTATGAATCGAATCGCCGTCTCTATTGGATCTGAGTTTGGCACAGCACCATTGCTGGCGAATAACATCGAGGAATTGGCTAAGGCGTTGCCATATTAGTTGTACTAATACAATCAATAGCTTACATCGGTCGATCTACTATATAGCAATAAGTGCCAGGCTGCATGATTTCGTTTGCAAATTGTGGTTTAGCCGTGCTATAAACCATTAACTCTTTGGTAGGGGGGTGCAGCAATGATGGTACAGACTGAGGTTCCTGGAGAGATTCTTCGCATTTGGGAATGCGAGGCGGATCGCTTGGTGAAAACGATTGAGCGCGACCTTACCCTATTAAGTGAGATGAAGAAGCGCCTAGCAGCAGTGGATCTCATGCGCTACAGAGCGAAGACCGGGAAAACCATCAGCGATATGAGTGCTCCTGAAGCCGTTCTGTTTGCTCTGTCACAATTTGATACGCCAAGAACGTTACACCAAGTTAGGGAGTATCTTGCTCTTTCGGGATTCCCCATGGATCGATTCGGGAGAAATTGTGCTCACTTTTACGTCGTAATACGACGCCTGGTAAGGCAAGGAAAGATTTACAAGGAGGGCGATGAAGTAAGCTTGAAATAACTCAATTGGGGGCGGTGCCCTCATCCAAATACTGCCAGAATTCACCACTTCATTGATTAGTTGTGGGGATGATTCGTCTATACAGGGGGACGAACCAAACCACTCTAACCAGGAAGGGGGTGATGAAAGTGGCTACTACCAGGACAGGAAGGTGCAAGGGACCGCGGATTCAACACGGCCCCTTGAGGACACCTAGACTTCCTAGCAGACCTTACTTTCTAAGGCGGTAAGCTAGGATGGGGGTTTTAGAACCGCCGCCCCCTCTTTCCTGCAGGTGGGAGGAAGTGGCTTTCTCTATTATGTCATATGCATAACTTTTGTCAATGCTGGTACTTATATTTAGGATAGAACTATGCCCAAAGAAAAACCCATATCTCTCAATCCGCTGAAGCTAGACGACATTCTGCGAGCCGTCCTAAAGGCTAACGCTTCAACGAAGCCAGTCATGCCGAAACGATCGAAGTCCACGTCTGCATCGAAGTCCCGCCCCTGACTAGTCACCGATACTGCAACCGCTTTCCTTCGATCCGCTTAACAGCTAAGAAGTTTCTTGTGGCATCGTCTTCTTTCCGTGCGTTGTAGCGGAAGTTGAATTCATCCAAGTAGCGGTGCAGGTGACGAGCTGAGACGTGGTGATAGGTACCGGTCAATCCACGCTTCAACAAGCTGAAGTATCCTTCAACCGTGTTTGTGCTGGCTTCTCCTCGCGCATATTCTTTGTTGGAATGGTTCACGGTCTGATGATCGGAAAAGTTTTCGCCGATCTTCCTATAGGCAGGGAGTTCATCCGTCATGAGTTTTGCGTCTGGGTGTACATGCTCCAGAATGGAGCGCTTGAGATTCACTGCGCTGACCAGCGGCATGCTGAACGAGCGGACACGCCCACCGCGTTCTACTAGCGCAAACACAGGCATTTTCTTATCTCCACGGATATGTGATTTCCCGCCGATGTAGGTTTCATCCGCTTCGACGATGCCGCCGAGTTTGTCACCGAACGGGGTTTGCTTCATGACGTGGCGAATGCGATGAGCGAGAAACCACGCCGACTTGTATGTGATCTTCAGCATGCGATGGAGTTGATGGGCGCTCATGCCTTTTTTGGATGAGGCCATTAATTGAAACGCCATGAACCATTTGTTGAGCGCAATGTGTGAGCGTTCGAAGATGGTCCCCACCGTTGCGGAGAATTGCTTCCGGCACGTCGCGCACTTCAGCACCACGCGCTTTGATCGACTGGCTACCTTGAGCGTATATATTTTCTTAGATTGACAATGAACGCAGATCGGACCTTCCGGCCACCGGATCTTAGCAAGATGTTCATAAGCTGTTTGCTCATCGTGAAGATGCTTACCGTTCAGTAGATTATTCCCCATAAATCCCCCTGTTTTCGACCTGGGGATAAGATACTAAAAACCTATGGGTTTGTCAAGTATATAATCATGAAAGAGAGAGCTCCCACGCCTCATAAGTACATGAATTTTCTATTGACAAGTCTTTGATGGGGTGTATACTCGTATTTTAGTGGGAGGAAGTGGGTTAGTCTGGTAAAGAGTAATTAATGGAGGCAACTCGACATATCCCAGTCATGTTAGAAGAGGTGTTATTTTGGCTTGTTCAAGAGGGTAGTCGAGCTTACCTTGATTGTACGGTGGGATACAGTGGGCATGCTGAAAAAATTCTTGAAGCAAGTGGTCCCAATAGCAGGCTTATAGGGCTCGACCGTGATGAGGTGGCTATTGCAGCCAGCAGAGAAAGACTCGAACGGTTCGGCAGTCGTGTTCTTCTTTTTCATGGTCATTTCGTGGATCTGAAGCAGCATCTTACTTTCGGTGGCATGGGCCAGGTTGATGGAATTCTATTTGATCTTGGGATCTCGTCCCCACAGTTGGAAGAACCTGTTCGTGGTTTTAGCTTTCAAGGGGACGGTCCGTTGGACATGCGTATGGATCAGTCAATGAGTGAGACCGCCGCTGATCTGGTCAATCGTTGGCCGGAAGCACAGTTGGCCGACACGATTTTTCAGTTCGGTGAAGAACGGTTTTCTCGACGAATTGCTCGTGCCATTGTCCACGCGCGCGAGCGTTATCCGTTGGCGACGACGAAAGATCTCGTCTCAGTGATTGAGGAGGCTGTTCCGGCGAATTATCGGCATGGTCGCATCCACTGTGCCACCCGCACGTTTCAAGCCTTTCGCATTGCCGTGAATCAAGAACTCGACTGTCTCGAGCCAGCATTGCGTGACGCAGTGGATATGCTGTCTCCCGGCGGCCGCCTCTGTGTCATTTCGTTCCATTCGCTCGAAGATCGGATTGTGAAGCACACATTACGGACGCTCTCCAGTGCGGACGATTCTGCGCTGGTGGTCCTCACGAAGAAGCCGCAGGTCCCCAGCAGGGAAGAATCGGGCCGGAATCCTCGATCCCGCAGTGCCAAGTTGCGAGCTGCCCAACGGGTGTCCAGGGAGGACCGTTTATGAAAGCGGTAACGATTGTGGCCGGGGTGCTGTTGGTCTTCATATTTGTGTGGGAACGTGTGGATGTTGTTCGACTGGGTTATCAGATCGAACGATTGAAGACGCAGAAGATATTGCTGGAGCGAGAGAGGGATCAATTGCAAGTGAAGGTTTCTGCGCTGACGGCTCCAGAGCGGATTGCGAAGCTGGCGACTGAAAAACTGGGACTTGTTCTTCCCCAGCAGGGCCAAGTGCTGATGGTGCATCTGCCGGGAGAGACTCCGAGCCAGACACTCCCACACGTGGAACTCATCCGTGTGGCGAAACATGATTCGATCGGGAGGATGCACCAGTGACTGCCGGACCTTCTCGCGGTCGTCGCTATGTGATGCTGCTCCTGCTCCTGTGTGGGTTCAGCATTATTCTCTTTCGGTTGGTCACGCTTCAAGTGCTCCAAGCAGCAGAACTCACGGCCAAGGCTGATCGGCAACATCAAAAGACCGTGTCTTTCGAAGGGGCCAGAGGGATGGTATCGGATCGCCACGGCAAAGTGCTCGCGATGAATGTGGAGGTGCCATCGGTGTTCGGCATACCGACATCGCTGGAGAACCCTTCGACCGTCGCTCGTCACCTTTCTCCGGTGCTTCACATTCGAAGCCATGAGCTAGAGAAAAAACTTCGGCAGGACAAGAGCTTTGTGTGGTTGGCGCGAAAGGTCGAGCCTGAGCAAGGCCGCAGGCTGCAACAGTTGTCGTTGGACGGCATCGGCGTGGTGATGGAGGGGAAGAGGTTTTATCCTAAGGGTCCGTTGCTGGCCCATGTCCTAGGGTTTTCCGGAATGGATGGACAAGGGCTTGAGGGTCTTGAGCGCCTTTACGATCCGCATCTGCATGGAGAGAAGCGAGTGACGGTGTTGCAGCGAGATGCGTTAGGCCGTGCGGTCTTTCCTAAGGATGTGGCGGAGCAAACGCCGACGCCGGGACATGCCCTCACGCTGACCGTCGACGAGGTTATCCAATACATTGCAGAAAAAGAACTCGACGAGGCCGTCACCCATTCTCGTGCCAAGTCCGGGACAATCATCGTCATGGAGCCTCAAACTGGTGCGATCCTCGCGATGGCTGTCAGTCCACGATTTGACCCCAATGCCGTTACTGCGTTGACACCCGATCGATGGCGCAATCGTGCGCTGACAGATACGTACGAGCCTGGGTCGACGATGAAAGCGATGGTCGCGGCCGCGGCGCTTGAAGAAAACGTGATGACACCCGGTTCCATGGTCTTCGGTGAAAACGGCCAGATGGTGGTCGCGAATACGACGATTCATGACCATGACAAGTTGGGCTGGATGACATTCTCCGAGGTGATTCAAAAATCCAGCAACATCGGTGCCGCCAAAACCGGGATGGCGCTCGGAGAGCAGAGACTCTATCGCTATCTCCAAGCGTTCGGATTCGGCCAACGTACCGAGATTGATCTGCCGGGTGAAGTAAGCGGGCTTTTGAAGGCGCCTAAAGTGTGGGGCCGCCGATCGCTCGCGTCGATTTCGATGGGACAGGAGATTGGGGTGACGCCGCTCCAGATGGTGTCGGCGATCGCGGCTCTTGCTAATGAGGGTGTGATGATGAAGCCGTACGTGGTCGCCGAAGTGCGCGAGCAGAAAGGTCGCTTGCTCAAGGAAGTCCGACCGCAAGTGAAGCGGCGGGTTGTGTCGCCGGAGACAGCCAGGGCGATGACGACGATGCTGGAAGGTGTCGTGACGAATGGGACAGGAACGAAGGCGGCCATCCCTGGTTTTCGCGTGGCGGGTAAGACCGGGACTGCACAAAAAGTTGACTCGCGAACCGGCGCCTATTCCTCTACACAGTTTGTCGGATCGTTCGTCGGATACGTCCCGGCGGAGTCTCCTCGGCTGGCGATGATCGTTGTGCTCGATGAACCTCAAGGTGAATCCTGGGGCGGGGTCGTGGCGGCGCCGGTATTTCGGCGAGTCGGGGAGCAGGTGCTGAACTATCTTGGTGTATCCAGGGAAGACACTGTGAAAATCGCACTGGCGATGAAGGACAGCTAAAAGGCCATGGCGCGCGACCCAGTTCCCCTTTCACAGTTGCTTGCGGCGCTCTGTGGGGGAGTCGATATCATGGAGCAGCGTGGGGATATGAGTCGTCCAATCCATAGGGTCACGGATGACTCGCGGGCCGTGACGGGTGGGAGCCTCTTTGTTGCCGTGAAGGGCGAACGCGTTGATGGACACGAATTTGTCGATCGGGCTATCAAGGCTGGAGCGGTGGCAGTGGTCGCGCAAGCACCAGTGGTATTAGGGTCATTACCGTTTGTGCGGGTGAATGATTCACGTAAGGCGCTCGGCCTTCTCGGTAGCCGATTTCATGGGAATCCCTCCGCTCATCTCAAGATGATTGGGGTGACGGGTACGAATGGGAAGACGACGACGACGTATCTCTGCAAGGCGTTACTGGAAGGGATAGGTCGGCGGGTAGGGTTGATCGGCACGGTAGGGTATCAAATCGGACTGGAAACACTTCCTGCTTCGCACACAACGCCCGGCGCACTTGACCTCCAGGAACTTTTGGCGAAGATGGTCGAGAGCAAACTCACCGCCGCAGTGATGGAAGTATCGTCTCATGCCCTCGCGTTGGACCGAACAGCGGGCTGCGAGTATGACATGGCGGTTTTCACGAATCTGACGCAGGACCACCTCGATTTCCATCACACCATGGACGAGTATTGCGAGGCAAAGTTGCGACTCTTTACCGGATTAGCCGGGGGGCAGAAGATTGGGAAGCGCGCCATCGTCAACATGGACGATCCTCGAGGAGACGTCATTCGCAAAGCCTGTCCTGTGCCAGTTTGGGGGTACGCTCTTAAAAGCCAAGCTGATCTCAAAGCGGAACACGTGCGCCTCTCGCTTACCGGAACTACTTTTACTGCGGCCACTCCATCGGGATCGTTTCCCGTTGAGAGCCGGTTGGTCGGGGAGCACAACGTCTACAACTTGCTGGGGGCAATCGGGGTGGCGCTACACGACGGAGCGACAATCGATCAGATTCGCGAAGCGACCACCCATCTCGCCAATGTTCCTGGTCGCTTCGAGCGGATCTTGTCAGGGCAGGATTTTACTGTCGTCGTCGATTACGCTCATACAGAAGACGCGCTTGTCAGGTTACTCACGGCAGCCCGTACATTGAAGACTGATCGCATTATTACCGTGTTTGGATGTGGTGGTGACCGGGACCGAGGCAAGCGGCCCAAGATGGGGCGCGCTGCCGTGGAATATAGCGACGTGGTGATCTTGACCTCCGATAATCCTCGAACCGAGGACCCGATGGCGATCCTCCATGAAGTGGAGATTGGTGTGCGTGATGCGCTCGTACGCCGCAATCATGTGCAGTATTACTTGGTGCCGGATCGTCGCGAAGCCATCGGCGCAGCCGTCCAAGAAGCGCGACGAGGCGATATGGTGCTCATCGCCGGGAAAGGGCATGAAGATTATCAAATCATCGGCGCCCAAAAGTTCCATTTTGACGACCGTGAAGTGGCTCGCGAGGCGATTCAGAAATTACGGGGCTGTGCATGAGAGTTCAGACCATAACCAGGTCTACGCAAGGTGAGGAGTCGAGGGGGCTTTTTACGGTCGATGAGTTACGAGAAGTCATCAGCGTGAAAGTCCTCACGGGACAGGATTCGCTATCGAGGAAGCGGCGGATCAGACAGATCAGTACGGACTCCCGATCGATTCGCCCTGGCGATCTCTTTGTCGCGCTTCGAGGCGATCGATTTGATGGGCATGAGTTTGTGCCGGCCGTGCTCGAACAGGGAGCCGCGGGAGCCATCGTTCATGATGAATATGAACTTCCTCCAGGCATCGCTGCGATGCGCCGGACCGAGGGGCGATCTTTGCCTTTTCTCTTGGGCGTGCGCGACCCGTTGTTTGCCTACCAGCAGTTAGCGACGCATTATCGCAGTCGGTTCAATATTCCTGTGGTAGCGGTGACCGGGAGCAACGGCAAGACGACGACCAAAGAAATGGTGGCGGCCGTGTTGGCTCAGCGGTGGCCGGTATTGAAGACCGAGGGGAACTTCAACAATCGGATCGGCGTGCCCTCCACTCTGTTTCGGCTTACGGCCCGCCATCAAGCCGCTGTCATTGAGATGGGGGTAGATCAACAGGGGCAGACGACCAGGCTTTGTGAGATTGTCCGGCCCACGATAGGCGTGATTACCAATATTGGGCCTGATCATCTCGAGTTCTTCAGAAGCATGGAAGGATCGGCGCAAGCGAAGGCAGAATTGCTGGACCTGCTTCCGTCCGATGGCATGATCATGTTGAATGCCGACGATCCCTACTTTGACTACCTTGCCGTGCGTGCGCAATGTCGTGTGATGTCGTTCGGATTTTCAGAGATGGCGGATATCCGCGCGAGCCGGGTTGTGTCCGATGTACGCCACGGCACGACCTTTCGCTTGCACCTCCCTGGGAAAATCCGTTCCACAATCGTTCGCATGAAGGTACACGGGGTTCACAACGTCATCAATGCGCTCGCCGCAGCGGCGGTGGGTGTTGCCTTGAACCTTTCCGGTTCGATGATCGCCCAAGGGCTGGGACGATTCCGTCCTGTTGCAATGCGGTCGCAGGTGGTGACCCATCGTGGCGTCCATTTCATCAACGATTGTTACAACGCCAACCCGGCGTCGATGAAAGCAGCGCTTCAGTTGTTGGCCCAGTGGAGTCCTGCACATGAACGGATTGCCGTGTTGGGAGACATGCTTGAACTTGGCCCTGAGACAGGTCGGCTGCACCGGGACGTAGGACAGTTTCTTGCTACACAGAAGCTATCGCGGTTGATTGTCTGCGGGATGTTGGGTCGGGACATTGCGGAAGGAGCGCGGCAGGGCGGGATGGCGGGTTTGCAGATCGATGAGGTGGTCGACGCGGCGGCGGCTGCGGATCGCCTCAAGCGGATTCTTCGGCAGGGTGACGTGGTGTTGGTGAAGGCCTCTCGAGGTATGAAAATGGAACATGTTGTGCAAACTCTGGCGGGAATGAAGGCGGTCATCAAGCAGGCATCGTAAGGGAGCGGCATTCATCGGCTCAAGAGTCGGTGAGATGAACCGGCTCATTGGTAAGGTAACGACCGCATGCTCTACAACTGGCTGTACCCGTTTCATACAGAATATTCATTTCTGAACGTCTTTCGATATTTGAGCTTCCGGATCATTTATGGGGCTGTGACGGCGTTCCTGATCGCCTTTGTGCTGGCTCCCTGGGTGATCAAGAAGTTGCAAGAGATCAAGCTGGGCCAGCAGATTCGCGGTGACGGCCCCAAAAGCCATCTGGCGAAGAGCGGCACGCCTACCATGGGCGGGATGCTCATCCTTTTCGCGGTCGTCCTCTCGACGCTCCTCTGGGCCGATATTGCAAGACCGTATGTCTGGCTTGTGCTTCTTGCCATGCTGGGCTTCGGTGCAATTGGATTTGTCGACGACTATCTCAAGTTCGTCAAGGCCCAATCGAAGGGGTTATCGGCGGGACAGAAATTCACGGCGCAAGTGGTCGTGGCCTTGGCAATCGCACTGGTTCTCTATTTTCTGCCCGGCTATACGACCAAGCTCAGCATTCCGTTCTTTAAGAATATCGTTCCCGATCTCGGCTGGTTCTATGTTGCCTTTGCGGTGATCGTGATTGTCGGGAGTTCCAACGCCGTCAATCTGACCGATGGTCTCGATGGGCTTGCGATCGGCCCCGTGATGATCGCGGCGATGGCCTACACGATCGTGGCCTATGTCACCGGCCATCGACTGATGTCGGACTATCTGCTGATCCCGCACATCGAAGGAGCAGGTGAACTTGCCGTGTTCACCGCCGCTATTCTGGGGGCGAGCTTGGGATTCTTGTGGTTCAACACCTATCCGGCATCCGTGTTCATGGGGGATGTAGGCTCGCTTCCGCTGGGAGCGGCGTTGGGCACGGTCGCGGTGATCAGTAAACATGAGTTGCTGCTCTTGATGGTCGGCGGAGTCTTTGTAATCGAAGCGGTCTCGGTCATTTTTCAGGTGATCTCGTTCAAGGCGCGCGGGAAGCGTATTTTTCTCATGGCGCCCATCCATCATCACTTTGAGATGAAAGGCTGGGAGGAGCCAAAAGTTGTGGTGCGGTTGTGGATCATTGCCATCTTATTGGCCTTGTTGAGTCTGAGTACCTTAAAGCTTCGGTGATGGCATCGTGGGAGACGCGGCTGTGGAATTTGCGGGAGCACAGGTCACGGTCATGGGGCTTGCCAGAAGCGGTCTCGCGGCTTGCCAATTGCTTCAGACTGCGGGAGCGCGTGTCACAGTGGCCGACCGGAAGGAATCGGCGGATCTCACATCGGCCCTCGCCGGTATCGACCGCGACCACGTCGGGGTCACCGTTGGGGCGCAATATGAATCGTCGATCGAGAAGGCGGATCTTGTGGTGATCAGTCCAGGAGTGCCGTATCGGCTAGCCTCGCTTGAAACAGCGCGTCGGCGTGGCGTGAAAGTGATCAGCGAATTGGAACTGGCTTCACAGTTTTCCCGAAGCCCGCTCCTTGCCGTCACCGGCACCAATGGCAAAAGCACGACTGTGACGCTGATCGGCAAGTTTCTCGCTGAGAGCGGCAAGCGGGCGTTCGTCGGCGGAAATTTAGGCACGGCCTTGAGCGAAGCGGCGGTGGAAGATCTTCGTGCCGGCCAGGCCGGGAAACCAAGTCCGTTCGACTATCTTGTCGTCGAGGTTTCTAGTTTTCAGCTGGAAACGATCGATCGGTTCCATCCCTGGATCGCCGCGTTGCTGAACGTGACGGTCGATCACCAGGACCGATATGAGTCGCTGGACGAATATGTCGCGGTGAAACAACGGATCTTCGAAAACCAGGTTGCGTCAGATTTTGCGGTATTCAATCTGGATGACGATCGCGTGGCAGCGTTGCGGCATCGAGTTCATGCGACCAGATTGGGGTTTACACGCGGGGCAACGATCGGTGCCGAGATGCATGGGGGGACCTACCTCGAAGGGGACCGGATTGTGACGACGGTCATCGGGGTGCGGCAGGAGATTTGTCATCGAAGCGAGATCCGTATCATCGGCAACCACAACGTGGAAAACGTCATGGCGGCGGCAACTTATGCTTTGCTGTGTGGCTGTCCGCTCGATGCGATTCGTCGTGTACTTGCGACGTTTCCCGGACTCGAGCATGCCCTCGAAATCGTCCGTGAGCGTCGAGGGGTCCGATTTGTGAACGATTCGAAGGGCACGAATGTCGATGCCACGCTCAAAGCACTGGAGAGTATTGATCAACCGATTTGGCTCATTGCCGGCGGACGGGATAAGGGTGGCGACTTTTCGCGACTTGCCCAGGCGGTCAGCCGACGGGTCACGCGCGTGATTCTGATCGGCGAAGCGGCCCCACTGTTGCGACAGGCTTGGGAGGGTGTCTCCATGATGACTGAGGCGGCCACCTTGCGGGACGCCGTGGATCTGGCGGCGCAGGGGGCTTCGCAGGGAGATGTCGTGTTGTTGTCCCCGGCCTGTGCCAGCTTCGACATGTTTGCAGACTATCAAGACCGTGGCCGTCAATTCAAGGCATTGGTTCATGCCTTACCGGCGTGACGTGCAAGGCGAGGGAGGGGCGGTTCTGAGTAATGGCGCATCGATTAGCGGGGACTCTGGCGCTCCCATGGTCCCAGAGCAGCCAACGAACGGGCAAGCAGCGGGTGGCGGCGGATCACACGCTTCTGGCGGTCACCATGATTCTGGCGTTGGTGGGACTTGTGATGGTGTTCAGCGCGAGCGCCATTGTGGCGGGCAACCGGTTTCAGGATCCAGGATTTTATTTGAAGCGGCAAGTCGCCTGGCTCGCCCTCGGCGTTCTGTTGATGCATCTCGCGTCGCGTATCGATTACACATTTTGGAAGAAACTCTCCACTCCAATATTGGCTTGCACCCTGGTGCTGCTCGTCATGGTGCTGGTGCCGTCTTTCGGCTTGTCGGCCAAGGGAGCGCGGCGATGGTTACCGTTGGGACCTATCTCGATGCAGCCGGCAGAAATGGTCAAGCTTGTCGCGGTGATGTATCTGGCAGCGTATCTGAGCAAAAAGGCCGACAGAGTCACATCGTTTCGCAATGGTCTGCTTCCGCCCCTGATCGTGATTGGGCTGCTGAGCGGACTGGTGTTGCTCGAACCGGATCTTGGAACGGTTGTGGTGCTTGGATTCGTCACAGTCGGGATGTGTTTTCTCGGCGGAGCACGCCTGTCCCATCTCATGGGGTTAGGTCTCTGTGCGATTCCAGCCGTATTGGCGCTGGTTCTTGGCTCCAGTTATCGGCGCCAACGGCTCATGACGTTTCTTGCTCCATGGAAGGATCCATCGGATGCCGGGTTTCAAATTACACAGTCTTTCTTAGCCTTCGGCAGCGGCGGTTCGTTTGGAGTGGGGTTGGGCGAAGGCAAGCAGAAGCTCTATTTCCTCCCGGAGGCGCATACAGATTTTGTCTTGGCGCTGATCGGCGAAGAACTGGGGCTTATCGGCACCGCAACGGTCGTCCTGTTATTCGCATTTTTTGTGTGGCGAGGGGTTCAGATCTCCGCGCGTGCGCGCGAGCCGTTTGGCCGCTATCTGGGCATGGGCATTACCTTGTTAGTCGGCGTGCAGGCGTTGGTCAATGCGGCGGTGGTGACGGGGCTGTTACCGACGAAAGGACTCACCTTACCGTTCGTGAGCTACGGAGGGTCGTCGTTGGTGGTCAGCTTGGTCGGGGTGGGGATTTTGCTCAGTATTTCTCGAGACCGGCAAACCGGTGCGTCGGGCGGTGGGTCGGGTCACGGATGACGATCGTGATTGCAGCAGGAGGAACCGGTGGCCATCTCTATCCGGCTGTGGCATTGGCAAGAGAGTTTCTCCGGTGCGATCCCAAGACCAAGATTCTTTTTGTGGGGACGGCCCGTGGGCTTGAATCAAAGGTACTTGCCCATGAGGGGTTCGACCTGGCGTTGATCAGTGCCAAGCCTGTGATGGGCAAGGGCCTGTTCGGGGCATTGAAAGGGTTGTGCGCGCTGCCGGTCAGTTTGAGGCAGTGCCTGCGAATCCTGCGAACAAGACAGGCTGATCTGGTGATTGGAGTCGGTGGCTATACAAGTCCCATGATGTTGCTGGCGGCCGCGTTAGCCGGGGTGACACGAGTGATTCTTGAGCCGAATGCACATCCCGGCATGGCGAACAAAGCGGTGGGGTCTTTCGTTCAGCGTGTGTTTCTCGCGTTCGAATCGGCCTCCGGCTCGTTCGATCGTTCCAAGGTACGTGTGGTGGGGACTCCAATTCGCAAGGCATTCCTTGAGAGCATCGAGCAGAGCCGGGAGAAGTCAGGATCGCCACATCTGCTGATTTTCGGAGGAAGTCAGGGGGCCAAATCGATGAATACCGCAGTGATGGAAGGATTGCCAGACTTGATGACGCAGCTGCCACGCCTTACCGTGACACACCAGACCGGGGAATCCGACTATGCGCGGGTCGCTGAGGCCTATCGTCGTGCCGGCATCGAGTCGCAAGTCGTACCGTTTATCTACGATATGCCTTCGGCCCTACGAGCGGCGGATCTGGTCGTGGCGAGAGCCGGCGCTATGACGGTGGCGGAGCTCACGACCTGTGGAAAGCCGGCCATCCTCGTTCCCCTGCCGTCTGCCATCTACGACCACCAGACACGGAATGCCGAGGTGCTGGAAGCAGCCGGGGCGGCTGTGTTGCTCTCGCAATCTGTGCTTACCGGCGCACTGTTGGCCCGCACAGTGACAGGTATTTTTGGAGATCGTGACCGATTACGGACAATGGGCGAGGCGAGTCTCTCTCTACGGCGAATCGATGCAGCCGAAGTGATCGTCCGAGAATGTTACGCGCTCATGGGGGGGCATCATGATGTCAACCGGTCTGTTGGAGCGGCAGGAGGCTAATGGTAATGGGCAACGTAAACAGGGATTACGGTTGTATCCACCGGTTGGTGGAGTAAGGCGCGCACCGATGTTTCGTAAAACGCAACAGATTCACTTAGTCGGAATCGGGGGATCGGGCATGAGCGGCATCGCCGAGGTGCTCCTGACGCTGGGGTACAAAGTGACGGGCTCGGACCTGCAAGCTTCCGATACGACGCGAAGATTGGAAGAGCTCGGCGGCCGTATCTTTGTCGGCCATCAGGAATCGAATGTCGGGGAGGCTCAAGTGGTGGTCATCTCCTCCGCCGTGTCGGTGCAGAACCCCGAGGTTGTGGCAGCGAAGGCAAAGCAAATTCCCGTGATTCCTCGGGCCGAGATGCTTGCCGAGTTGATGCGGCTGAAATTTGGGGTTGCCATTGCCGGCGCACATGGAAAAACTACCACGACGTCGATGGTGGCCAATGTCCTGGCCCAGGGTGGATTGGATCCGACGATGGTGATTGGGGGGAAAGTGAATGCGTTGGGGAGTCATGCCCGCCTTGGTCGAGGCGATCTTCTCGTGGCGGAAGCGGATGAGAGCGACGGGTCATTTCTCCGTCTGTCTCCGACCATCGCAGCGGTCACGAATCTCGACCGAGAACATCTCGATCACTACGGCAGCATGGAGCGCATCAACGAGTGCTTTCTCGAGTTTATCAATAAGGTGCCGTTCTATGGATTGGCCGTATTGTGTGCGGACGATGATCGGCTCCGGGCACTCTTTCCGAACATCGTGAAGCGCTATCAGACCTACGGGCTCCAAGAGCGTGAGGGTGTCACGCCGGACTTCTTTGCGACAGAGATCAGTTTGAACCAATGGGGCGCTGAGTTCCGGGCGCAGTTCCGTGGGCGCAATTTGGGCCCGTTCCGTCTGGCGGTGCCCGGTCGGCACAATGTGTCCAATGCGCTCGTGGCGATCGCGATCGGGGTCGAATTGGATGTACCCGTGGATCTCATCAGGAAAGCGTTGGCGGCCTATGCCGGAGTCGAGCGCCGTTTTCATCTGCGAGGGGAAGCCAATGGGATCATGGTCGTAGACGATTACGGGCATCATCCGACGGAGATCAAAGCCACCCTGGCTGCGGCCAAGCAAGGGTGGAGAGACCGCCGGTTGGTGGTCCTGTTCCAGCCGCATCGCTATACCAGGACGAGAGACTTACTGGAGGATTTTGCGAAGGCGTTCGACCAATCAGACGTCTTGTTCCTGGCTGACATCTATGCGGCGGGAGAGCAGCCGATTCCCGGGGTGTCCGGAGCCAGGTTGGCAGACATTGTTCGTGCAGCCGGCCATCCGTCCGTGACGTTTGTCGAACACAAAGATCAGATGGTGGATCAGGTGCTCCCCCATCTGAAATCGGGGGATCTCGTCATGACGTTAGGGGCAGGGGATATTTGGAAGACGGGGGTTGGGTTGTTGGCCCGATTAACTCCGATCGGATGATGCGATGACGCGAGGGAGCCGAGATGTTCGGACAGCTGCAAAAGCTCATGTGCAGTTCACGCAGGCCGATGTGCGCGCTGCGGTGGCGGGTCTCAGGGGATCCACATCTTTCCAGGCTCCGCTGCGAGAGTACACCTCGTTTAAGATCGGAGGGCCGGCGGATGTCGTCTGTGAGCCGGCGGATATTGAAGATGTCTGTCTGGTGGTTCGGCAGGCGCGTGCGCACAAGGTCCCGTTGTTCGTACTGGGCGGAACGAACCTCCTTATCCGAGACGGGGGAATTCGCGGCATTGTGGTCAGCTTGGCGCGGCTGCGGGCCATCAAAGAAGAGCCGACGGCGGTGTTGTATGCCGAAGGGGGAGTCGGGATGCCGACATTGATTGGGTACGCGATTCGTCATTCCCTTGCGGGCCTGGAATGGGCGGCGGGAATTCCCGGGACAGCGGCCGGCTGTGTCGTCATGAATGCCGGGACAAAGCTTGGTGAAATGAAGGATTCGATCAAGGCTGTTCGCATGGTGAATAGGAAAGGCCAGATCGTGGACCTGGAGGCAACGCAGGTGAGGTTTGAGTATCGACGAGCCTTGTTGCCGCTCGGCATCGTCGTGGGAGTCTGGCTTCAATTGAAACAAGGGATCCGATCGGAGATTCAACGAGTGGTCAAGGACTATCTCCACTATCGACGAGACACACAACCGCTCGCGATGCCTAGTGCCGGTTGTGTGTTCAAGAACCCTCCGAACGACTCTGCCGGGCGACTCATTGAGGCGGTCGGCCTCAAGGGGGCACGCGTCGGCGACGCGGAAGTCTCGATGAAGCATGCCAACTTCATGGTCAATCGGGGGCAGGCGAAGGCAGCAGATGTAACGGCGTTGATCGGGAAGGTCCGCAGCGCAATTCGCCGTCGGGTGGGGGTGCGGTTAGATCTTGAACTGAAAATTGTAGGAGAGACGTAGCGGTATGAATGAGCCTCACTCAACAGAGCGGCCGCTTCTAACCCGTGGCCGCATCGGGGTGCTGATGGGTGGACAATCGGCTGAGCGCGAGGTGTCACTCCGGACAGGTACCGCGGTCCATCGATCGTTAATCCGTCGTGGTTACGATGCGGTCGCCATTGATGTCGGACCGACGCTCTCTCAGGATCTGCGCGACCAGAAGATCGTCCTGGCATTTCTGGCTTTGCATGGACCGGGCGGGGAAGATGGAGCGATTCAAGGATTTTTGGAGACGTTGGGAATTCCCTACACCGGATCCGGCATCCAGGCGAGTGCAATCGGTATGCATAAAGTCACCACGAAAATGCTCTTGGCTTCAGCCCGTATTCCTGTTCCGTCCGGCACGGTTGTGAAGCGAGGAGGGAACGTCTCCAGCGCCACCCTGTTGAGAGTGGAAAAATTGCGCTGGCCTCTTGTGGTGAAGCCTGCTTCGCAAGGGTCCACGATCGGCGTCACGATCGTGCGCAAACCGTCGCAATGGCGTGATGCGTTGGCCTTGGCCCATCGCTATGACACGGATGCAATGGTCGAGGCGTACATTCCCGGGCATGAGGTCACGGTGTCGATCCTCGGAGGGCGAAACATTTTACCATTGGTGCTTCCTGCCGTGGAAATTGTGACGCCGGGAGGCTTCTACGATTTTGCCGCGAAGTATGAAAAGGGAAAAACTCAATATCTCTGTCCTGCACCCTTGACCACGACAGTGACTCGGCAGGTTCGGACATTGGCGTTACGCACGTATCAGGTGCTGGGCTGTGAAGGTGCCGCCCGAGTCGATTTCCGTATCACCCCGCGAGGCCGCCCTGTCGTCTTGGAGATTAATACCGCGCCGGGCATGACCGAAACGAGTTTGCTGCCGATGGCGGCGGCACAGGCCAAGATCAATTATGACGAGCTGACCGAACGGATCCTTGAGTCCGCACTCACTCGCGCGGCTCGCCTCGATCGTTCGTCAGGGGAAGTGAGCGCGCCATGAAGGTGCTCGTACGGAAGCGAGCGGCGCCTCCCATCGGCCCACGGTCGAACCAATGGAAGGGTGCGCGTGCCAGTCAGATCGCGGATCAACGCCAACAGGCGCGTCGAGAGACGTTGCTCTCACGGCGTAGGCGTGCGTTGCGCGTCGGGCGATGGATTCTCGGTCTTGCGGCGTTGGCGTGGGGATTGACCATCGGCACGCGAGAGATGGGACCCCTGCTTCAGGGTTGGCTGGAAATCCGTGACGTAGAGATTGAGGGTATGCACCGAGTGACGAAAGCTGAAATATTGGAGCGGCTCGTGTTGAAGCCCGGCATGGGGCTTCATCAAATCAGCACATCGTTTCTTGCTGAGCGAGTGCAGGCGCACGCATGGATCAAGGAGGCGACGGTCGAACGCCGACCGCTGCATCGGTTGCATATCACGGTCGTGGAGCGAACGCCGGCCACGATTATCCGCGCAGGCGCGGACCATTGGTTGAGTGATGAGAACGGGTATCTTCTTGCCAAGTTGGGTAAGCAGGACGACCAGGCGCTACCCTTGATGATCGGGCTGGAGGTTCAGTCTCTTCAACACGGCGAGTCTGGTGTGCGCCACGCGGTGCAGTCCGGGGTCGTGTTGGCCAAGCTCATCGCCAATACGTTCGGCGGAAGGGTTGAAGTCGATCTCACGAATGTCTCGAATGTGGTGGCGTCAGCCAATGGGGTGCGATTTCAGTTTGGGAACGATTCTCTGGTCGATCAATGGGAGCGATTTCGGAAAGTGAATCCGTCATTTAAAACGAGCCCATTCGATGATCGGAAGGGCGCGGGTAACGAGATCGATTTACGCTATGACAACCGCGTCATTGTGCGAGAAAGGGTGTGAGGGCTGTGCCGAAGCGTGATCAGATTCTTGTGGGGTTGGATATCGGGACCACGAAGATCTGTGCCATCGTGTCAGAGGTCACCGATGAGGGAGTGCTCAACATCATCGGGGTGGGATCCTGCCCGTCGCGAGGGCTCCGCAAAGGCGTTGTGGTCGATATCGAGAGTACTGTGGAATCGATCAAAAAGGCCGTCGAGGAAGCCGAGCTGATGGCCGCGGTTCAGATCAATTCCGTCTACACCGGCATTGCCGGCAGCCATATATCCGCGGAAAACTGCAAGGGGGTTGTCGCGCTCAAAAAGGCAGAAGTCACGCGGGAAGACATCCAGCGCGCGATCGAAAGCGCACGGACTCTGGCGGTCGTTCCCCATGAACGGCGGATTCTTCATGTGCTCCCTCGTGAATTCATGGTGGATGGGCAAGAGGGGGTTCGGGAGCCGTTGGGTTTGTCCGGCAACCGTCTCGAAGTCAACGTCCATGTCATTACCGGCGCCGTGACGTCAGCGCAGAATATCATCAAATGTGTGAATCGTGCGGGGCTTGATGTCGTCGACATGGTGCTGCAGCCTTTGGCATCAAGTGAGGCCGTCCTCAGCCAGGAAGAGCGCGATCTGGGTGTCGTCATGATCGATCTCGGCGGTGGGACAACCGACCTTGCGATTTTCCTGGAAGGGAGTATCCGGCACTCTGCAGTGTTGCCGATCGGTGGGCAGAACTTGACGAAGGATCTTGCTATCGGGTTGCTGACCTCTCAGACCGAAGCCGAGAAGATCAAGTTGCAGCACGGGATTGCGAGAGCAGAGTTGGTGCAGGGCCATGAAATGGTCGAGGTCCCGTCGGTCGGTGATCGTCCAGCGCGGACATTCTCGCGCCGCGATCTTGCTGAGATTCTTGAACCGAGGGTCGAAGAGATATTCGAACTGGTTCGTCGGGAAATCGCGCGTGCCGGCTATGAGGGCATGGTGGGGGCCGGAGTGGTGATTACAGGCGGAACATCGTTGTTGGAAGGAATGCCCGATGCGGCAGAGCAGGTCTTGAATCTTCCGGCTCGCCGTGGCGCACCGGGTGGCCTCGGAGGGCTTCGCGACATCGTCAGTCATCCCATGCATGCCACGGGTGTCGGATTGCTGCTCCATGCCCGACGCCATCTTGAGGAAATGGCCATCGCTGGTCTGCGCAGCGGGCGGCCGTTGGATAAGGTATTGACTCGTATGAGGGGATGGTTCTTCGAGTTGTTCTAACCGGTGCGTGAGGCGAATGTCCGCCTTGCGGATTTTATCAAGGGAGGTGTCCTGATGTTTTCGTTTGAAGAGGATGTTGTGTCTCCCGTTCGGATTAAAGTGATCGGTGTCGGTGGCGCCGGGTGCAACGCGTTGAACACCATGATTACGTCTGGATTAGCGCGGGTTGATTTCATCGCGGCGAATACGGATCTGCAGGCGTTGGAACGATCGCGGGCGTCGTATAAAGTTCAGCTGGGCCCTGAACGGACCAGGGGACTCGGCGCCGGGGCCAAGCCAGAAGTTGGAAAGGATTCTGCGCTGGAAAGCAAAGATCAGATTCGGGAGTGTCTTGAGGGCGCCGACATGGTGTTCGTGACCGCCGGGATGGGCGGTGGAACCGGAACGGGTGCCGCGCCGATTGTAGCGAGCATCGCGCGTGAGCTCGGTATCTTGACGGTCGGAGTCGTGACGAAACCTTTTTCCTATGAAGGTCATCGCCGGATGCTTCATGCGGATGAAGGGATACGCGATCTCCGTCGGCATGTTGACACCTTACTGATAATACCTAATCAGCGATTGCTCGGCATCGTCGACAAAGCGACGCCGCTGCTCGAAGCGTTTAAGGTAGCTGATGACGTACTCCGGCAGGCCATTCAGGGGATTGCCGATGTGATCACAACCACCGGCCATGTGAATGTGGATTTCGCCGACGTCCGGACCGTGATGTCCCATACGGGTCGCGCAGTGATGGGGATGGGTGTGGCGCGCGGAACGAATCGGGCCATCGAAGCGGCGCAAAAGGCGATTTGTAGTCCATTGTTGGAGGAAGGGAGTGTCGAGGGGGCGCGCGGGGTGTTGTTGAATATCACCGGTGGCCCTAACATGACGCTGCATGAGATCGAGGAAGCGGCGACGATTGTCCAGCAGACTGCTGACCCTGAAGCCAACATCATTGTTGGACAGGTGATCAACCCCGATATGGGCGACGACTTGGTTGTGACTGTGATTGCCACAGGGTTTGAACGAGAGGATCAGCCTACTCCGATTCCTGTGGCCGCGGTTCGGGCTTCCCGTCCTGTGCAACAGACGGTGACCACCGGCGCTGGCCAGACGATGGGAGAACGGGTGTATGCGGAACGGCCCTTCAAAGATTTCGATCGCCCGACCTACTTGCGACGGATGGGAGATGGCAGAGGCGCGATGGAGCGAGCCGCGGCAGTCACGGACGATGAATGGGATGTGCCGACATTCCTGCGCAAGCAGGTTGACTGAGCCGACAGGTCTGTAGGGTGAGTCATCACATCAGGGGATGGTTATGAGCGCAGCGGTCATCACGGTTCCTGCCTTCGCATCCGCGCGCGACGGCGTTCGGCATTTCTTTGGCACGCGCCGTCACGCAAGCTCACTGGAGTTCGATGTCGGAGTTCCCGCTCGTCAGTCTGGTGCGCAGGGTCGCGGCTGGCTGCTGTCCGTCAAGCAGGTACATGGGACTGAGGCCTTGGTCGTAGATCGTCCACTCACGGAATCGGATCAGTTTCCCGGTGGGTGGGATGCGTTGGTGACGGATCAACCAGGCGTGACGGTCGCCGTGCGCACGGCGGATTGGGTCCCCGTGCTCGTGCATGACCCACGCCGGCGTGTTGTCGCGGCGATTCATGCCGGGTGGCGAGGCGCGGTGGCGGGGATTGTTTCGAAAACGCTCACGCTGATGGCGAACCGATTCGGGTCAACCCAGTCGGATCTGCGAGTCAGTATTGGACCCTCGGCCGGCCCCTGCTGCTATGAAGTGGACGATCCGGTGCTCGACCAGCTTCGAATGGGATTGTCTGATTGGGAGTCGGTTGTGCATGACTATCGAGGGCATAAGGCTCGGCTCGATCTCAAGGCCTTGATCCGCCGGCAAGCGGAGGGAGCGGGTGTGTCCACATCCGCTGTGTCGGCAGTGAATGTATGCACGATCTGCCACGATCAGCTTTTTTATTCTTATCGACGGGAAGGTCGGGTGAACGGGACGATGGTCAGTGGGATCATGCTACGCTCTCACAACTCAGAGTGAGTCCGAGCGTGTGCGCTGACATTTATCTGGGGGGTCTGTACAATACGTCAGAACTTTCGAAGTCGGTATTCCCTGGAGTCGAAGGGCTGCGGGAACAACCGGTCCAGTGGTGGTGTATCGGGCGCTGGTAGGCCGACTTCCGATATCCGTGTGAGTCGGCTCTGACCTCTCATGCCAAGCACACCGTAGCGTTTCTTTGAAGGAGCCCTCGCGCAGTATGTCGAAGAAGTATCGTCGTACCGTTGAGGAAGGGGTTATGATGGTGCGGGTTGGCTGAGGTATTGGGGGAGCGCAGTGTGTCTAGTTCAACGATCATGAAGAAGATCGCGTTCATCGGAGGCGGCCAGATGGCCGAAGCCATGATCGGTGGTCTCCTTGCAGGGCAGGTGTGCTCTGCTGAGTTGATTTGGGCAACGGACCCCGTTCCCGATCGCCGTGATCGCTTAAAAGGGCAGTTCGGCATTCGAGTTGGTTCTGCCAACCGGGAAGCGGTCGCCTGGGCTGACGTGGTCGTTCTGGCAGTGAAACCTCAGGCGCTTCCTCCTGTGCTCAGTGAGCTTGGCCCAATCCTGGCCCATGCCCTTGTGATCTCTATTGTGGCAGGGGTAAAGCGTTCGACAATCGAAGAGCAAATTTCCGGGGGGGGGCGGGTTGTGCGTGCGATGCCAAATATTCCGGCATTGGTCCGGGAGGGTATGACTGCTCTGACCTTGGGCAGTGCGGTCTCTGAAAATGATGGTCACGTGGCTCGAATGGTATTCGAAGTGGTTGGTCGTGTGGTATTGGTTGAGGAACAATTAATGGATGCTGTGACCGGGTTGAGCGGGAGTGGGCCGGCCTATGTGTTTCAGGCCATTGAAGCGTTGGCGGACGGGGGAGTGATGATGGGCTTGCCCCGGCAGACCGCTGAACTCCTTGCGGCCCAGACCGTGCTTGGCGCGGCTCGCTTGGTGCTTGAATCTGGCGTACATCCTGCTCAACTGAAAGATCGGGTGGCGTCTCCTGGAGGCACGACCATCGCCGGGCTTCATCGGCTTGAACAGGGGGGGTTTCGTGCTACATTAATGGCTGCGGTTGAAGCGGCTACCACACGATCGAAAGAGTTGGGACGCTGATGTTTGTTGCGGGGAATGTTCTTTCGGCAGTGGCCTCCATTCTTGACTATGTGTTATGGCTGTATATGTGGGTGATCATTGCTCGCGCCCTGATCTCGTGGGTCAACCCAGATCCAGGGAATCCGATCGTCCAATTTCTCAATCGTGCGACCGAACCGGTCCTCGCTCCAATCCGACGATTGATTGGAATGCGGATAGGCATGGATGTGTCGCCCATCGTCGTGATCTTGATCATCAATTTTCTGCAAATCGCGGTTGTGCAGTCACTCAAGGAATTAGCCATAAGGATGAACTGAGATGACCATGGGGGATGCCATGAGAATGACGCCGCTTGATATCCAGCAAATGGTGTTCAAGGTCGTCTTTCGCGGATATGACAAGGAAGAGGTGAATCGCTTCCTCGAAGAAATAGCGCAGACGGTCGAATTGTTGAATCGAGATGATGCGGTTCAGCGAGAAAAGATTGTATTTCTGGAACAGCAGCTTGCCGAGTTGAAACGGACGGAGGCGACGTTGTCGAGTACTCTGTTGTCTGCTCAATCGCTGGCAGAGGATGTCAAGCGGAATGCTCATCGGGAGGCGGATCTCGTCGTCAAGGAGGCTGAACAGAAGGCCGGTGAGATGATCCACCAGGCCAGGGTCGAGCTGACCGATACACAGCGCGACCTCACGGCGCTCCAGAAGCAACGCTTGCTGATGGTTGAGCGCTTCCGCGCGTCGTTGCGCATGTTCGAACGGATGCTGGAAGTGGAAGAACATGAAGCGTTCCATGACGCAGCAACCGCATCGGCAGAGAAGCTTGAAGGAGAATCGAGCCCGAGACTCTAACTCGCCAGAAATGGCTGTTTCTCTCCTGCTCAGGCGGTTCTAAGTTGTCTCGTCCTGTTCCTCCACGGTAGCGGTTTTTCCCACCAACGACAGGTCGTTCTCCCATGGCGATGAATCGCGTCATTCAGGCGGCACTGCAGTCAGCCGTTGACGAGGGTGTATTCCCCGGCGCCCAGCTCGCGGTGCGTCTGCATGGAGAGTTGCAATGTGTGATTGTCGCTGGGCGGTTGTCGTCGGAGCCTTCGAGCCTTCCGGTACAACCCACCACTCTGTATGACCTCGCGTCTCTCACGAAGCCGCTGGCAACGGGCACATCTCTCTTGCTTCTGGCGCAACGTGCCAAGGTGACGCTTGAAGATCCTGTACAGAAAGTCTTATCAGAACTTGAAGGGATGCCAATTGGTCAGGCAACGGTGAAGGACCTCTTGACCCATCGTTCGGGCCTGCCCGGATGGCGGCCCTTCTACGAGCGGCTTGGGACCAGAGGGATTGGCCTTGAACCTTCCGGCGAAAATCATGCTGTCAAGCAACTGGTACTGAAAATGATTCGCGATGAGCCGCTGCTCTATGCGCGGGGGGAGCGCTGCGTCTATAGCGACCTAGGATTCATGTTGCTGGGGTTGTTGGTTGAGCGTCTCAGTGGAATGGCCCTGGATCGCTGGTACGAACACGCCGTCGTCCGACCGCTACGGGCTGACCCTATGATGTTTTGCCCTGCGACGAGGGGGACGCAACTCAATGTTATGTGCCCGATGATCGATGCCTCATGTATCGCTCCGACCGAATGGGACGAGCGGCGCAATCGACTCTTATGTGGGGAAGTACACGACGAGAATGCCGCAGCAATGGACGGTGTCGCGGGCCATGCAGGGCTATTCGGGACTGCTGAATCAGTGCTAGCTGTCTCTGGAGCCTGGCTTCACGGCTATCATGGAAGGGAGTCGATTCTGGCAGGAGAATTGGTCAGGCAGTTTACGACCCGCCAAGAATCTGTCGCTCGATCGAGTTGGGCGTTGGGATGGGATACTCCGTCTGCGCCGTCTTCATCGGGGTCCAGTTTTTCTGAGCGGTCGTTCGGTCATCTTGGCTTTACCGGGACGTCGCTATGGATTGACCCACTCCGTGAATTGGAGGTGGTGCTGTTATCCAATCGAGTATATCCGAACCGCAGGAATGAGAAGATCAAGGCCTTCCGCCCATGGATTCACGATCTGGTCTATCGGGAGTTTGTCTCTGCGTAAGAGTCGCGGCTACGCCAGGTCCGCATAATCAATCCAGGTTTCTTTTTCGGCGAGATACTTCGTGCCTTTGAAATTGGCGCGTGTTCTCATTCTGCTGAAGCCGAATCTCTGCATCATGTCGATGAGCTCTTGTACCGCGGCCGTGATGGTTGGATGGGGGTGGCCTTCGACATTCAGGGCTTCATACATGACTTTCGCGACGTAGCCCGAGGGTGTTCGATTGACAAGGATCATGCGATTAAAATACCGATCGCTCGGGTCGACCCCTTCAACCTGGTGCTTTTCAACCACTCCTTCTTTTTTGAAAAGCAGCGGCAGCGAACTCATGATGCCCTCCATCGCAGTCACATGAAACAATGTAGACCGGTGACTGATTATAGGGTGGGGCCACGCCGACCGCAAGCCGTTGACAACTGTGTAGCGCCCTCCTATCATCTCTCCCCGCTGTCCTAGCCGCGATGTTCTTGAAGATATGAATATCCCCAACAGCTTGACCATCCTCCGTATTCTCCTGATCCCCTGCTACATCGGGCTACTGATCTACAGCAGATTCGATCAAGCACTCATTGTGCTTCTTGTGGCGGGGCTTACAGATGCGCTTGATGGGCTGATCGCCCGTATGAAGAATCAGCACACTCGGCTGGGCGCCGTGTTGGACCCTTTGGCCGATAAGCTGCTGCTCACTTCCGGGTTCATCACGCTTTCGCTGATTCATTTGATTCCGTTATGGGTCACCATTCTTGTCGCGAGTCGGGATGTGATATTGCTGTTGGGAACGGCGGTAGCACATTTCACAGATTATCGCGTGGATCTTACTCCCACCTTCTTGGGCAAGGGCACGACGTTTCTCCAGCTAGCCTATGTTGTGATGGTCATCTTTCTCAGTTCCCGTCGCATCGATCTCACCATTATCTTGCCGCTGTTGTTCGGGATGGTCTCCTTCACGTTATTGTCCGGATTGCATTATCTCTATCGGGGTATTCGGCAGACGAGTGCAATCAGGAGCTAAGGCTCTGTGTGGCTTGAGTCTGCATGCCTGCCGATCGCGCAGAGATTGTGCATTTGTTTGACAGGTTTTGGGGTCGCCAGTAGACTCGCCAATAGGTATTCCCGTCAGTCTACAACCGGCCAGGACGATGGCCACATTGAAGGGTGAGTGTTGCGTATGGCTACCTTTGCGTATGTCGGGCGAACCAGATCGGGTGCCGTCAAGAAGGGTGAGCTGAGTGCGAAAACCCGAGATGAGGCAGTGGATCAACTGCGTAAGCAAAGCGTCGTCGTTACGAGTCTTGAAGAAAAGAAGAGTGGCACAGGCGGATTCAATGTCAATCTTAGCTTTGGGCCTGGTCTTACGGATAAAGACCTGGTTGTATTTACGCGACAATTTGGTACGATGATCAATGCTGGTCTGCCCTTGGTGCAGTGTCTCGAAATCCTCTCGACCCAGTCTGAAAACAAGGTGCTGCGGACGACTATCGGGGAAGTGAAGATTCAGGTAGAGGCCGGTTCGACCTTTTCGGATGCGTTACGTCGCCACCCCAAAGTATTCGACGATCTGTACGTGAACTTGGTACATGCGGGTGAGGTGGGTGGCTTGCTCGATACGATCTTGACGCGTCTGGCTAAATACATCGAGAAAGCGATGAAACTCAAAGGGCAGATTAAGTCTGCCATGATCTATCCCGCGGCGATTCTTGGTGTGGCGGTGGTCGTGATCGCTGTTTTAATGATTTGGGTCATTCCAATCTTCGCGAAAATGTTCAATGAATTGTCCGGAGGGAAGATGGGGCTCCCGGGCCCGACGCAGTTGGTCATTGATATCAGCAACATGTTTACGTCGTATTGGTGGGCGATGTTAATAGGCACTGGGGCGATCGTCTTTGGCACTAAGAAATACTATTCGACTCCCAAGGGGCGGATGGTTATCGATAAACTGCTCTTAAAGGCACCGGTGTTTGGAGACCTGATCAGGAAAGCTTCGGTCGCCAAGTTTACACGGACCCTTGGAACCTTGCTCGCGAGCGGCGTTCCTCTTCTGGACGGGATGACGATCTGCGCAAAGACTGCAGGCAACAAGGTCATTGAAGAAACGTTGATCAACGCGCGCATCAGTATTAGTGGCGGAAAGACTATTGCCGACCCTTTGGCCGCAAGCGGGGTCTTTCCGAAGATGGTGACGCATATGATTGCCGTGGGTGAGTCAACCGGCGCGCTGGACGCGATGTTGGGGAAAATCGCGGACTTTTACGAGGACGAAGTTGATCAGGCGGTTGCCTCGCTCACGTCGTTGCTGGAACCCATCATGATGGTATTTCTCGGAATTGTGATCGGGTTTATTGTGGTCGCTATGTACCTCCCCATCTTCAAAATGTCTGAGGCCATTGGGTAGAGGGCAGCGTTCAGTCCGTTCCTCTCACGGAGTTGGGGCCTCGTGTTCAGCATGAGGCTCGATGCCTTCTTCCCGACCACACCATGCGGCGCTCCGTCGCATGGGCAATGACAGGGTCTTAGGCTCCGAATCCGAGGAGCATGAACAAGATAACCTCTCTTCATGCCCCGCCGATTTCCTTCTCACCCAGTGGCCTTCCAATCATGAATGATCTGCGGACAAGACTGTACTGGATCATGGGGCTCCGGATGGCCCTCGTGACCCTGATGCTCGGCCTGTCCCTCGCCTTTCAAGTCGCGAAGGGCGTGTGGATCGAAACATTCTACGTCTTGATTATTGCCACCTACGCCCTCACGATCCCTTCCGCCATTTTGCTCCGAGTGTTTACTTCCTCAACGGCTCTCACAATACTTTTCTGGATACAAGTAGGAATCGATTTCCTCCTTGAAACGATGTTGGTCGCCAGGACAGGCGGGATCGAGAGTCCCTTTGCGGTGTTGTATATCATGACGGTGGCGGTGGCTAGTCTAGTTCCTCGCCGACGGGTGGGTCTTCTTACCGCCTGTTTCTGCATTATTCTGTTCGGGATTTTAACGAACATTCAATTGTATGGCCTCATTGAGGGGTGGGGGTGGCTGTCCCCGAGTCGGCTGACCACACCTGAAACATTTCAAACATTCGGCGTCTATGCGCTCGCTATTCTTGTCGTTGGGATATTGGGCGGGACCTTGGCTGAACAGCTTCAGCAGGCGGATCAATCGTTGCGAGAAAAGGAACAGGGACTGACCCGTCTCCAAGCCTTCCATGAGAATATTGTTCATAGCATCAGCAGCGGTGTGTTTACGGCCGATGCCACCGGGTGCATTACGTCCTTCAATCCGGCGGCACAGGAAGCGATCGGGTACACGATCGCTCACGTGTCCGGGCGTCAGTGGCGCGAAGTCTTCAACTGGCACCCTAATCAGCAGTCAGACGAGCAATTGAATAGCACCCTGTCGGCGACCACGCGATTTGAAGTGGAATGTAAGCGTGCCGACGGCAACCGTTTGATCCTCGGAATGACTCTCTCCCCATTCCATGAGCAAGGGAAGCAGACAGGTTTGGTTGGTGTGTTCAAAGACTTGACGGAGATTCGGGAGCTCGAGGAGGAGATGCGGCGCAAGGAATGGCTGGCGAGTTTGGGGGAAATGTCTGCCGGGATGGCCCATGAGATTCGGAATCCGTTGGGTGCATTAGCCGGCGCGATGCAAATGCTTCGGAAAGATGCCGTGGAAGATGAAACCAATCGCCGGTTGATGGACATTGCGATTCGGGAGGCCACCAGGCTCGACAATATCATTACTGAGTTTCTTCAGTATGCACGTCCTCCTGCGCTCAATCTCGCAGAGCATGATCTTAACAAAGTCCTTGCCGAGACGCTCGATCTCGTTCAACATGAAGCGCGAACACGTTCCAAGATCAAGATTGTCACGTCTTTGGCGGCCGGGGCGCTCCTGGCCTTGGTCGATCAAGATCAGCTCAGGCAGGTGTTCTGGAATATGGCGACGAATGCGTTTGAGGCGATGCCGGATGGGGGACAGTTGACGATCTCGACGAACTGTCGCCATGTCGATGCCGGCGGCCGTAAGGGCGACGTGATCGAAGTGGCATTTCAAGACACAGGGGAAGGGATCCCAACGCAGAATTTAGATAAAATATTTCTTCCGTTTTTCACGACGAAAAAGGAAGGGTCAGGATTGGGTCTCGCCGCCGTGCATCGAATTGTCGACTTGCACGGGGGGTGGATCAAGGTCGAAAGCCGGGAGTGTCAAGGCTCACGGTTTGTCGTATGTATGCCGTGTTCCGGGGGGGCCGGGGTACGGTTATGGCATGAGGGGCGGACGCCGTGGAAAAGATCCTAGTTGTTGATGACGAGCGGGGGTTGCGTGAAGTCATGAGCATCATGCTCAAACGCGCGGGCTATGCCGTCACCGAAGCATCAGATGGTGAAGAAGCCATCGGTCATGTTGGTAAAGAAATCTTCGATCTCGTCATCACGGACCTCCGTATGCCCAAAGCCGATGGCATGGCGGTCTTGAAAGCGGTGAAATCTACTTCTCCTGAAACCGTGGTTCTTGTGATTACGGCGTTTGCAACCGCGGATTCGGCAGTCGATGCTATGAAACAAGGTGCGTACGATTACCTCACCAAGCCGTTCCAGGTTGATGAAGTGCAGTTGATTATCCGCAACGCGTTGGAAAAGAGGCGTCTCTCGACGGAGAACATCCTGTTGAAGCGTGAAATGGCGAGTCAGTCGTCGTTCGCGCAGCTCGTCGGGCAGAGCGAAGGCATGCAGAAGGTGTTCGATGTGGTGCGCAAAGTCGCGGACGCTAAGAGTAATGTGCTGATTTGTGGGGAAAGCGGAACGGGAAAAGAGTTGGTGGCACGCGCCATTCACTATAATAGTGCCAGGAGCCCGATGCCGTTTGTGGCGGTGAATTGCAGTGCAGTGCCAGAGACATTGCTCGAAAGCGAACTCTTTGGGCATATGAAGGGATCCTTTACCGGCGCGATGGCCAATAAGGCGGGGCTGTTCGAAGTCGCCAACGGTGGCACGATCTTTTTGGATGAAATCGGTGATACGACTCCAACGATTCAAGTCAAGCTGCTGCGCGTGATTCAGGAGCGAGAGTTCCGGCGTGTGGGCGGCACCCAGGATGTTAAAGTCGATGTGCGCATCGTAGCCGCGACCAATAAAAATCTTGAAAAGGCCGTGGCTGACGGCTCATTCCGGGAAGATTTGTACTACCGCTTAGATGTCATTCCGATTCGGCTTCCACCTTTGCGTCTTCGGACGGGAGACATCCCGCTTCTCGTGAAGCATTTCCTCGAGAAGTTTTCGCAGGATGGCGGGAAGGCGGTTCCTGTCTTGACCTCAGAGGCGATGCATGTCTTGTTGGGACATGAGTGGCGAGGCAACGTGCGCGAGCTTGAGAACTTGATGGAACGTGTCGTCACCTTCTCCTCCGGTACCCCTGTCTCGGACGACGACATTCGGGGTTGGCTTCATCGAGTCCTGTCTCCTCAGCAGCAGGGCGTCCCTACCGACTTGCCCGAAGACGGGTTGGATTTAGAGGGGCTTATCAACGGCATTGAAAAGAATTTACTCTTGAAGGCGCTTGAACGGACGATGTGGGTAAAGAAAAAGGCCGCACGGCTTCTCAAGCTCAACACGAGATCCTTTCGCTATCGATTAGAGAAGTATGCTATCAAGGGAGGTCGTGATTAATCTGCCGCAGAGCCTCTCCGACATCACCGTCTTTGCTCCTGCCAAAGTCAACGTCATCCTACGCATCCTTGACCGTCGCCCCGACGGCTTCCACAATCTCTGGTCAGTCATGCAGGCGGTCGCCCTCGACGACGAAGTCCAGATTCGGTTGCGGGCTGACCGACAGGATATTCAGTTACGATGCGATGCGACGGATCTGTCTGCAGACCAGAGTAATCTCGTGTATCGCGCCGCGGCCGCGGTCTTGGCGCGAGCCCAGCAATCGGTTGGACTCGATATAGAACTACGAAAGCGCATTCCGATGGGAGCAGGGCTCGGCGGCGGAAGCAGTGATGCGGCAGCCACCATCATAGGGTTGAACTGTTTGTTACAGCTCAAGTGGTCTCCGGCGCAGATGGCAGAGGTTGGGCAATCGTTAGGGAGCGATGTGCCATTCTTTCTTTTTTCTCCCGCAGCGTGTGTCACGGGTCGGGGAGAATCAGTTCGGCCCGTCGTCATTGAAGGAGCGCGATGGGTCGTGCTTGTCAACCCGGGGTATGGGGTCGATACCAAGTGGGCCTATCAAGAGTTAGCTGCGACGAGGACTTCTGTCAGGCCGCTGTCGAAAGCCCAGCAGGAGCTCGACCGACAATCACGGATGGGTTGGGTCCAATTGATTGCTGCGGCAGAGAACGATTTCGAAGCGCCGGTCTTTGCCACGCATGGCAAGCTACGAGAGATTAAACAGAGCTTGCAGGACCACGGAGCCGAGATCGCACTGCTGTCTGGAAGTGGGGCGACCGTGTTCGGGGTATTCACGGACGAAGCGCGCGCACGTCACGCCCAGGCTCATTTCGTGACTGAGAAGTCCATGAAAGTATTTGTCATCCCCACCTGTTCAGGCCCGCTCGCCTGGCGATACGAGCGATCACAGTAAGCCGTGGTTCGGTTGACAATTCCCCGCACATTCCGCTAGAGTCACACCCCTTAGCTGGCTTCCTCAACAGCGCGTAGCGAATAGAGGTAGGCGGGTTACGAGCACCCCCACCGACGCCCGCCGTCGAGACGAACCCGATACGAAATCAGAACGTGACGCACTCGCATCAAGAGACCCCTCTGAGGAATCGATGAGCGGAGAGCTACAGGTATTCTCTGGCAACGCAAATCCGGCCCTTGCCCATGAGATTTGTGCCTATCTCGGGACCAGGCTCGGGGAGGCGACGGTCGGATCATTTAGTGACGGCGAGATTCGCGTCAAGATCGAGGAAAATGTTCGTGGCGGTGATGTGTTCGTTGTGCAGTCGAGTTGCCAACCGGTCAATGACTCTCTCATGGAGCTGTTGATTATTATTGATGCACTGAAACGATCCTCCGCCCATCGCATCACCGCGGTCATCCCGTATTTCGGCTATGCGCGCCAGGATCGTAAGGATCAGCCACGTGTGCCGATTTCAGCGAAGCTTGTGGCCGATCTGATCAGCACAGCGGGTACTGATCGGGTGCTGACCATGGATCTTCATGCCGGGCAGATCCAGGGGTTCTTCAATCTGCCGGTGGACCATCTGTACGCACTGCCCGTCTTGCTGGATTACATTACCAAAAAAAAGGTGAACGATCTGGTGGTCGTCTCGCCCGATGCCGGTGGAGTCGAGCGGGCTCGTGCCTTTGCGAAACGGCTGGAAGCAAACTTGGCGATTATCGACAAGCGCCGTGAAGGACCGAATCAAACACAAATTATGAATATCATCGGTGACGTGGCGGGCAAGAGCGCGCTGCTGCTTGACGACATGATCGACACGGCCGGCACGATCGTAAAGGGGGCGCAGGCCTGCATGGATCGCGGGGCTCGAGAAGTGTGGACGGCCTGTACTCATGCGGTACTGACCGGGCCTGCATTGGAGCGGATCCAGCAATCCTGTCTGAAGCAAGTGGTTGTAACCAATTCGATTCCCTTGCGAGGCAAAGAGCTGATCTGTCCGAAGTTACATCAATTATCGATCGCGCCACTCTTAGGTGAGGCGATCAGGCGAATTCATGAAGATGAATCGGTGAGTTCATTGTTTGCCTAATGTGAGACAGAGACACTTAGAGATTAGCGAGAAGGGGACGGAGGTTTATCATGAAGTTCGATCTAGCAGTCACAGTGCGAGAGAAAACGGGAAAGGGTGCGGCGCGCCAACTTCGGCGGGAAGGTAAGGTCCCGGGCGTGTTGTATGGGCAGGGCGAATGCCTGCTGTTAACAATTGAACCAGATCGCCTCGTCAAGATTTTAAAAGCACAGGCCGGGGGCGCTGCGCTCGTGTCACTCACCCTCACCGGTGCGAAATCGAAACCGAACCGTACTGCCTTGTTACGCGATTTCCAGGTCGATCCGGTTGAAGGACATATACTGCATGCGGATCTATTCGAAATTTCGATGGACAAGCCGATTCGCGTGAAGGTGCCCCTGCATTTAACCGGCGGGGTGCCTGCCGGTGTCAAAGAAGGCGGTATTCTCCATCATAATATGCGCGAGTTGCATATTGAGTGTCTGCCGGCAGTGTTGCCGGACTTTATCGAAGTCGATGCCTCAGGACTTGCCATTGCACAAGGCCTCCATCTGAAAGATCTGACCGCGCGCGAAGGGATCCGTTATCTCGATGATCCTGAGCAAATGGTTGTGAGCGTGGCCGCGCCGATGACGGATGCCAAGCTCGAATCGCTTCTTGCGAGCGGCGCAGCTGCACCGGAGGGCGGGAAAGATCCTGAAGTGGTCGCGAAGGGTAAAGTGGCGGGGGAAGGCGCTGAGGGTGGTGATGCGGCGAAAGCCGGCGCGGCGGCTGCCGCTCCTGATGCGAAGGGCGGCGACAAGAAGGGCGCGTCCGCGCCCAAAGCTGAGAAGAAAGAAACTGAAAAGAAGAAATAACGTTGCGTCTCATCGTTGGGTTGGGCAACCCGGGCGCTGCCTATGCCCAAACCCGCCACAACGTCGGCATGTGGGTCATCGAGCGGGCCGCGGCTCGGTGGTCCATCCGTCTCGCCAGGCGCGGCACGACTCATCGTGGATCGGGGCGGCTTGGGTCGGAACTCTTCGAACTTGCCGGCACCCTCGATTGGATGAATATCACGGGCCCTCCCCTCAAAGGCCTCCTGCGCGAGTATTCGCTGACTGCCGCCGATCTCATTCTCGTCCATGACGATCTTGATCTCGATCTAGGGCGTCTCCGGATCAAACAAGCCGGCGGGCATGGAGGACATAATGGGATCAGGTCCGTCATCGATGCAGTTGGGACACCTCAGTTTGTGCGGATCAAGATCGGAGTCGGCCGACCGGCGCCGCGTCAGGACTCAGCGGATTATGTGTTGCAAGCATTTACGAGGGAAGATATCGACGTGTTGAGTCCCTGTCTTGACCGTGCGGTCGATGCGTTGGAATCTGTGATCCATCGAGGCATTGCGGTGGCGATGAATCAGTTTAATGTGCGGGAACGGGACGTGACGGAAGAATAGGGCTGAGGTAATCGATGGGTTTATGTTGCGGTATGATCGGACTCCCGAACGTGGGGAAGACCACGGTCTTCAACGCGCTCACTGGTAGCGGCGCATTGGCAGCCAACTATCCCTTCGCGACCGTCGATCCCAATACCGGCATCGCCCCGGTGCCGGATCCGCGCCTGATCGTCCTTACCGATCTCTTTAAATCGAAGAAGACGACCTATAGCACGCTGGAAGTTCGCGACATTGCCGGCTTGGTTGAAGGGGCGAGCAAGGGTGAAGGGCTCGGCAATCAATTTCTCGGACACATCCGCGAAGTCGATGCGCTGCTCCATGTGGTTCGCTGTTTTCAAGGAACGGACGTCGTGCACGTCAGTGGAGCGGTGAACCCTCTCCGTGACATCGGCATCATTGAAACCGAATTGCTGTTGGCCGATCTCGATACGCTCGATCGGCGGAAGCAAAAGACGGAAAAGAAAGTCCGAGCGGGCGATAAGAAGGCCGCGTTTGAATTGACGTTCATCGACAAACTGATCGGATTGCTCGACAAGGGTGAGTGGCTGGGCAACCTGACCTATACCCCCGAAGAACGTGTGGTGCTCGATGAGTGTCAATTATTGGCAGCGAAGCCGGTGCTCTTCGTCGCGAATGTGTCGGAGCAGGCCGGCGCCGACGAGGCGATGGTCAAGAGCGTTCGTGAGTTCGCCGACAAGCGTGGCGCGCGTGTCGTGACGATCTGCGGCCAACTCGAAGCCGAACTTTCCACGTTGCCTGAAGCTGAACGAACCGACTTTTTGAAAGAAATGGGACTCATGGAATCAGGCCTTGTCCGGCTGACCCGTGAAGCCTACCAGCTGCTGAATATCGTGACCTTCTTCACTGCCGGAGAAATCGAATCCCGGGCCTGGCCGATTCCGAAAAACATGAAAGCGCCACAAGCGGCAGGCAAGATTCACTCCGACATGGAGCGAGGCTTCATCCGCGCCGAGGTCTATCATTACGACGACTTGATGGCTTGCGGGTCAGAGGCGAAGGTGAAGGAGAAGGGGCTGTTTCGGCTAGAAGGCAAGGATTATGTGATCAAAGAAGCGGATATTGTCTACTTCCGTTTCAACGTCTAGCTTCCGTTTATTTTCTTATTACCTCTTGTATCCGTCATTGCCTAGAGTCAGGGTGTGCCAAGGCCCTTCGCTCCCGTGCCTCCCGAAGCGACCCAGCGGACCCTGCCGGGCGGAAACCTTCGGAAATTCCTTCGCGGACTCAGTCAGTTTCCGCTTTCCTCCCCGGCAGAGTCTCGCTGGGTTCCCGCTTCTCCGGCAACGTCCGCTCTGAGCCTTAGCACACCCTGCGGGGCAACTCATCGTCTCTGTTGACACTGGAAGTTTACAGAAGTAGCTTGCTCTGCATGACTGCCAAGCGTCATACCAAACAGGAGATTCTGAACTTTATAAGGCTTGTCAGGCGAAGCTCGGCGAGCCTCATGGCATTGATTATTTGCTGAGGATGAAGAACGTGTCCAACCTCTAGTTCTCGCTGAGGCAGGCCCTCGTTATTTCCCAGCAGAGAGAGCTTTGTCCTTCAACCACTTTACGGCATCCTTGAAATAGCTGAGATTTGCTGGGTCAAGTAGCAGGTCCAATGGTCTGTTCGCTTTTCCGTCCAAGTGCTTTTCTGTAAGTTCCATTTCGGGAATCTTATTCAGTCTGTCCCGAAACTCATTGAGAACTGCTCGATCCTCGTTCCAGGACTTTGTCTTGAGGTGGTGGAACCTGATCGTAAAGCTCCCATCTGAGCGAATCACGAATGCATGAGCCTCTGAACCTTCATGATTCAGGGTAGGCCCAAAAGAACCTACCCTGGTCTCCGAAAATTGAATGGGGCCAAACTCGGACAGTGACCATTCGTAAATGGAACGGGCTAACTGGGCAATTTCCTCTCTACTGTTTTGTCGGACCTCGGCAAGGAAGCTATCGAGATTCCAATTCCGGCTTGCGGAAGCCTGCGCCTCACGCTGCTTGATTCCCACTTGAATGATATAATCTTGTGCTTCTGGCAGAGGTATAAGCTGCTGAACATCGAGCACCACACGCGAGTTCATTTCGTAAGGCTTCAGTCGGACACACCGAATGTCGATACCCCGTTGGTTCAGCCACAGCGCCGTGGTGGTAATCTCTTTAGAGAAATCTGCTGACACAAGAACAATTCTGACCGTCTCGGCAAAGCGATTAGCGGTTTCTTCCTCCCAGCCCAAGAACTGAAGGATGGCTTCTTTGGCGTTCTGAGAAGAGCCGCGCTGTTGTAGATACTCTTCGTGGGCTTCGACGGCTTGAGAAAAAGTCATCGTCGATACCATTGCCGCATAGCGAATGGCCTGAAGCTCCATGTGTCCCCCGTCGTCAGTCCGCTTGAGTTCCACGACGACAAGGTTCGTTTCTTTATCAAGGACCAGTAGGTCGATTCTTCGGGCTGAGTCTTCCCACCTGCCAAATTCCTCGGCAATGACCATTCCGTCGTTATCTTCCATAATGATGTCGATACGGTCGCGCAGGAGACGCTGGAGATCACTGCGTTCCTTTAGGTTGACCTTCTCAAACGACACTGGTTTTAGCGAACGGATGTTGTTGTTTTCGATCACATGAAGTGACATTTACAGCCTCGGAGACAGCGCACACAACAGTGGCAAATCGGATCACTGAAGAATAGCACTTCGATTCAGGCTGTAAATCAATACCTCTATTCCTGACCGAATAAAATGTGCCGGCCTGAGGAAAAGGGACATTCTAGTATTCCAGTGGCCTGCCTGGGCTCAGAGCGGACTTTGCCGGAGGAGCGGGGACCCACCGAGGTTGAGGAGGGAAGGAAAGCTGGAACTGACTGAAGCACCGCGGTCGTATGACCGCGGCTGAATGAATTCCAGAAGGCTTCCATTCAACGAGGCCCGGAAGGGTCGCTCCGAAGGCAAGAGATCTGTTGAGCCCAAGCAGGCCGTCATATTAATTTCCCTTAATCCAAGCAGATTCCCTTCCTATCTCCTCACATTTCGCAAAACTTCATAGTAGAATTATCCCAAGCCTCGCTCATGGAGTACGCCATGATGCAGCAGTGTTGCGTTCGACGACAGTTCTTCCTCAGTTTCCTTCTACTGGCAGTCTTATCCGCGATAACGATTCCGGCGCAGGCTGAATGGTACGTGGCGGGTCAAGCCGGGTACAGCTTTGCTGATTCCTTGCGTGGCGTCACAACCACAGGTCCGTTCAGTGGTATCGAACTGCAAGCCTTCGACATGAAAAACAGTCTTGCCTATGGCGGAAAGGTCGGCGTGTATCCGTATCATGGTTCGTTAGGATTCGAGTTGGATGTCAACCACAGCACGCCGCACGTGAAGAATCTTGGCGATAGCCCCGGCATTCATCTGGGCGTGACGAATGTCGGCGCGAATATTCTGTTACGGTATCCAGGTGTGACCTTTCAGCCCTATCTGGGTCTCGGCCCCGGCATTCTGATTGCGCACCTGAGTCGTTCGGTGGAGACCGAGTCGGACACACAGGTTTCGATCGGGTTCAATTTTCTCACGGGGATCCGGGCATTTGTGACGCCTCATGTGGCGTTGTTCACGGAATACAAATTCACGGATGCGAAGTTCGATTTTAATGGCGCATTTGGTTCGTTCGGTGGATTCGACAGTACGTATAGGGCGCACCAGCTATTTGTCGGCGTCTCGTACCATTTCTAGGGGAGGGTGCCATGGTGACTCGATGGATGAAGGCGATGATCGGTGGAGTGCTGCTGTTTAGTCTCACGGCCTGCGCAGAGTCGCTGCATCAGACACAACGGATGGCCATGCTCAGTCAGGCTCCGGAGAATGGGTACGCCGACATGTATGACCAGGCCAGTCCCTTCTATTCAAATCCAGGATTCTGGGGGCGCCCCTTTGGCTATTACCCAGGATTCTCCGGGTATGGGCCTGGATATCGATCAGGGTACCCCTATTATCCCCGTTCCGGCTTTTCGTCCGGCGGACCGTCTTCTGGTTTTAGTGGACCAAGTTCCCGTCCTTCACCTCCAGCGAATGCACCGTCACGAATGTTCAAGCGGTAGAACGAGATCATGCGAAGCCTCAACGGCGGCTGTTTATTGACACGTTCTCGAGGCCTATGTTAGCTTCACCCCTTCGCGCTGGCTGAATCCAGCGTGCCTACACCTTGCTCCGGGCTAGTCTCGGGGCCTTTGTCCAGGAGGATTGCTGCATGGAGCTCTACGAGTCTCTGTTTATTATTCGTGCGTCTGTCTCCGACCAGGAGACCACTGCTTTGATCGAAAAGATGAAGGCGGTGGCAGAGAAGACCGGCGCGCAGTTCATCAAATCAGAAAACTGGGGCAAGAAGAAACTCGCCTACGAGGTGAAGCGGGAGCGCAAGGGCACGTACGTCTACTTTTACTTCAGGGCCCCCAACATCACAGTCGGCGAATTAGAGCGATCCTATCGACTCGAAGACAGCATTATCAAATTTTTGACCGTCCACCTTAAAAAAGAACTGGTGCCGCCACGGCCGATCGAAACATCATCGGAGGAGTTTGCCGGTGGCCGGGTTTAACAAAGTCATTCTCCTTGGGAACCTCACGCGGAATCCTGAACTACGGTATACGCCGAACGGGACGCCGGTGGCCAGCTTAGGCCTGGCGGTCAGTCGGCGGTACAAGCAGGGCGATGAATTGAAAGAAGAAGTCTGCTTTGTCGATATTGTGGTCTTCGGCAAGCAGGCGGAACATTGCGGGCAGTATCTCAGTAAAGGGAGCGGAATCATCGTCGATGGGCGGCTCCAACAGCGCCGGTGGGAAACTGAAGACGGTCAGAAACGCAGTAAGCATGAGGTAGTGGCCCAAACGGTCACGTTCATGCCGAAACGTCAGGATGGCGGTGGTGGTGGAGCTGAGGCCCCGGCGCACGATGATGCCGGGTATGAATCCGACGAGCACGTCTAACAAACAGGGAGACGGTTTATGGAGCGTGAACAACAAGGCGGAGACCGAGACGGCGGCGGTGGTGGTGGACGGTTTTTTCAACGCCGTCGACCTTGTCGATTTTGTATCGACAAAGGGTCAATCGATTTTAAGGATGTCGGGCTGCTGAGAAACTTTTTAACTGAGCGGGGTCGGATTGTTCCGCGGCGCATCTCCGGCAATTGCATGAGGCACCAGCGTGAATTGACGGCTGCCGTCAAGCGGGCTCGACACATTGCGCTCATCAGCTTCGCAGAAGAACGATAACCGGTCACATTGGGGATAGGAATGCAGGTAGGTGCCACGATGGAACTGCTCAGGCCGCTGCTGGCTGACATTACTGCCGATGGGCTCTCGCTGGTCGGCGAGGTCACGGCTGAAGAACTCGGTCTCACCGAGGAGGATGCTGTGCTTCCGGGTCCGTTGGCTGTGAGTCTGGACCTGACCAATATCGAAGGACTGGTCGCCGTGACGGGGGTTCTGGAGGGCACGATCGTCCGTGAATGTGTGCGGTGCCTGAAAGAGTATGAGGATCCGTTGGCTTTTTCTGTCCGGGCGGCCTTTATCCAGGAGCCCAAATCGGCACCTCGCCATCCGAAACGGGTCGATTCCCGAAAGGGGCGTGCGGAAGTCGTGGAGGCCGAATCAGAAGAGGAGTCAGACGATCAATATCACTATCAGGGTAATCAGTTGGAACTGGCTCCCATGTTACGGGAACACGTGATCCTGTCCGCGCCGATGCAGCCGCTCTGCAGCGACGACTGCGAGGGGCTCTGCGCGCAATGTGGGAAAAATTTGAATGAAGGACCTTGTCAGTGTGCCGAGGAACCAACGATCCCGACTTTTCGGGTGGTCCAAAGCATCAAACACAAGACCGGCGGATCGTCAGCATCATAGCGTGACCGTCTGCTATCGAGAGTGAGAAGGAGCTGCCATGCCGAATCCGAAGCATAAACATTCACGAGAGCGACGCGACACACGTCGCACACAAAAATTGCGCATCACCCCTCCGGGTATGTCTGTCTGTCCGCAATGCCACGAGATCAAGTTGCCGCATTACACCTGTTTGCATTGCGGAACCTATAAGGGCAAGGCGGTTATCCAGGTCGAAGAATCCTAGTAGGCGGTTGAAAAAAACTGCCAGCGTCGTTCTCGCGTCGCTCAGAGGCTCTCCGTACGACTCGGACTACGCCTTGCCCCTTCATTTGTTGCGGCCGGCTGGACGACCTTTTTGAACAGCCTCCTCAGCTGATACGTAACGAGGCCGTCTGGCTGTGCACGATGACTCGAGGAATCGCGCAGAATGATGGCTGTTTATCTGTTGCGTCGATCATTCCACTGCTCTACACTCCTGCCGTATATTACGTGGTAACGGCGGCTCTTCCTTCCCGGCTACGCGATACGTCATCGTTCGCTGATTACTCAGCAACCCTATGAAGATTGCGCTTGATGTCATGGGCGGTGACCATGGACCGGCCCCGGCCATTGAGGGGGCTCTTCACGCCGCCCGGGAATGCGATGTCGAAGTGCTCCTGGTCGGTGACGAGGCCATTCTCACTGCCGAATGTCGCCGTCTCGGCTGCACGGATTCCCGCCTCTCTATTCGACATGCTTCGCAAGTCGTCGAGATGCACGAATCGCCGGCTACCGTCGCCCGCAAGAAACGAAATTCCTCCATCTGGATAGCGACTGAGTTGGTCAAGAGTGGTGAGGCGAGCGCCGTGGTCAGCGCTGGGAACACAGGCGCGAGTATGGTCGCATCGTTCTTTGTGTTGGGGCTGACGAAGGGTGTCGAGCGCCCGGCGATCGCGACAAGCCTGCCCACGTTGACTGGGACGGCGATCATGTTGGATGTGGGGGCGAATGTGGACTGTTCGGCTCAGCATCTGGCCCAATTCGCCATCATGGGGAATGAGTACGGCAAATATCTTTTTGGCAAACCGAACCCACGTGTCGGACTGTTGAGTATCGGGGAAGAAGACAGCAAAGGGAATGAAGTCACGAAGGAGGCGTTCAAGCTCCTCAAAGCCAGTTCGCTCAACTTCATCGGCAATATCGAGGGCCGTGATGTATAC
>Ga0163153_10001136_pt1 | contig 43211 bp, 47 predicted proteins | sample OliLakLV19MP6IB1_FD_148629 | JGI IMG/M metagenome (GOLD analysis project Ga0163153, IMG submission 148629) | Freshwater microbial mat bacterial communities from Lake Vanda, McMurdo Dry Valleys, Antarctica - Oligotrophic Lake LV.19.MP6.IB-1 | ecosystem: Environmental > Aquatic > Freshwater >... | reverse complement strand
TTTAGCTTTTTACAACACCGAACGAGTCCACTATGCTTTCAGGAACTTTCTTTCTCCGGTACAATTCATGCTGTCATTACAAGTTAATCAATTACCCAAAGAGTGCAAAAGTGGGTGGCCTTATACAGTCTCCTTTAGATCAGGGACGAAAAATAGTAGAATGTAAGAGGCACAATATTTGTATTTTCTGTTTTTTGTCCGCCCCGAATTCCCCCAAAACAAAAAGAGGAGCAAATGGAAAATTCCTCCCCAAACCCCTCCTTTTCCATTTGCGACATCCGAATTCAAAAACAAATGAGCCGAAGTTTTGGCAAATCCTTTCCCCAAAAAATAGTTTTTGCAAAACTTCGTCCGCATTGTTCCGCCACCTGCCCGAGACCTTGAGGGCAGAACACCAAATAAAAATGTCCTTTCCTTTTTCAAGAAAAATTTCACCCCCGCCAAATCAAGAAAGTAAGGAACATTTTTCTTTGGTGTTGCCGAGTGAAGCGAGGCAGTGGCGGAACGATTTATTCTACATCGGGATTTTGTTGGAAAAAAGTTCGGATTTTGTTCAGGAGACACAGCAAAAACCCTTCGGCTTTTTGCTGCGGGGCTTGGATTCGAACCAAAATGACGACTTCCAGAGAGTCGCATCCTACCGTTAGATGACCCCGCAATAATCAATAACTTCTGAACTTTAACAAATTTTTCAACTTTTGCACGTCATTTTTTCTTGAAATCTGCACTTTGTCTCGCGAGTAATGTGGCGCGAAACCAAGCTCCAACACAAGCTTTTGAACCAGATTAAGGAGGCTCTCATTTTTATTTGAAAATAATAGCTTGTGAGTGTAAGTTTTTTCATGATGGTTTATGGAACCTTCCGCTTCATACAAACCACGTAAAAAACTAATTCTATTCTTTTTTGATCGCTTTATCCAAAGCGGTAATTTGTATTGTAAGTCTCTCCTAGACCCTACAGGTATCCCTAATCGTTGACTTATCTTATTTTCATATATTGTAATGGTGCTTGCGTTTGAAGCTTTTATTTTAGACACAGTTGGGATTTTTTTGAAAACATCTTCAACTAACTTGGCGTAACGATTTATGAAACCCTTATTTTTGTAATTACCTACTATTCGAAGTGATTCACATCGTGGAAATTTGCCGATATGTCCATCTCCGAGAACTACGCCAATTAATTCGGCTAAATCCCTATTCTTTTTTAAAGCAATATATTTTGACCGTATCTTTCCGTTCATTTTCATTCTATCTCGCCAAATTTTAAAATTATCTATACGCTTTAGGCGCATAGTATTAGAAGTTTTCTCTAAGGAAGGATGGGTTTTTTTAGTATGTCCTTTATTCCAATTTTTTGGCACAACTTAATTTTAGCATTCCAGAGTTAAAGTTGCTACCATTAGACCTTAGTAGGGTTAGAAAAATGAGTTTATGACTTATAGTAAATCATTGAAATACAAAGCTAAAAATCATAAAATGAACTATGCTAGAAATTCTTTGGAGTAACATTTACTACGCCATTTTCATCGGCCTTTTTTTTGCCGGGGAAACCGTACTCATACCCGCCATTTATCTTGGTGTTGAAGGGCGCCTTGATTTGCCCTTAGTAATTGCCATTTCCTTAATGGCCGCTGTTATTTCTGACTTAGTCTGGTACTTTGTTGGCAGGCTCTTTCCTTTATCAAAAATTTTGACATTCCGGCCCTTTCGCTCTAAAAATGCAGAAATAGACTCGCTTTCTAAAGTGTTTGATAAGCATGCTTTATACATTCTATTCTTATCGAAGTTTATTTATGGCACACGCACTATAGTCCAAATACTATGTGGCTCGCGAAAAATTTCTTTTTTGCCTTACTTCATGATAAATTTTACTAGCCTTTGTATATTAAATGGGGTTTTTGTTCTAATTGCCTTTTACATAAACAAAAGCACTATTTTAGTTAGCTATCCTTATGGAATTTGGATAGCTTTGGGAGTATTTGCAGGTATAGTTATACTATTCCATTACATAGTTAAAAAAATATTTTGGGAAAAATGGTCACAGCAATAATTCCAGCTTATAACGAGAGTGAACGCATTAAAAGAGCAATTCTGGCTTTAGGCTCTTCCCCTTTAATTACCGAAATAATAGTCGTGGATGACGGCTCAAATGACAATACTGCGAAGAACGCTTACTCCTGTGGCGCTGCCGTAATCAAGGTTTCCCCAAATAAAGGTAAGGGAAATGCCATGAACTTGGGAGTTTTAAAATCTCAAAATGAAATTATTTTATTTTGTGATGCCGATATGTACGGATTTGAAAAAGAGGGCCTTGAGAATACTATAAATCCGGTCTTAAAGGGAAACTTAGATATGTCGGTTGCGGTTCGGCCTTTCGTAAAATTTATCAGTAGTTTTATACCTTTCTTAATTCAAACTAGCGGCTTTCGAGTTTTAAAAAAAGCATCCTGGAATCAGGTCCCGGTGAATCTAATTTCCGGTTATCAAATTGAATTAACTTTAAATGAAGTAGCCAAGGTAAATAATTGGAAAGTAGAATATACCACTCTTCCCGGCTTAAAACATACCATCAAAGAAGTTAAGTACGGATTTTGGAATGGTTTTATGGCCCGAATTAAAATGATAAGAGATATTTTCCACCTTTTTCTTAAAATAAATATCTTTAATAGAAACTATTATTTAAATAATTTTAAAAAAAGTACTAGGTCAATGGATGAGTAGTGACTGAGAGTAAGTTTCATCTTTCCAATTTTTCCTATTCTACTATTCTCGAGAATAGTAGAATAGGAAAACTTAGAAAATTGATTATCTTTATTTTTTCTTAGCAAATATCGCTTTTATAAAAGCGGTAAACAATGAATGCGGAATTTAGACGCCGAAACTTTTTTACTATTAAATATTATACTTATATCTTTATAATTTTCTACGCGGCTTACTGATACACGCCTGTATGAATGCCGTGAAAAGTTTGTGCGGCTGAAGAGGACGGGCCGTAAACTCCGGATGAAACTGAGTGCCTAAGAAAAATGGATGAACTTTCTTTGGCAGCTCTACGATTTCCATCAGGCGACCATCGGGTGAGCGTCCGGAAAAAACCAGTCCCCCTTCTTCTAAGCGGGCAATATACTCGGGGTTTACCTCAAAACGATGACGATGCCTCTCCATAACTTCAGGGGCGTTGTAAGCGGCCCTAGCAATCGATCCGCTACGTAAAACTGCCTTATACGAACCCAAGCGCATGGAGCCACCGTATTTTCCTTCAGCCATAAGTTTTTTCTGCTCCGGCATAATGTCGATTATCGGATGCTTGGTTTTACTATTAATTTCAACGGTATTGGCCTCTTTTAAATTAAGGACATTTCGGGCAAATTCGACTACCGCAAGCTGCATACCGTAACAAAGTCCGAAATAAGGAATTTTATTTTCCCTGGCAAACTTGATGGCCTGGATTTTTCCCTCAATGCCCGTTTCCCCAAAGCCTCCGGGAACTAGAATGCCGTCGTATTTTTTAAGAATATTTAAACTGGCTCCTCCTTTTTCAAACTTTTTAGCATTTAGCCATTCCAATATAGGCTTTCTATCCAAGTGATAAGAGGAAAATTTTAAGGCCTCGATAACCGAAATATAAGCATCACTAAGAACAAAATCCCCGGTATCAAAATATTTTCCAACTACAGCAATTTTGACTTCTTTTTTTACATTTTTTACCTTATTAGCAAACTTGGCCCATTCTTTCATTTCACCATTAGCGCTCCTCACTTCCAGTTTTAGAGCCCGAAGAATCATCTCTCCAATTTTATCTTTTTCGAAATTTACCGGTACATCATAAATACTTTCTATGTCCGGCGCTGAAATAACATGGTCAGGCTGAACATTGCACCAAATAGCTAGTTTTTCTTTTCGTTTCGTATCAAGAGGAATTTCACTTCGAGCAATAATAATATCCGGTTGAACTCCGTAAGAATTTAATTGGCGGACGGCATTCTGAGTAGGCTTGGTTTTCATTTCCCCGAGTTTTGAAGGAATAGGTAAATAAGAAACTATGATGGTTAAAACATCTTCCGGATATTTCATTTTCATCATGCGGGCCGCTTCAATAAATAAAGCGTTTTGGAAATCTCCAATCGTGCCTCCTATTTCAATCAAAGTAATGTTTGATCCATTTTTTTCACCAGCTGCTTTAATACGACGCCGTATTTCTTCCGTAATGTGAGGGACTGCTTCCACGCACTTACCTTCGTACTTTAAAGCTCGCTCGCGATCAATAACTTCCTTATAGACCATGCCGCTGGTCATATAATCGCTATTGTTTAACGATTTACCTAAGAAGCGTTCATAATTACCCATGTCCTGATCGGTTTCCAAACCAGAATTAAGCACAAAAACTTCGCCGTGCTCGGTTGGATTCATGGTGCCAGCATCAACATTCAAATACGGATCGATTTTTATGGGATTTACTATATAACCGCGTGCTTCTAAAATTTTCCCAATTGAAGAAGTAGCAATTCCTTTACCCACCCCCGACATCACGCCTCCGATGACAAAAATATATTTATGGTTTTCTCCTTTAGCTGGTTTATTTCCTTTAGTATTTTTCGCCATTTTATTATTTATTCTAAGAAATTATCCGAAAGTTTTGGCTCGTTTTCTAAAAAAATTCGGCAGTCGACTGGTTAGACCAAATCGTACTGCCGTATCTCATTTTACTCCTCCCGCAAAGAAACTGACCTGTGTATTAATAAGCCGAGCCCAAAAAGACTGTTCGTGTCAACCCTGTCTAGATGGTCAAATGGCGACGAACCGCTAAGTAGCTTGAAATGCCCCCAAGGCCTACCCCAGAGGCTAGGATAATAAAGAATATTTTGGCAAAATTTTGCACATAGTAAGAAAGGACATCCACATCTCCAAAAAACGCCGCTGTGCCTGGGGCCAGATAATAGGCCATAAAGTAAAGAAGTAACAGAGTAATTAATGAAGCTATGGCCCCATACATAATACCGGTAATCATGAGAGGTCCTCTTATATACATGGTCGAAGCCCCCACCAGCCTCATAACTGAGATTTCTTCTCTCGACATGTAGATGACAAGTTGAATCATCACGAAAGTGACAATAATAGAAATGGCGATAAAAATAGAAACGACGACCGTGCCGATGAGTTTGCCAGCCTCAATAATGCGGGTCAAATTATCAATCGACTTTTTGTTGTCGTAATAATTTATTTTACTAATTATCGAGGCCGTGCCAACGGCGGTCCCACTCTTACTCTCCAAAAACTTGGTGATACTTTCGTATTGAGAGGTTTCCTTAGCTCTAATGTTTAAAGTAGCGCCAAACGGATTTTCTCCAAGCTCCTCTAGCGCTTGTAAAGTTAGTTGATCATTTTGATGCCGTTCTTTAAATTGCGCCAAAACATCTTCTCTCGAAACATACTCCGCACTCTTAACTTCCGGCATGATTTCAATATCGCCTTTAAGGGCCGTAATTTCCGGCTCCGCGGCAGTAGTTACAAAATAGACATTTATATCAACTTTATTTCTTAATTGCTCAAGAGATGATTTGAAAAGGGCGCTCGAAAAAATTAAAAGCCCGATCACTAAAAGTGTAATCGTCATGATAGAAACAGAGGAGAGAGAGACGAAGCCGTTACGCCAAAAATTGACGAATCCAGAACGGCATATACGTTTAGTGTTAGTCCAGAGCATAATCAATTAAATAATTTAGGATTATAGAAGATAAAAAATGAAAGGAAGCTATTTCTAGTGTAACTGCTTTTATACACTTTTCAAAATACCCATTAATTCAAGGCTACTAAGAACTCTAAATACTATAACGGCCTCCCATTTCGTCTCGAACAATTTTACCACCTTCGACCGTAATAACTCGGCGGCCGAGAGAATCAATAACTCCTTTATTGTGTGTGGTAAGAATGACCGTGGTACCGAGATCATTTATTTTTTGCAAAATCTGAATAATATCGTTGGCGCTTATGGGGTCGAGATTCCCCGTCGGCTCGTCGGCAATAATAATATCCGGTTGATTAATGATGGCTCTGGCAATAGCTACTCTTTGCTTTTGACCGCCGGAAAGTTCATACGGAAAATTCCACATCTTATCTCTAAGATTAACCAGGTCGAGCACGTGGGGAACATCCGAGGCAATCTCATCATCATTTCGCCCCGCCACTTCCATCGCAAAAGCAATATTTTCAAAAGCGGTTTTGTGCGGCAAAAGCCTGAAATCTTGAAAAACGGTACCAATGCGTCTGCGAAAGCCATTTATTTCGCTTCGATTTAATTTATGAATATCGGTATCTTCAACATATACCTCTCCTTCAGTTGGACGCTCTTCGGCCAAAAGAAGTTTAAGAAGAGTGGTTTTACCGGCGCCAGATTGACCAACAATTGAGACAAACTCTTTCGGCTGAATATCAATATTGACCTCGGAGAGAACGAGGCCGCTAGTATTATATTTTTTTGAAACATTATTAAAGCGAATCATGAGATCAGAATAGAGTTATGAGTTAAGAGGTAAGAGGTAAGAGGTAGAGAGTCTTCGGCCAATGAATTTTCCATAACTCATATATCATAACTCATATCTCTAAAGACTGCTTTCCGCTTCTAAAAATTCATCAATTTCTCCGTCCAGCACTTTTTCAATATTACTGACTTCGACATTTGTTCGATGATCTTTAACCATTTTATAAGGATGAAGGACGTAAGAGCGAATCTGATTCCCCCATTCGATCTGGGTTGTTTTACTGACATACATCCCCTTTTCTTTTAAAATTCTCTCTTCTTCGTGCAAGCGGTAAAGTTTGCCCTGAAGGAGTTTCATGGCTTTTTCCTTGTTTTGAGCTTGGCTTCTTTCAGATTCAGAATGAGCCGCAAGCTTGGTAGGCAAATGAACGACTCTGACGGCCGTTTCTCTTTTATTTACATTTTGTCCTCCAGGGCCACTGGAGCGAGCAAATTCAAATGACAATTCTTCATCAGGAATTTTCTCTTCTTCTATCTTATCAAACTTTGGAATAACCTCCACCATGGCAAAGGAAGTATGACGAAGTTTCTTGGCATTAAAAGGAGAGATGCGCACGAGCCTATGCACACCTGATTCATTCTTTAACTCGCCGTAAACTTTAGTGTTTTTAGAATTGGAGCTTATTTCACAGGTAATATTTCGATACCCCCCATGATCATTCTCATTTTGGTGAATTAAATGCATTCCCCAGCCTCGTCGTTTAAAAAATTTCTGATACATCAAATAAAGCATACCGGCAAAATCCTCGGCATCATCCCCTCCAGCTCCTGCAAAAATGGTTATGATGGCGTCTTTGGAGTCATAACCAGCAGCTGCCGGCTTTTTAAGATCCTGCAGTTCTTTTACTAAAATTTGGGCTTCCTCTTTATTTTGCCAAAAATCTGAAGCTTCCATTAGCTTTTCAATTTCTATTATTCTTTTATCGCGTTCAGAGGATGTGTCGGACATACGGACTATTATAACAGATTGGCTTTTCGCTCTTTTTTGGAGCCGCCTCCCAGAATCGAACTGGGGACCTCTTCGTTACGAGTGAAGTGCTCTACCAACTGAGCTAAGGCGGCAAATGAATCAATAAAACGTAACAGATGACGCAAGAATCAGCAAGACACCCTGCATTTGCAGGGTGTTAATTAGTCTTTTTGTAATTATTAATCCATCGATGGATCTTTTTTTGAATATCGCGAAATCTTTTAAGTGTCAGTAATTTTACATCCAGATCCTTTTCTAATCTCCGCATTTCCCGCAAAGCAAACGCCCACGCACATCTTTCGTCATTTTTTATTTGCTTATTGGTAAAGCGCGACCAGTTTAACAAATGTCCAATTTCATGGAAAAGAAACAGAAGGCAAATTGTCGGATCATTAAAATCTTTATAATCGCCATATATAATTATTCCCACTCCATTATCTCTGTGTATTGACCAGAGAGCCCCGGGAATAAGAATTAATTTAAATTCTGGACAATCAGAAATAGTTTTAATGTTCGTACCTTTTTTATCAACTATGTACCAACGAGCCACTCCTTTTTGCTCAATTATGCTTAGCCAGTACTCCTTGCCGAGCTTATACCGCCTTTTGCGACTTCCTTTCTTTTCGTTCACATAACCTCCTTCACGAAAGAACTGCATGAGCCGAGAGGCGGGATCGAACCGCCGACCTCATCCTTACCATGGATGTGCTCTACCAACTGAGCTATCTCGGCTTATTAAATTGAGTGAATACTAAAAGATACTAGCATTTTTTTACAATTTATAAAGGTATGGTTCTGGGCACAGATATTTTATTCGCAGCGGCTCCCGATGGGCGTGCCCTTGTGGTACGACTTTGTTTACTTACTGAACGAAGTGAATTAGAAAACAAGAAGTGCCCTTGTGGTACGATCTAAAATATAGAATTCTGGCTAACACTAAGCATGTTACTTTCCGACTATGTTAAAGAATCGTCAATAAAATTAAAGCTGAGGCTACAGCATTCAATAATGACGATATAACCAATGGAGTGTTTTTTCTATGCAAACCATACCATAGCCACACTATGCTGTTTGATAAAATAAGCCAGAAAGAAATGGCAGATAGGTTTTCTGTAACATTATTTTTAAGTAAGCTAAAGAGTTGTGGATATAGTGCAATGGCACCAAAAAAGGCATTAGCGACAGCAATTTTATCAATAAGATGATGGTGTAATTCTTTATCCATATTTATTATTATAACAAAGTATTCAAATTTGCATTCCTAAATTAAGGATAAAAGATGAATATTTTTATTGCTATGCAGGCTGTGGTGTTACCAAGGTAAGTTATGTGCTGTATCCACTATTAAATCCTGGTGAAATGGTAATTTATCCCACCATTGGAAAAATTGAAATAAGTCGGTTGGAACTGAAAAAAAGAGACAAAATAAAGCAAAAAACATCTCTTACGAATAGTGTTTTGTTGGCGCGGCCGATGGGAGTTGGTCAGGGATAATTTGTTTGCCGTCGCAAAAAATTTCCACGACCCTGGCTCGGCCGTTTTCTTTGGTAAGAAAACATGCCTCCGCCATTCAACTCCCATCGCAACAGTACTCAAGTACTGTTGCTTCATCCGCGTAAATTTAAAGCCCTTCTCGGGGCTAAAATTTGCGCGGCCGATGGGAGTTGAACCCACGATCTATCCCGTGACAGGGGATTGTGTTAACCGCTACACCACGGCCGCAAATTTTATTTTTCTATATTTTTCAAAAATTACTTTCTTTCTTTCGAGAAATAATGGATTATTTCCCAAACCGCCTTGATTATACATAATATCGTATAATTTCAAAGAGTCACAAACACTGAATTGTAATCGAGAATAATTCTTTTTTGATACATATATACAACCACCCTTTATCCCAAAATGACCCAATTTTGTCCAAAAAGTTTTTAAAAAGTTCTTTGAGCACGAAGTAAACATGGTTGATAGCGTCAAAGTTGATGCATTTCTTCCTTTGTTAACAATGCCCGACCAGACATTCCCGTCGGCATCAAAATATCCTCGGACAAAATCAGAGAAGTATCTAAGCGGGACGTTTGGTACACTTAGGCTTTTAGTTTTACTCTGTTGCATACCCAATTTTAGCAAGTCGGAATACATTTCTTTGCGACCGATCTGTAAACGATAAATTATATATTCGTTTTCGTGTCGGATAATTTTACTAATTTTGTGTTCAGACGAAATGGCTTCTCGTATTTTTAAAGCAACTTTTATCGTTAATTTGGATACTCCAAAAATGCGCCCCTCGCTTATTTAGAGTCATGTAGCCATCGGCCGCGAAAAATCCCAGAACGTAAGCCATTTCGGGAGTCCATTTTTTGAAAAAGTTTTTATTATCTTTTTTATATATAGGCATAAGACAATTATAGCTGGTGACAGGACATTATACTGACCTATTTATGCACGTCAAAAATCAAGTTTAGTTAAAAGAATGTGTCGACGGGTGGATTCGAACCACCGACCTTCGCTTTATGAGTGCGATGCTCTAACCACCTGAGCTACGCCGACAAAAGTATAAACTATATACCACGCTTTAAACCTTCTATCAAACCAAGCATCCTATATAAATTCTTAGTTCCGCGCCTTATTCGTAAAGCAAGTACACCATAATAAGTATTGTGATTTGGATATATTTTTTTAGATTTTATTCTTAAAAGAGTTACTTTTCCAAATTGTGATTTCGGTAATCCAAGTTCGTGTGCCCAGAAGCTAACCACTGTATCTACGCGATACTGATGCGATTGGTTAATAAAAATTCTTGGCATAAAATCTTCTTTTTTCAAGTTGAATATCCTTTGAAACCAGATAAACATAAATTTTATTAAAACTGGGTCAGAATTAATAAATGACAATTTAAATTTTTTACTACCTTCTCCCCAATAAAGTCCTACCCCAGCGATGAGTAGTTCTCTATCCGTCAATTTCGCAATATTTTCAATGCCTTCTTTTTTAAATGTTTCAATAGTATTGATTTTATGAGCACGCTTACTCTCTGCAGATTTTTTACGACCTTTCTCCTGACCTTTAAGAGTATTTCGAGCCAAAACTTCTAGCTGAGTTCTGGTTAAAATAATTTTTTGACACCAAAGGCTAACCGTACTTTTAGAAACAAATAATTGCTTAGCAATGTTGGAAAGTGATTTTCCTTTTTGGCGTAATTTGATCGCCATTTGTTTTTCTAAGACATGAGTCATATATAGCATTATATCATCTGTTTAATTTAGTTCAAAAAAGTACCTTTGATTATTTTGATATTGCTAAAATAAATTTCTCTGGTAGTATAACGTCTTATATCGCGGGGTAGAGTAACAGTAATTCGCAAGGCTCATAACCTTGAGATGGCCGTGCAAATCGGTCCCCCGCAACAAGTAAATAAAAAAGTGTCCTACAAACAGTAGGGCACTTTTTTATAACTGACTAAATATATTTAAATTCCTTAAAAACTTCTTCGTATAGTTTTAAAATATTTCGCAGTTCCCTCTCAGTCAGCTCAAAGCTTGAACCTTCATGCGCAATAGCATTACGAATTCTATGTGCCTCCCAAGCCTTATCTAAAGTTAAAAAATCACTTCGATCAACTTTCTTTAAGCGTTCCCCCATAGTTTCGCCCAATTCGCCAAAATGCTCATAGACAATATCATCTAAAATAATATCGGCCTCGAGAATAGCCAATCTTCTTTCGTGAGCATTTTCTGAGGCCGCATGGATTTCTACCTGTTGCCATTTACGAGCACCGGGCAAAATAATTTCATTTGAAGGGTTTTCTCTCAAGTCTGCCTGTTCCGCTTTCTCTGTAATAGCTTCATTTTCTTTAGTTCGAACTTGGTAAAGGCGAATAACGGCATAAACTATCCCGACCAGCATAATAAAAGAAACACTAAGTGCCACAAAAGTAAAAGATAAATAAAAATCCCGCGCACTGTTAACAATTTCCTCTTTATTTGAAGTAGCTCCCCCAACAAAAAATTGATAAATGCTGGTCAGAATATTGCCGATGTCTAATGTTGGAATGTTATACTCCATATTTCAAATTCTTAAGGAAAAATCTTTTTACCAATTTCAAAAAGAATTTTTTCGGAATGATTTTTCCCCATCACCTGAATTCCAAGTGGTAACTTACTGCCGTTTACTTCAGTAAAGCCAGAAGGTACAGAGAGCGCAGGAATTCCAGCGACATTGGCAGGCGTAGTAAAAATGTCAGACAAATACATGGTTAAAGGGTCATTACTTTTCTCCCCTATTTTAAAGGCCGGTGTTGGAGAAGTTGGAGTCATGATGGCGTCAACCTCACTAAATGCTTGTTTGAAATCACTTTTAATTTCTTCTCGAACAGCGATCGCTTTATTGTAATACGCATCATAATAACCAGCCGAAAGAACGTAGGTGCCCAAAATTATCCGGCGTCTGACTTCCGCTCCAAACCCCTCTCCCCTAGTTTCTAAATAATCGTCAATGCCACTTAGACCGTCTTTATGAAATCCGTAGCGCACGCCGTCATAACGATTAAGGTTACTAGAGACTTCAGCCGGCATCAAAATGTAATAGGTTGGCAGGGAATATTTAATTGAAGGCAATGTTATTTCTTTAAACACTACTCCTTCAGACTCTAATTTTTTAATTATTTCTTTGAAATTATTTACTACGCTTTCATCAAGTCCTTTTTCCATAAAATGCCACGGAATGCCAATAGTGTGCTTTTTGTTCGATGTATCGAACAAATCACTAACCTTTGTGCTACCAGTATCAGCTTCAATTGAGGTGCTATCCAAGGGGTCCCGTCCTTTAATAAAATCATAAATAATCTCACAGTCAGAAACCGATTTGGTCATAGGCCCCACTTGATCAAGTGATGAACCCATGGCCATAATGCCATGACGGGAAATTGCTCCATAGGTTGGCTTTAAACCAACCAAACCGCAAAAACTAGCGGGTTGCCTCACCGAGCCTCCTGTATCAGTACCTAATGCTCCCAAGGCACCCCCCATAGCCACTGCCGCGGCCGAGCCACCGGACGATCCACCGGGCACACGAGTTTCATCATAGGGATTTTTAGTGATCCCATAGGCAGAATTTTCGGTTGAGCCTCCCATGGCAAATTCATCCATATTAGTGCGGCCTATAAAAAGAGCACCAGAATTTTTTAATTTTTTTATAACGGTGGCATCATAAGTCGCTACATAATTTTCCAGAATTTTTGAAGCGGCCGAGGCCTTGCGTCCCTCAATTAAAATATTATCTTTTATAGCCAAAGGAATTCCTAAAAGAGTACTGGCGCTGTTATTTCCTTTTTTTCTGGTCTCATCGGCCATTTTAGCTTGCGCTAGCGCATCATCAAATACTTCTAAATAGGCGTTAATATCCTTATTCTTTTTTTCAATTTCACTTATGCAGGCTTTTACTAAATCCTGTGAAGAAACCTCTCCTTTTGAAAGAAGGCTAGCGGCTTCAGTTATAGTTAATTTTTTAATATCCATTTTAATCAAAAACAATAACCCCTTACAGAATTTTCTTTACTACTACATAATTTTCTTTTCGGCGCGGCGCCTGCTTTAAAATACTTTCCGTGTATTTGCCACTTTCGTGTGGTTCGCTATCCTCCCGCATAATATTTATCAAGTTTTCACTATTTTCCGAAGATTTATTCTGATGTTTTATTTCCAGACTTTCAAGTTCGGAAACATAACCCAAAATACTCTCTAGGTCAGAGGAGAGTTTCTCTAATTCCTTTTCCTCCACATAAAGGCGGGCTAAGGTGGCTATTTTTTTAATATCATCGGGGCTAATCATTGCTCTATACTAACTCAATATATACGAAACAAAAAGATGCTTTTTTGTTTTAAAAAAACTATATTCCGATTAACTTTCTAAATTCTTCCTCGTTAATGATTTTTACCCCCAAGCTTTTGGCGCTATTAAGTTTTGTGCCAGTACTTAGACCGGCAATTACATAATCTGTTTCTTTGGAAACTGAGCCGGAAACATCTCCGCCTAACTCTCGAATCTTTTCTTTGGCCTCATCTCGGGACATTCCGGAAAGAGTACCAGTTAAGACAAAGGTTTTAGCTTTTAGCTTTTGGCTTTTGGCTCCAGAAACTGAAAACTCTATCGAAACAATTTTAAGGAGCCTAGTAATTAACTTTTTATTTTCAATGTCCCTAAACCACTTAAAAATAGACTCGGCTATCACGGGACCAACCTCTCCTACTTCTAATAATAGCTGGACAGAGGCATAACTTATTTTTTCTAAGGAGCCGAAATGTTTGGCTAGATCGTGAGCAGTTTCTTCACCAACCTGGGGAATTGAGAGACCAATAATAAACCTAGCTAAAGTAATTTTATTGGCCTTACTAATTGAAGAAAGTAAATTATCAACTGATTTTTCGGCAAAGCGCGGCAAGGTTAGTAAATCTCCGCGTTTTAAAGTAAAAATATCGTCAAAGTTTGTAATCAGCCCTTCCCTTAAAAGCACATCGACAATTTTAGGCCCCATACCCTCAATATTAAAAGCGTGTTTACCAACGAAATGGTAAAACTTTCTTTTAATTTGAGCAAAGGAATTTTTATCAACGCATCGCCAGGCGGCTTGCCCTCCTATTCTTTCAATCTGACCCTCTCCTCCACAGTCGGCTACTTTTTTTGGCCAGACATATTTTTTTTCTTTGCCATCTCTAAATTCAGTTAAAACTTTCACAATATCAGGTATAACATCCCCCGCTTTTTGTAAGATAACCGTATCTCCAATCCGAACATCAAGACGATTTATTTCATCTTCATTATGAAGGGTGGCGCGAGAAACAACCGAGCCGTATACCAAAACTGGCTTAAGATGAGCCACTGGCGTCAAAACGCCAGTGCGACCGACTTGGAGCACAATGTCTTCAACAACGGTGGTAACCTGCTCGGCCGGAAATTTAAAAGCAATCGCAAAACGCGGCGCTTTGCCGGTGTAACCAAGCTCTTCTTGAAGTTCTCTCTCGTTTACCTTAACGACCACTCCATCGATCAAATAATCCTCACGTGGCGCTTTTTTTCGCCACTCCTCCCAAAAATTAATTACTTCTTCGATATTTTTTACTTCCTTAAAATGCTTGTTTACTTTAAAACCTAAGTTTTTTAATAATTCCAATTCTCCTTTCTGGGTCTCTGGTTGCTTCCCTTCAATTTGAGCAATATCGTAAATATAAACTTCCAAGTTTCGCGAGGCGGCCATTTTAGGATCTAGCTGACGAATAGAACCAGCCGCGACATTTCTGGGATTGGCATATAATTCTTCTTTTCTTTTTTGTCTTTCCTTATTTAAAGCCGTGAGAGTGCTTTTTTTCATATAGACTTCCCCCTCTGTAATAATATTTAGGGGCTTTTTTAAGGCTAAGGGTACAGACTGGATGGTGCGAATATTATGAGTTACATCCTCGCCAATAACTCCATTGCCTCTAGTTGCCCCGCAAATTAAGATCCCTTTTTCATATTCAAAAACCACTTTCAGTCCATCAATTTTTAATTCACAAATATACGTTACTGGTCTTTTAGATTTTAAAAATCTTTTTACTCTAGCGTCAAACTCCCGCATTTCCTCTGCTGAAAAGGCATCGTTAAAAGACCACTGCGGAATTTTATGCGGTACTTTAACAAATTTTTGGAGGGGCTTACCGGCCACTCTTTGGGTAGGAGAAGTTGGTGTAATAAGTGAAGGATATTTTTCTTCAAGCTTAACAAGCTCGTCTTTAAGAGAGTCGAGCGCCGCTTCTGGGATATCTAACTTGTCGAGCACATGATACTGATAGCGATATTTTTCAATCGCCTCCCGTAGTTTTATTATCCGCTCCTGCACTCCGCTAGGAATAGAGTCTAAATTTGATCTTTTGAACATAGCGCCATATTACAGAAATTGACCCCTTTCTGCCAGCCTGCGCCCTAAAGTGATTCGCCGAAATTTTTGCTTTTAGTTACGTGTAACCTCAATAGCGCGCTCCACTCTTCTGTCACTAGCTGTATTACAAGTATTATAGCCGCGCGAAATAATGGTTGTCTTAGTTGTGGGATTAGAAACTGGGTCCAAGGGACCTCCATTTGTGTCTAAGGCCTCTTTTTTAACCACAACTTCGACACAGCCGGTGACTGTACCTAAATTATCCTTTACTGGAAACTTAATAAATGTCCAATGAACCACACCACTTGGATCAAAATCACCCTGACAATAACGGTATTTAGTGGAATTATTGTCTGTGTTTCTACAATCAGCTCCACTTAGGGTTGGAGTGAGATCTCCACCTGAACAATTTATAGGCGGCAATGTTGTAGGATCGGAGGGGTTGTACCGTTCAATTTTATATCTATTGGTATTCTCTATTTCATAAGATCCAGTTGATTCTCCTGTACTATCGTAAACATTAAAAGCGCTGCCGCTGCCATCATGCCCAGCTTCTCCATATTTGCCATCCCAATAGAGAGCGCAGTCTACCCCGCTATCGGCGGCGTAAAAGGCCAGTTGCGAGTCTCGGCCAACTGACGAGAGCAACAGCTCAACATAAGCAATTTGAAAAATAACTGAACTAATAGCCAAAAAGAGACCAGAAACTAAAGTGGCAATAAGTAGAGCAAAACCTTTTTTTTCTTTTTGTCTTTTCATAGTTTTTAAATCCCGCTCCAGTTAAATATTCTCTCCACAATCGTAAACTCTCTCTGTATAAGATTTGAGGTCCATTCCATCTTAACTGTTATTACTGCTTCACGATTAGAGACAACTTCTTTTATGTTAACCGAGCGAGAAAATGAAGTAGCTTCATATTCTACTCCACTGTTATAAAGAAAAGTTACCATCTCTGAACTGGCATCTCTAAATTTATTCAATTTTTTACAGACTCCACCTGGATCATTGAGACAGTTGGCTGTGCTGTCGGATGTTACGTCGATCCGGCAAGTATCGACCCCATCACAATTGCCAATTTCCGGACCAGAAAGCCAAGATAAATTTTGGAGAACATTCGTATCCCGCTTATTACGAAGATACTCAATTGCTTCTTGAGCTAAATAAAAAGCGGTAACCTGATCTTTACCAAGATTGGCGATCTTGATACTTTCTGAAACTATTGAAAGTGGCCCAACTACGGAAATGAGAAGTATGCTTATGGCAACCAAAGCCTCAACCAGAGTAAACCCAGCACTTTTGCCAGAGGCACTTTTAATATTTAGTTTAAAAAGCAAATTCTTCATGTCTAATCATAATTAAGCCTTCTTTGTGAAGCTGATGTTTGCAACGCGAAATCAACGCGTCGCGGGTTAGTGGGATTAGATTCATTTACAAAAGCATAGCCTGAAATATTGATGCGCACGAAGGGCTGCCTAAAATCTCCATTAGTGGCCCCGACTGCCCCAGTAACAATAAAAGTAAGATTTTCTATAACTATATTTTCATCTGTAACTGAAATCCAACTTCCACCACTATTTTTAGACTTTTGCAGTGTTCCCTCTACCACCCGGAATACCCGTTGATCAGTGCCAATGTCCGGATTAGCTGTTCCATCACTGCCATCACTTTCATAAGCGAATTCATCATCGACGCAGTCAATGCTGGCTTGGCTATAGTCCCCACCCCCACAATGATAAGTACTGCCTGTCCTAATACTTCTAGCCATACTTTCTAGAGCATAATTTAGGTTATTGATGGCAGCCTGTTGGGCTTGGGCTTTTTTATTTAGATTAACGACCGAAAGTAGGGCGCCTGTAGCCACAAACATTACAATAGTAAAAAGGCCAACTGAAACAACCATTTCAACGAGAGTAAAACCTTGCGAATTAAACTTGCGCTTTAAGCCTGCCTCCGAATATTTTTTTATAAATTTATTAAATTTAGCCATTTTTTAACAACTATTCTGGCCTTTGACGGCAATCTGACCGCCAGCATTGACGATCACACATCTTTTAATAGAGGTGTCGTTAATTGGACTTAAGACAATTTTTATTTGTTCAAGCGAATTCCCATCCTGCTTGTCACTCAATTGAGCATCGGAACTTGGCCGTTTGAAGAGGATTGTACCCTCACTGTGTCTACCATTACCTTGACCATGGTGACAGATTTCTGGGCCCCCTCTTTTGAAGCACAGGGTCGAAACCATCTGATTTTGAGCAATATTTGTTATTGAAATCTCCTCACCAACATTATATTTACCATTATCATTGGCGTCAGCAAAGAATACAAATTTTTTCTTATTAGCGGGGTCATTGACATTAAAATGTACGCCGTAGCCTCTTTGATAGGCACTGCCTCCGGTAACACCGCCGACTGTTACTTTTTTGGAACTAACCCCATAAACTTGGGCCTGACGAATAGTTAGAGCGATTTTATAGGCCAAATTAGTTAAAAGAACACTGGAGTTAAACTTACTATTTTCATAAATGATAACCGTAGTAATAACGGTAAATATGGAAATAGTGACCATGAGCTCTATCAAAGTGAATCCTCTCCATTTATTTCTCCCCAGCAAAACCCTTCGGGAAGTAAAATATTTTTTTAAATTTTGAAGCGAAAACATTTTGATTAAAGACCAAACAAATGCAAGGAGAATATGTCTAACGGATAAAAGAAAATGATAATGGTGCCGAGGATCAAAAAAGGAGCAAACGGCATCTCACTTCTAATTGTAAGGTGCTTCATACCCTTCCACAAGCTTTTAGTTTGTACAACTTTTTGCAAAAATAAAAGAACAACTGCAAATACAGCCCCAATCCAAAATGAAAGTACTACCGCCGAAAGGCCGTCGGGCAAACCTAAAAGCGTCCCTATGCCAATGGCTAATTTACCGTCTCCAAGCCCAATCCATTTCCCATCAGAAACTTTCCACAAAAAATAAAATGGCAGAAAAAGAATAATACCAGCGAAAAGATTGAAATATCGACCCAATTCTCCCACAACCCCAGGCTCGATAAAGCGATTGAGGGCCAAAAGGATGGCAGCCAAAACAAAAAGTAAAACTAAGCCGTCTGGAATAATTTTATGCCGCAGATCGTAAACAGCAATAACAATCAAAATAGAAAATATAAATAAATAAACTAAAAGAAATGCCAAACTAAAAAATCCGGCTTCAAATTTTAAGTAAAGTAAGGCAAATAAAATACCGGTGACTACCTCAACCAATGGATACTGTATTGAAATCTTGGTTTGACAGCGAGAACAACGACCGCGAAGAAACAAGAAACTCAAAACGGGCACTAGTTCCCAAAATCTTAGTCCTTTGCCGCAGGAAAAACATTTTGACCGGCTATTCGTTATAGTCAAGCCGGTTTTATATCTTAAAATAACAACATTTAAAAAACTCCCGACTATTGTTCCTAAAATAAATACAAAAATAAGCTGCATCATTAGATTAAATTCCTATAGTTCCTATAGAGTGATATAGAGTCATATTTATTCTACCTCCTCCTCTCAAATTATGAGACACTCGGTGTTCCATAATCGTGCCGGTCGTACCGGTGACATATGCATAAATTATTAGACACCGAGTGTCTCATAATTTATAATTGTTCTACTTTACTGATATTCTGATATTTATGAGAAAAATTGTTATCGCCCCAAATGAGTATTACCACCTTTACAATAGAGGGGTAAACAAACAAGATATCTTTCACAATGATCGAGATAGGGCAAGATTTTTATTTTTGATACTACATTTCCAATCAACTGTAACATTCACCAACATTGAATACTACGTGTCTCACTTTATGAGACACCGAGTGTTTAACATTTCAAAAAAGTCGCTCAAAAATCTGTGCGAGAATAAGCTTGTGGAAGTAGTGAATTTTTGCCTTATGCCAAATCATTTTCACCTACTTATATTTGAAAAAACAGAAGGTGGTATTGCACAATATATGCAACGCGTGCTTAATGCTTATACTAAATACTATAATACTAAGTACAAGAAGAGCGGGCATCTATTCCAAGGTCCCTACCAAGCGGTACACGTCTATGATAACGCACAACTTCTACACCTATCTGCTTATATTCATCGTAATTCAATTGATCTTTTGGAGTGGCGAAGTAAAATCAGTGAATATCCTTGGTCTAGCCTAGGTGATTACGTTGGAGAAAATCGTTGGCATGATCTGCTATCTAAAGAAATAATCTCGGAACAATTCCCAGGTAATGATTATGCCGAATTTATCGAGTCAAGCTCAGCAAAATCGAATAAAGACACTGGCACACTATTTATAGACTAGGCAACTAATTACTAAATTGTTAAACACTCGGTGTTCCATAATCTTAGTTTGTAATCTAGTGACATATGCATTTATTAGACACCCGGTGTCTAATAAATGGTGTCTCGATCGTACTCAAGTTTTGGATTATGGAACACTCGGTGTCGCGTAATTTTCGTAATTTTAGAACACTCGGTTGGATTATGGAACACTCGGTGTCGCGTAATTTTTGGCGTAATTTTAAAAGCTAAAAATTAGTACTAGTGCTTACAATTCACACACCGCTTCAAAATTAACAATTTCAGCCGTACCAACGACACCACCTCCACTACTACTGACACACCATATTTGGGTGGGATCAGATTTAAAAGGCACGGAAACTGCCCAGCTTGTAGCCTGACTGCCATCTGGATCTACTAGGCCATTGCCAGCCGCACAGCGGGCTATAACTCCCGAGCCACTTTTCAGCTCCGCGTCATCAATTTGGAGTTTGGCGACATTGTCTAGTACAAACATGGTCGTACCTCCTGAGTCTGGGCAATCCCCAGCCGCCATATCAGTGCCGAAACTTAAATTAGTATCATAATAAATTTCTGATTGAGCACGAATACCGGCTAGATTGGCTTTAATAGAGCCGTCTGCAGCTTTGGCCCGCGCCAAATTTAAGTTACTCAAAACGACTGATGAGAGAATACCGATAATGGCGATAACGACCAGAAGTTCGATGAGGGTAAAACCGTGGCTTTTTTTCATATTAAGTTCCTGAAATTATAGCAGGAAATTTCTCTCAAAGGCATGACTTATACACAAGAGCGTAATTTAGGGTCAAACAAAAAAAACCGCTTTCGCGGTTTTTTTTGTTGTTTTTACTCTTAAATGAGACTAGCAAGTTACATCAGCATCCGGTTGAACAGCAGCGGTTTCTTTTGAAGAACCGGCGCTATCCACACACCAGAATCGGCTAGTGCCTGACATAGTTGCAGACATTGCGTAAGCAGCAGTTGGTGCAGTTAAGGCCACACACTTAATGGTAGTACCTGTAGGGTAGTTACCAACTGTTGTGTATTGCAACATTCCTGAAGGTGCATCATTAAACATTACGGCTGTACAGACGTTTCCAGCAGCACCGTAATTACCAGCGCTGTCATAGTAAACTTCAGCGGCAGCACGAGCTCCGGAAAGCTGAGCTTTAACTTTAGCATCATTTCCTTTAGAGCGAGCAGTGTTAAGTGAGGCCAAAACTACTGATGAGAGAATACCGATAATGGCGATAACGACGAGAAGTTCGATGAGGGTAAAACCTTTTTGTGATTTAATCATATTTTACTTAAACTTTATAAACTTTAATTATTTTGTATTTAACGCATCGTATTAGACTTTCTATATCGACCCCGCAACCCCTCTCGCGGGGTGCCACCTAACGATGCGTGCCCACATTATATACCATAGAGATTTTTTAAAACATGGGTATGTGGATATCCGAGGGGAAGCTGACTAGCTAATTAGCTTTTAGCTTACTAGCTAGTCAGCTTCCTAGGAAAGAGGAATTAGAGTTAATGGTAATTTGAGCAGTCTGAAACAACCATTCCGTGTAAGCCTGTAAGGCTAGAAGTCCTAATTAATACAAACCATGCCTAAAAAAAGTGTCCCTACTGCTAAAAAGCTAAGCAGCTAGTTGGCTAGTTAGCTAATTAGCTTTCTAGGAAAGAGGAATTGCCAATGAAAAACCGAAAAAAACCAGATTTTAATTTCCTTTATTCACTCAAACTTATTAAGTGCTGAAACTACGTTTACCCTGCTTTCTCCCGCTAAAAAGCTAGTTAGCTAATAAGCTAATAAGCTAATAAGCTAATTAATATTGTTGGTAATGTTGTAAATCGGAATAAGAACAGAGGCCAGAAGTGTTCCGACTCCTAAGCCAAGGGCCACAATCATAATCGGTTCAATAAGGTCAACTAGAGTATCGACGGCATTGGAAACCTCGCGGTCATAAAATTTGGCCAAGGTTTTTAAAATTGAGTCAAGTTCGCCCGACTCTTCACCAACCCGGACCATCTGGACAATAACTCCCGGCATTTCTTTACTTTTAGGCAAAGCGTCAGAAAGGGCGGAACCGGCTCTTACTTTTTCGGAAGCATCTTTTAAAATATCTTGATAAATTTTGTTATCAACAACGTCCGAGGTAATCTCCATAGCGCGAACTATGGGAATTCCGCTACTAAGCATGGTACTAAGATTGTCAGTAATACGAGCCAGATAGAGTTTTCGGTACAAATCTCCAACATAAGGAATGCTTAATTTAAATGAGGACATGGCCAGGCTTCCTGTCGGACTTTTGGCGTATCTAAAAATTAGGAAAGCTCCTAAAATTATCAACACTAGAAGAAAAATGCCGTAATTGATGAAAAAATTACTAATAAAAATGACCACCTTTGTGTATGTAGGAATCTCCTGCCCCGATTCAATTAAAATTTGACTGATTTTCGGAATAACCAAGGTCAACATCAAAACCATGACCGCCACGAAAGTAAAGACGACGAAAGCAGGATATATTAAGGCGTTTTTAGCTTTGGAAGAAATTTCGTAATTGCGATCAAGATAATCGGCCAGATAAAGGAAAACTTCGTTAAGTTTCCCCGATTCTTCACCGGAACGAACCATGTTGACATAAAAGCCAGAAAAAACCGTTGGGTGTTTAGCCAAGGCTTTGGAAATAGGGGCGCCGGCCTGTAAATCATCTGTTATTTCAGTCAGTTTTTTACCCAAAACCCGATTAGGAGTTTCGGAGGAAAGCATCCGAAAAGTCCTCAAGGCCGAAACCTGAGCCTCAAAAAGGGTGGCGATTTGGCGGGAAAGGATAACGACATCTTTATTCGAAACCTGTTCAAACAAAGCAAAATCCCGATCAAAGAGGGTTTTCTTCTCGTTTTCCCGAACTTGAGAAACAACTAGTCCGCGCCTTTGCAAGGAAGCAATGGCCACGTCGACATTCAAGGCGTCAATAGTGCCTTCTGTTTCTCGGCCTGCAGGATCGATTGCTTTGTAATAAAATAGCATTTAAGTATTTGAAAATTATAAGAGTCTGTCCAAAATACGCGGATTTAGGCTATGAAGATAGGCACTTTCGGCTGTAATTTCTCCGCGGCGGACCAGCTCTGCTAGTGAGCGGTTTAAATCGATCATCCCCTGATCCATTCCAGTTTCAATAATAGTGTTAAGTTCGTGAGTTCTCTTTTCTCTTATAAGGTTAGCAACAGCATTATTGTTTATCAAAAGCTCATAGGCTGGCACCAACCCTCCGGAAATTCGCGGAATCAGACGCTGAGAAAAAATTCCGGTCAAACTACTGGAAAGCTGAATGCGGATTTGATCTTGTTGCTCGGCGGGAAATGTGTCGATAATTCGATCCACTGTTTGCGCAGCATTGTTGGTGTGAAGAGTGGAGAATACTAAGTGCCCAGTTTCGGCAGCCGTTACCGCCGTGCCCATAGTTTCAGATCCACGCATTTCGCCGATCATCGCCACATCGACATCCTGACGAAACATCGAGTGAAGGGCAGTAGCAAAATCAGCCGTATCAACCTTCACTTCACGCTGATCAATAATCGATTTTTTGGCTTCGTAAATATACTCAATCGGATCTTCAATGGTGATAATGTGCTCGGCTCTCTCGATGTTTATCATTTCAATTAAAGCCGCAAGCGTAGTTGATTTACCCTGCCCTACTGGACCGACAACCAGAAAGAAACCCTGCGGCTTTCGCGCGAAGGTTTCCAGAACCGGTGGCAAGGTCAATTCTTCCAATGTTCTAATAATTTTAGGAATCAGACGAAGGGCAATACTAATAGCCCCCTGTTGTACGAAAGCATTACCGCGAAAACGGGCTTTACCTTGATGTTGATAAGCAAAATCGGCCTCTTTTGATGCCACAAAGGAATCCTTAACTCCAGGCACTACCATTTCACTAAAAAGTCCGAGAGTGTGATCTTTAGTTAAAACAACTTTCTTAACCAGAGGCACTAAAAAACCGGCCACACGTATCATCGGATGCCGGCCTTCCGAAAGGTGGAGGTCGGAAGCATTTTCGTTAGCCACAATTGTGACTAAATCATCTAATTCTTTGGCGTAATCCATGGTTAAGTGTGGATGAGTTAAGAGGTATGAGGTAAGAGTTAAGAATCAAGAGGTATGAGATATGAGTAATGAACTTTTAAGAAAAATTGAAGCTACATTTATATTTTAGCACAACAAGGTAAAAAATTTGGTCTGTAAATATTTTGACTGTGCAGAACTTTTTACAATTCTCTACTCTTATCTCTTATCTCATTCTAGCGAACCTGTTTTCTTTTTAGGATTTCCAGTACCTGTTCCAACACTTCTGAGGGAATAGTGTTGGCTTTAACAATATAGCCATCGACTCCCAAGCGTTTCGCTTCATCAATGTCAGTCCTTTGACCTTGATTGGAAAGAACCACCAGGGCCGCTTTTGGAGCGTATTTATTTTTCACCACCTCTTCTAAAAATTCAATGCCGTTTAATCCGGGCATTATCATGTCAAACAAAATAAGATCCGGCTCAAAGCCTTCCTTTAGTTTCTCAAGTGCCTCTTCGCCAGAAAAGGCCGGAGTAATGTCAAAAGCAGCTTCTTTAAACTTGACTGTATACATATCAAGCAAGAATTTATCATCATCAACTAACAATATTTTTTTTCTGGCTGTTTCCATATTAAAAGGTGTAAAAACCTACGTGTGTTTTAGCATTATAGCAAGAATTAAACTTTCAAGCACTTAAGATAAGCTATTTACCTCTTCAAAAGGAACTAGGCCGGCGGCACACTTAACCAAAGCATCTTCCTGAATGTTCAACATGCCTTTTTGACGCACAATATCTCTTATTTCAAGCTCAGTTGCCTTACGCAAAACCGCTTCCTCTATTTCTTTGTCCATTTCAAACATTTCAAACACTGCCATACGGCCCCGAGTACCATTGGGACAAGCAGGGCTTGGCGAAATTTCAAATAACTTCTCCGTGGGCATAAATTTTGCCCGTACGCCGTCTGGCAAATCATGAAAATGTCCTTCCACAAATTTTTTCATAGAGCCTTCAATTGGGACTTCTTTACCACTATCCGGACAAAGGGTACGCACTAGTCTTTGAGCCATAGCCAAAACTAGAGTAGGGGCAATTAAATAAGGGTCAACTCCCATATCTATTAAACGAGGAATGACGCCGACAGCGTTGTTGGTGTGGATAGTGGAAAATACCAAGTGACCAGTCAGGGCCGCTTGCACCGCTAGAGCCGCTGTTTCCTTATCGCGTATTTCACCAACCATAATAATGTCCGGATCTTGACGAAGAGTGGTTCGGAGGCCCGTGGCAAAGGTGTAATTAATTTCCGGACGCACTTGTGACTGACTAACCCCTTCAATATTAAACTCGACCGGATCTTCGAGCGATAAAACGTTTTTAGTTTCCTTATCAACTTCATTCAACATTGAATAAAGGGTGGTAGATTTTCCACTACCGGTAGGACCGGAAATAAGAATTATTCCGTACGGACGCTTAATAGCCCGGCGGACCATTTCCAAATGCTCTACCGAAAGTCCGGAACCATCGAGCTTACGCACTCCTTTCTCTTTATCCAAAATACGCATAACCACTTTTTCACCGTAATAAGTAGGAAAAGTCGAAACACGAAAATCCACTCCCCGCTTATCGATTTTGGCGCTAAATCGGCCGTCTTGCGGTTTGCGATTTTCATCCAATTTCATATTGGACAAAATTTTAATACGAGCAACCACACTACGATGCACGTTTAAAGGCAGGACCAGACTGGTATGAAGTTCGCCATCAATACGAAAGCGGACGCGGGTTTTATCTGCCATTGGCTCAATATGAATGTCGGATGCCATCCCTTCAATAGCGTAGCGCAAAATGGTCGCCACAATTTTGGTAACAGGGGCATCCTCAATAATCCTGGCTTCACCGGCCTTTTTAGCCGTATTCAAATCTTGAGTAGAGTCTTTATTTATATCTGACTCATCGCCCGAAAGTTCACCGGAAAGTTCGGAGAGCGCTTTGGTGACCACGCCCGACAGACCTTTATAAGTATCTAACACCTCTTTAAAGTCATCTTCCGAAATCAAAAATAGCTTAAAAGGCAAATTTATTTTTGAGGAAATAAAATTGAGAGCATCTCTAGCTTCAATGTTATCAGGGTCCACGATTCCGACCTCAAGCACGCCTTCAGCAATACTAATAGGCACAAAACCATAGTGCGCCGCGGACTCCTCCGGAATATATTTTAAAGTTTCGAAAGGAATATCCTTACTTTCAATTTTCCTGGTTGGAATTTTTAAATACTGTCCTTTGGCGGCCAAAATATCTTCTATCGGCACTCCGCGATTTTTTAAAGCGGTTTCAATTGAGATATTCTTCTCTTTTGATTCATTATCAATATTAACCGCCTCATTGTCGGTAATAATGCTTTTTTTGACCAATATTGAAAGTAGTGGATGCGCCATATTGCATATAACTATTCCTCTCGCTCTTTCTTACGTCTAACTTTTAATTTCCCCCAAGCTCCGTCTTTACTCTTATTCCGGGCTTGGGAATTAGACCACCTCTTAAATTAGCAAAAGGATTTTCTCTACCGGCTTCCTCTGTGCCCAATTCGGTACTAAAGTTTGTTAATTTTTTAAAAAGTGGATCTTGAAATATAGCCTGACTAAGCTGAATTTTTTTAAGCTCATTTAAAAGCGCTAGCACCTCTCCCCCCACATCCCCGCCCGAACCATCAGGATAGGTCACTGTTGTCAGAGGGGCCTCTGATTTAAAAAACGTCTTATAGCTCAGATAAAGTCCGCCCAAAATAGCTACAAAAATGACGATATTTTTAACTTCTGATTTAATAAAGTCCATAATATTTATCTTAGCCAGTAGGTTTTAAGTGTCACCTTAAATTCATAGTAATCTTGTTCCGCTGCTTTAAGTGACAGATCTGTAACATCGACCAAACGCAATGATTTTTCAAGGTCACGCATAAATTGTTTAAATACCTCGTATTGTGCGGTGACGGCGAAACTTAGAGTAACCGAGCCTATCGTTTCATTTCCTCCAATCGCCGCTTCTCTGGCGGCGGCAGTGGTATTATCTGATTTTCCAGTCTCATCTAGTCCGGTTAATTTTAGATCATTAAGAAATAGGTTGTATGGTTTAGCGATATTGTTTATATCGATAATCAATCTAATATTGTCGATCGAATCTGGAAGCAATTTTTCAAGCCGTTCCCGACTTTCCGCATCAATGCTGGCACGGACCGCCACCAGTCGTGTTTTTTCGGCCACTAATTCTTTGGACCGATCAAGGGCCTCATCGTATTTAGCAATTTCCGCCTGCAACACTTTAATACCCGGCTTTTCTGGGTCCTCTCTTCGATAGAGCGGATCAACAAAACTGAAAAATAGTGCGACGGATACGATAACGAGAACAACTTGAGAAATAATTCTATTCATAATAGTTTATTGGCCAGTCGGATTAAAAACACTTTCCGGAGCAGGAGGCTGAACCGAGGCAGGAGGCGGTGAAACTAGGTCTGCGTTCTCTAAATTCATCAGAGTTCTGTAGCGCAAAACTTGAGGGTCAAGCAGGGCCGTGACTACAAAACCAATTTCATCAGATTCAGTTCGATTTATATTTGAAAATATTGGCTCTTTAAAACCTTTGGTTTTGCTAAAAAGATCCGATTGTAAAGCTATGCTGGTAAATGTTTTAGCGGCGCCGGTCATTCTAAACTCAATGGCAGTTGAACTCGTATCAATAATGAGTGGATTATCATTTACTGCTGCTCCGCCGACCGAAGTGTTATTTTGAGTTTTTATTTCCAAATCATTAAAGCGAACTGTTTTTAAAGTGGCGCTTTCAAGTACATCAAAAAAGGCAGAAGCGGCTATATGCTGGTCTAAAAGAGCCTTGGAAGACTCTATTCTGATATCCATCCGCTTCAAGGCTCTGATAGTTTCTAGGTCAAAATTGGCTTTTTCTTTTTCCAGAGTTTCTTTTTTGGCGATCAGCTTTTTTTCCAAGAGACCATGGTAAATATAGGACCCCGCCGCCAAGGCAACTGAGCCGAAAAAGACAATGACAGCTAAAATAGTAACAATACTCACTCCATGGTCGGGGTAAGAACTACTTTGATTATTGATCGGTTTTTTAGGAATGAACGATGTTTGTGAATTTCCATCCATTACAACTTATTATATCAAAATAAATAACTTCTAGTATCTAAAAACGTGTATAACTTTAAAACGATTATTCCCCCCGACTTTCTACTAGAAGTTCTAAGGAGAAAATATACAAATAAAGGTTCTCCGTTGTTTTGCTTCGGGGCGTTGAACTTATGTTTTTTTCTTCAGCCCGCCTCGCTGCCAAGTAAGTTGGTCAGTAAGTTGGACAGCAAGTTGTATTGCAAGTTGGACAAAGTAGAAAATCAGAATTCATGGAATCATTTTACCACGACCGTGGTAAAATGATTCCATACCTTTAAGTGAACTATTATCAAAATTCTGCACTTCAGAGTCCGGACATTTGAGGCTGTCCTTTGACTTCCCCTTGTCTTTCTGGCAGATATTCACACTTCTAAATTTATTTAAGCATAGAAAGTTTACGCAAAGCTAAGCCGACGGCTACTGCAAACTCAGGACCGACGGCTTTTAATGTCGGCGCCAAAAATGCCGGGGTGACAACTTTAGAAAAAGGGTCAGCGGACACAATATCTGATTGAAAATGAACTTTAGCCGCCTCGGTAAAGCCTCTCATAACTGCTCCCCCTCCTGAAAGAACCACTTTGGAAATAGAACGGTTATATTTTTTTTCAAAACTAAGTAAAACCTGATTGGCTTCTGCAAAAACGTAGTCAAGCCCTGAGGAAATAACTTCATTAACTTCTTTGTTCGACGGATCAGTCGAAAGTCCCACGGTTCTTTTTATTTCTTCAGCTCGCCCGATTGGCATTGAAAGAGATTTGGCTAAAGAAAGGGTAATTTCTTGAGATCCACGATTAATAATATGAGAGTCCTTCATAACGCCGTGTTCGACCAAGTAAAGTTTGGTTGAGCCGGCACCCATATCGAGGATCATGACTGGCTCTATACCTGGATCAAGAACAGACCTCGTGGTACTAAAAAGTTCAATTTCAAAAAATACATCTTGAAGTCCGAGTTCGGTGGCAATAGTTTTATTTTTAGCTAAAGCGTCGTTTAAAATTGCAACCAATAGAACATCCACTTTTTTATTTGAAGGTTCTGAGTTGTTGGCCTTTGATTTTGAAAGAGAGGCATGATCCTCCGGACTTACAAAAGTATTTTCTTTACGGGGAATAATCCACCAATCGAGGGTAACTTCTGAAATTGGTACTGGGATATAACGCCTAGCTTCAATTGGAATCATTTCGGCCATGCGTTTCTCCCCAATATCCGGCATCTCAACCAAAGTAATCAGACTTGAAGCAAGCGGGATAGAAAGGCCGGCGTTTTGAGTGGTCACGTTTGACTCTCGCAAAAGGTCAGTCAGGGCTTCCTTTATTCGATCAAGGGGCAAGTTGGTGGCACGGCCTAATTCAATTCCCGCATAAGGGCCTAGCGCAATCTCGCCGTACGTTTCGAGGAGCGCGCGGCCGGCTTTCTTTCGCAGCTGAACTATTTTAATGGCCGAAGAGCCGATATCAATACCAATAACGCTTTCGCTTTGATTGGTTTTAAAGACATTTTTTAAAGAATTTTTAATAGAAAAAGCCATTTAGTTATAGCCCTTATGGATAACGAGCGCATTTCAGTGTAAGTTAAAGTATAACATAAAAGCATTTATGGAGAGATTTTTTAAAATTTATCTCAAATATATTCGCTTAATTTTAGAATTTCTCTTTCCCCCGACAAAATCAGAGGCCTATCTTTCAAATATTTCTCCTTCAGAATTTAAAGACCGCTTCGCTAAAGCGGAAAATAAAAACGCAGAAATCAGAGCCTTATTTTCTTACAAAGAACCGGTAATTAGAGATTTAATTTGGCTTATTAAATACAAAAAAAGAGATTTTGCCATAAATTTAGCTGCCGAGCTCTTGCTCGATGAAATATTTGAAGAGGAAAGTGAAAAAATGACTTTTAGTGGTAACAGAAAAACATTATTAATTCCAATTCCCATAAGCCCTACTCGCATGAAAGAAAGGGGCTATAACCAGATGAATGAAGTGGCGAAAGTAGTGATGTCACTTGGCGGCAGGACCTGTTTTGAACATGAAAATAGAATTTTGTTAAAATTTAAAGACACCCCGGGCCAAACTAGCATCAAAAACCGCAAAGAGCGCTTAAAAAATGTAATTGGTTGTTTCTCCGTGCCTAATAAAGATTTGGTTCGAGGACGAAATATTTTAGTCATTGATGATGTCACGACAACTGGCGCCACACTTAATGAAGCTAAGAAAGTTTTGCTGAAAGCCGGGGCCAAAAATGTCTCACTTTTAGCTATCGCTCATTAACTACCATGATGGCCTGATGCCTACTTAAATGCCTACTTAAACATAATTACTTTATAAAACGCGGTCGCGTTTTATAAAGTAATTATGTTTAAAATGTATGATACTTCGAGGTAAAACCGTCGTCTCTAAAGTTGTTAGTTGGGCGTTTTTGTTGTAATTTGAGGATTATTGGAGACGTGGTGGAGTGGTCTAACATACCTCTTTGCTAAAGAGGCAGGGCCCTTAAAGCCCTCGGGAGTTCGAATCTCCCCGTCTCCGCAGGAGCAAATTTAACGTAGTGAAATTTGAGGAGAAAGCCATGGGATGGCTTTCGTGGAGATTCGAAAACCTTTGATAGGTTTTTTGTAAGCCTCGCGAAACAAAAAACAGAAAAGGTGTACAGCTCCTGTAAGGAGAGAATCTCCCCGTCTCCGCAAAAATAAGGAGTCAAGGGCACACTTGCGACTATATTTTTGCAGGATGTCGCAGTCCCCTGCGACGCCGCAACTTTGCTTGCGAGTTGGGCGATTAGGAAAAAGTGCCGTGAGGCTTCGCGTAATTTTTACTAAAAAATATCCGTGACCGAATCCCCCTCTGCTATAATCCCCTAATGGAGAGCTGGGTGACGATTAGTAAATCGCGACGTGAGGCGAAGGCGTCCACGAGCCCATCGATTCGCGTCAGCGACTCCATTTGAGCTTTGCGAATATATGGAGAGATGGGTGTGATGGGCAAAGAACAGAACTGCTTCTGTTCGAGCCGGCGTAATCGCCGACCACGAGCCCATCGATTCGCGTCAGCGACTCCATTTGAGCTTTGCGAATATATGGAGAGATGGGTGAGTGGTTTAAACCAACAGTTTACTAAACTGTCGTTCCTTAATTGGAACCGCGAGTTCGAATCTCGCTCTCTCCGCAACGACAATTTTAAATACCGATTGAGGTATTTAAATGTTGGCGTCTAGCATGAAGAGAGAGCGAGATTCGAAAGACGGAGGCGGTATACAAGCGAGCGAAGTGAGGCTTGTCGCCGAGTCGGGGTCGAGAGTACTTAATACTCGCAGGCTGTCTTCAGCCGAGAATATTTAGTAACTCGTGACCGAATCTCGCTCTCTCCGAATTAAAACAAAAACGGAATCTCCGCGAAAATTTTTAGCAAGAAACTATTTGTGACCAAAGCCCTCTCATTCCCCCTCTCAGCCTTTCTGTAATACAATAAGGACCTCATCGTCTTAATAAGTAAGTAAAAAAATAACCTATGTCTAAAAAACCACTAATCACTATTCTCGTTCTTCTGGCCTTAGGAATTGCTTTTTATTTTTTCGCGCCTGATTCCCTAAAATTCTGGCGCGAAGATGGGACACAAAGTCCTATCGGAAATAATAACGACGTTAAAAATAATGAGCCCCTAGAGAGAATCACTGCTAAACACCAGTATAAAAATGGAACCCATATTATTGCTGGAGAAATAAATTTGCCTACCCCCTGCCACATCCTCACCAGCGAAGTCAGAATTGCCGAATCCTATCCTGAACAAGTAACAATTGCTTTTGCTTATAAATCGTCGGCCGAAATGTGCGCGGAAGTAATAACTCCAGCCCGTTTTAAAGTTGAGTTTAAAGCGGCCGAGAAAGCTTCAATAAATGCCACCTTAAACGGAAAGGCGGTTATTCTAAATCTTATCCCTGCTGGACCAAATGAGGACCTAAATGATTTTGAGTTATTTATCAAAGGCTAAAAGGTGGTTTGAAGAATCACCGATGAGTCCATCATAAATGCGCCAATTCGCTATACATAACATAGATCTACCCCATAGGACTACCCTATGGGGTAAAAAATAAATCGAGTTAGAAGAGAAACATACTGCTACGGCTTTCGTTTCAAGTCTATTGGAGTATAATTGCCACTACTTTAATTAGTTTTGTTTACAAGTTAATCAGTAATCGTATGAAAAATGCCTCTTCTTTTATTTTAGGATTAATCGTTATTCTTTTGATAGCCGGAGCTGCTTATACCTACTTTGGCAAAAAGGCCGAAGCACCTATTGCTATTAACGATAGCGGAAACCAAGTGGCCGTCAGTCCTTCTCCAGTAGTCGTTCCTGAAACCCCTATTACTCCGGCTGATGGTGGGGTTGAAACAATCCCCACCGCCACCACTGTAACTCTAACTTCCGCCGGCTTTTCTCCCGCCTCAGTTAAAATCAAATCCGGTCAAAAAGTTATTTTCGTAAATAACAGCAATGGAAATATGTGGGTAGCCGCCGATGAACATCCCTCTCACACCGAATATAACGGGACCGATCGCCAATCTCACTGTCCCGACATTACCGAAGTAGCTTTTGACCAGTGTGCTGATGGTAAAACTTACACTTTTACATTTACCAAAACTGGAAGTTGGGATTATCACAATCACCTCTCTGCCAACAAAACCGGTACCGTCATCGTCGAATAAACGATAAATTAATATGCCTCCAAAAGAATTTTCAGCGTCAAGTCTGCGTAACTCCGCCTCAATTCCTCATTTGCTTATTCGAATAGGTGTGGCTTTTGCTTTTCTTTATCCACCGATTGCTGCATTCATAGAGCCTGATTCTTGGGTCGGCTACTTCCCCGGCTTCTTAATGGGAATAGTGCCAGATGCCGTCCTTCTTCATTCCTTTGGAATAATTGAGGTAATCATAGGCCTTTGGATTCTCTCTGGAAAAAACATCTTTATTCCCAGTGTTCTGGCGACAGCAATGCTGGCTTTAATCATAGTCTTTAATTTCAGTAATTTTGACGTAATTTTTAGAGATGTTTCCATTGCTTTTGCTTCCCTCGCCCTGATGTTCCTAAGTAGATCTGCCTCTCCCCCTTCTTCTATCTCTAAAAGCTAAAATCTAGAAGATATAACCTATAACCTGTCCTTATGGTCGATAATCCTAAAACTTTTATTATTATAGTTTGCGCTTTTATTATTTCTCTAGCGCTGATTATTTATATTCACAGAAGTTTTGTAAATACGCCTGAACCGACGCCAAACTCCTTAAACATAACCGTTACTCAATAAAATAATTGATGGAGCTAGAAACCCCTCTTGAAAAAGCTTTTCGGTTAAATGATGCCCAAAAAAAGGCTTTTAATTCCTTAGGTCTTTTAAACGTTAAAGATCTGCTATTTCATTTTCCGACTCGCTACAATCAATTTGTCGAAAGTGCTCCCCTTTTGAGCTCGGAAGTGGGATCAACCGGCACTTGGTATGGCAAAGTCTCCAATTTAAAATTAGGTAAAAGTTTTCGGAAAAGAATAGCCATGGCCGAAGGCCGCTTTACTGACACTACCGGCTCAATAAAGCTTATTTGGTTTAACCAGCCATACTTAGCCAAAATGCTGCATGAGAATGCCCTGGTGGCAGTTTCGGGCAAAATTGTTACTAAAAATGAAGAGCGCTACATTGCCAACCCCGAAATTGAAATAATTCCCGAATTACCAGAAAATATTAAAGACTCTCTTTTTGGCCAAATGGGGCTAGAGAAGAGTAATGATTTATTTTATTATCCAATTTATAGGGAGAGTCGGGGTATTACTTCCAAATTTATTTATTACGCTATTCAAAAAATTTTTAAGGCAGGATTACTAGAAAAAATATCAGATCCCATACCTTCTCTAATTCTCGAAAAATATCACTTGCCGACCCTAAAAACCGCTCTTATCTGGATTCATAATCCTAAAAAATCAGATGACTCTCTCGTTGCTCGCAAACGCTTTGCTTTTGAAGAAGTTTTTTTAATTCAACTAACTTTGCAGAAAGAAAGATTAGAGCATCAAAAACATCAGGGATTTATTATTGAAGCCCCAAGAGAAAAAACTGATAATTTTCTAAAACGTTTTCCTTTTGAAGCCACCACTGCGCAGAAAAAAGCTATCGCTAGTATCCTTTCCGACTTTAAAAAAGGACGGCCCATGTCGCGACTTCTCGAGGGAGATGTCGGTAGCGGTAAAACGGCCGTGGCGGCAACTAGCGCTTACTTTGCCATTACTACTGCACCACGTGGACAAAATTTTGGCACACTCCAGGTAGCTTACATGGCGCCGACAGAAATTTTAGCGACGCAGCACTTTGAATCTTTCATTCAATATTTTAAACATTTACCAATTCAAATTGCTCTTATCACCGGAAGTGGTTGTCGTAAATTTCCCTCTAAAATTAATCCGAGCGGCTCTACCCCCATTTCTCGCCCTCAACTTTTGAAATGGGTCCAGAATGGAGAGATTGCCGTTTTGATCGGCACGCATGCCTTAATTCAAAAATCAGTTAAGTTTAAAAACTTAGCTTACATAATTATCGATGAGCAACATCGCTTCGGCACAAAACAAAGACAAAAACTGTCCCGAAAAAGTAATCCCGTTCCTCACCTACTTTCAATGACTGCTACACCCATTCCTCGGACTTTGGCGTTAACTATCTATGGCGACTTAGACTTAACCTTACTTGATGAAATGCCTCATGGAAGGAAGCCGATAATTACGGAAATTATTCCGCCAACCAAAAGATTGGAAACCTACGAAAAAATAAGAACAGAATTAAAGTCAGGGCGGCAAGCTTACGTCATCTGCCCTCGCATAAATGAGCCGGACCCAGAAAAAGAAATGGCCGTAATTGCCAAATCAGTTGAAGCCGAAGCCATTCGTCTCAAAAGAGAAATTTTTCCAGAATATTCAATTGGAATTTTACATAGCAAAATGAAACCCAAAGAAAAAGATGATCTAATGCTTAATTTTAAAAATAAAAAAATTGACATCTTGGTTGCCACTTCCGTTGTTGAAGTCGGGGTGAACGTGCCAAATGCCACAGTCATAATTATCGAAGGTGCCGAGCGTTTTGGACTTTCCCAGCTTCATCAGTTACGTGGACGCGTTATCAGAAGTAACGATCAAGCCTATTGTTATATTTTTTCTGAAAGCTCGGGCGCTAAAACAACTGACAGATTAAAGGCTCTTGTTACGGCCAAAAATGGCTTTGAGTTGGCTGAACGAGACTTACAACTTCGCGGAGCCGGGGAATTGGTCGGTTTTAAACAATGGGGCGTGACCGATATTGGCATGGAAGCTATTAAAAATTTGAAAATGGTAGAGGCCGCGCGGCTCGAGGCCGCGCGGCTAATCGCCGAAGATCCTGAACTAAAAGCTTACCCCTCGCTTCGAGCTATTCGAGAAATACGAGCGGCCGCTTTGCACCTCGAGTAAGAGACAACGCCTCAAAAAAACCTTTCTTCCTAAGATGACATACTTCACGTATATACTGAAAGTATGTCACCTGATACAAAATCAAATCGTTTTTAGAACTTATTTTGTAAGTTTGAAAAATTTCTGAAAATCTATACCTCCTTCAATTTTTCTAGCTAAAATGTATGTAATGAATTTTCTAATACCTAAATATTCACCGATAAAATCAATTTCATCTTTGGCCGCATATGGATGTATAAACATAGATTTTTGCACCATATGAAATCCTAGTTCTTGTAATTTCAAGCGAAGTAAGTCGCGTTGATAATTTTTGTGCGTTGGAATATCAAAAGTAATGATTCTCCAATGCTGATCCCAGACTTTCGTCTTTTTAATCTGCATATCGTCAAAATCAAATTTAAGAACTCTACTATTACCCTTTTTTGTTATTCTGATTATGGTCTTGCCGCCTTTCTGGACAATCGAAACTAACTTCTGTTTCTGAAGTTGATTGAAAGCGCGACTGATTTTCTTTCTGTCACGTTTATTTACTCCCGGAAATAAAGCACCGATTACACCAATTCCGGGTAAAGCTAAAACTGTAACAATTAGAACTCCCGCCAGAAGAGTTTTTAAGATAATTTTTGCGACTTCACCTTTTGAAAAATTAGAATCTTCTTTTTTAATTTCATTATTATTTCCCTTATTGTTTGCCTTATTGTTTTCTTTATCATATAGCATTTTTTAATAGTAACACACTTCCCGCATATGCGGGAAGTGTGTTACTAGATCGATATTCGTAATTACCATAATTACAGTATGACCATAATTACCATATGAAAAGAACCTTAGTACTCGATAAAATCTGCGACAGGTCTATAATTTCTTGGTGCGCGCGCCTGGACTCGAACCAGGACATCTACTGTGTATAAGACAGTTGCTTTACCGATTAAGCTACGCGCGCAAAAACATCTCCCTTTGCAATAGCCGTATTGCCATATGTATAGGTTCGGCTATATCCCGCCCATATACTCTTAACATACAAGTGCCATAATTAAAACCTGTTTTATAATTAATGTCACGAAAATTGGAACTTTTAACATAAGGCTGGGTAAAAGCGGTAAGGGGCAGTTTTATTTGCTTAGACCAGATTTCTAAATATTTTTTGGCCTCCATATCAGCGTAAATGTGCAAGGTGACTCTTATTTTATCTTTAGAAACTCCAAGGCACTTAAACCATTTAACAAAAAATCTGAGCATGGCGGGGTCCGTGTTTGAGACCGCCAACTCATACATATTCCCTTTTGAGCCTTCTCCCCAATAAAGAAAAAGTCCTGCAATAAAAAATTCTCGATCTGTAAGACTACCCAACTTGTCACGAACAATTTTATAAACTTTATCCAAACGTTCATTTCTTTTTTGAAGCATTGTAGCTCTATGTTTTTCAATACGTTGCTGGTTTTTAAATTTCAGTTGATTTTGCTGTCCGGCTGAAAGTGGGTAATCACGCAGCCACAAACTTAAACTACTTTTACTCACAAGAACTTTTTCTCTAATTTGAGAGTAGCTCATTCCTTTTTTACAAAAATCAATAGCTTTTTCTTTAAAATCTCGCCTGGCCATAGATAAATACTAATTATATAACTATAATATAAGGTTCTATAATTATTACAGCAGTTTATACACGACTGGTCCCTGGTTCGAGTCCAAGTACCCGTACAAAGAATTTATCCCTCTTATACAAGAGGGGGCCTTGGTATCCACACAAATTTTAGACTTTAAATTTGTGCCTATTATCGGCAATTAATCTATAAATTTTTTTAAATAAAAATTTTATACCGGGCAAACCAAAAACCCTAGCAAAGTACTTAAGATACGGATAGTGATTCAGTATCTTCAATATTGCATCTGCACCTTTATATATTTCTCCGGCTGGGTCTATAAAATGTACGTCTCTTTCGACTTCTGCCTGTTTAAAATTAACGGGTAACTTTTCTCTGTTTTCATATACACCAATAAATTTAAAAAAACGTCCCTGCGGTGTATTTTTTATCTTCCCAACAATATGAGAGCACAGACTACATGTATCGTCATAACATATACTCATTTTTAAAGAATCATTGTGAGGAGAAGGGGTCTGCATACAAATTAGTTTTTTTCAGCTTGCGGAGGAATATCTTCTTTTTCCAAACAATAAATCTCATTGGCAAATGTTGGCACAAAGAAGCGCTTTGTTTCAGGATTATAAGCAATTTTATTAACAATCCTTTCCACCGCCTGGAAAAATCCAGTTTGTTTTCCGGTTAAAGGATCTAACTCATAAAGTCGCGCATCATTAGAGCCGATATAAACTTTATTTTCGACAATAACAGGACTAGCAAAAATACGTCCATTAGTCTCAAATTTCCAAAGCATTTCAAATGTTTGTAAATTAAGACAATAAACTATTTTATTTAGTGACGTGAAGTACACCTTTTCTTGCCAAATAAGTGGTGAAGAATATATAGCAATTTCTGTATCATAAATATTAACCATTTCTCCGTTTTTTATATTCAAGGTATAAAATTTCCCATCGTGAGATCCAAAGCAAACGTAACCCCTTTTTTCATCAAAATCAAAGGAGGCTTTTACCTCTCCCCCTGTTTGAAATTTCCAAATCAATTCTCCCGTTTTGGCTTTGAAGCAATAAACCCCTCCGTCATTTGAACCTATTACCACTAACTTCTTCGGTGCAAAATAAGCTGGAGAACCATGAGTTAAGCCAAGAAAATGGTATTGCCATTTTTTATTTCCGTTATTAGCATCAAGACAGGCGATTCCTCCCCTTTTATTAAATAAACCAAATTCTAATCCCACAAAAACAAGACCGAGCTCATCCGCTACAGCAGGTGATGAGCCAATCCAATCCGCCTCCATAAAAATCCATTTTACTTTACCGATTTCTTTATCCAGTGCGTAGAAATTTCCATCGTAAGCTCCAAACAAAACCATGTCCTCATACAAACTTGGAGAAGAAAAAATGTTTTTGCCTCTAGAATGCATCCCTACTTTATATTTCCATACTATAGACCCGTCCGATTGACTAATACACCAAAAGTTGCCGCTATCACTACCAAAATAAAGGTGGTTTTTATCTAACAGGGGGGCTGATTTAGGCACTACATAAAAATAATTTGGATTTTCGCTCTTAAAGTACCAACTAACATTAAAAGGCATAGGGATAGCACTTTCTTTTTTACTAAAAATATTAGAAACATTAAGACTATCTTTAAAATCATCGAGAGAAAAGAGGGATACTATATTTATTCCTTTTTGGTGAAAATAACTGTAATAATCTAGGTCTCTAAAACGTAATACGACAAAAATAGTATGAACTTTTTTTCCCAGAGATTCTATTACTTCAACTTGCTTCACAAAACTATTACCTGTATTTAATATGTCATCCACAAGAATTATTAACTCTTCAGTTATTTCACCCTCAACCATTCTCATTAATCCATCCTTCTTTCGCGACTTCCTTATAAAAAAACCATTTGTAGGAACATTTTTTTCGCTAGATTTCATTACAATACCTGCTACGAGTGGGATGGCAGCAACCTCTATGCCTCCTACTTGAAATTTAACATTCTTTCCAAAGTGCTGCCAAAATATTTCCGTAATACTATTTAGTATCTCTGCTTTCAAAATCACTCTCCTAAAATCAAAAATCCAATTACTCTCTTTCCCACGCCAAGAGGTAATTTTTTCTTCTTTGGAAGGAACAAAAACTTCTGTTTCAATGGTTTTCTTTACTTTTTTTAATTCCAAAGATTCGTTCATGGTATAACTGGGTCAAGAGGGTATAATAGCCGAAATATTCGGCAAAAGCAATATTTTATATGAAAGAAAATGAAACTGAAAAATATCTAATTAGAAATCAAATTTTTACGGGCGCTTTAGAGCAAAAGTTTCTAAAGGGATATAGAAAATTTTTCTCCATTCATGAGATTGAAACCTCATCCATATTACAGTGGTCCTTCGGGGCATTTTTACTAACCTACTACATCACTTTTTATAATTGGGTAAGAGAATCGACCATAACAATAGAGGCATATGCCAGTAACAAGTATTCCTGTTGGTCTTATTTTCAAAATTGTGGGGAATACTATTTTTTAAAAGCTTTGCCCTACGGCTACTCTCAAACCACACTTTACGTAGGGTTTTTTGCCTTAATGGTTCTCACTGTTTATTTAATATGGAAAAAAGAATGGGTACTGGCTCATTTTGGATTACTCATCTTATTTATATGGAAAGTTATAAATATATTTGTGCTTACTGTTGGAGGAGGAAATTATGATTATTACGATTTAATTCTTTCTACAATTTTCTTATTCTTCCCCTATAAGCTATTTTTCTTAAAACTCGTCTTTGTTCTTTTATATTTTTTGGCCTCCACGATCAAAATCCATGAAGGGTGGCTTTTGGGTTCATATTTCACCTCTCTCCATACCGGTCTTCCCATATTCGGAAACAGTCTTGCTCCATTCATTACAAATATAGTTATATTTATGCAAGTAGTGGGAGCATGGTTTTTGCTCAGTGAAAAAAAGATCTTACAAAGAATCGCTGTTTCTTATTTTCTTATCTTCCATTTGTATTCTGGCATATTAGTTCAGTATAGATATATGACCACGGCTATACCTATGTTACTTGTACTTTTTGGACCATTGTACTCCGCCACTAAAGTTCCTTTAAATAAGAAGTCTATTGCTGGTTGGATATTCATCCTGATTCTTTTTATCTTTCAATCCATACCCTTTTTAATTAAAGGGGACCATAAGCTCACCTTAGAAGGCAATCGTTATGGGCTTTATATGTTTGAGGCCAACCACCAATGTGTGTCGAGCGCGACCATATATTACAAAAATGGAAAAAATGCCTCCCAAAAAAAGGAGACTGCTTCTGCCCGAAATCGTTGCGACCCATATAGAGTCTGGTTTAACTTAAATGAAATATGTAAACGTTCTTCTGTGCCAGTGGATAAAATAAGTTGGACTCTTGATCATTCCATAAACGGCAGTCCTTTCTACAGGATAGTAGATATACAAAATGCCTGCTCTTTAACCTACCGACCCTTTGCACACAATACTTGGATAAAAACTTTTGAAGACAGTCCGGAAATTGTGGGCTATCCAGTGAAAAATATCTATAATTAAAAGTTTATATGGAAAAATTGAATAAAGAATTTATAATACTCAAAGGTTTAGAGGGGCATCCCGCCATAGAATTAAACATAGCCCAGAAATTCTTCTTTCCTAAAATTCAATATATTGATTTCTTTTGGTGGGGAATATGGATATTTATATTAATATATGTAACTACAAAATACCTATTAAAACCTCTCCTCACCTTGACTAGAAAAAATTAATCTCCATCACACTAAGCCTTCCATGTACCGTGGAGATACTTATGAAGTTAAATTAACGCACTGATTCATTAATTATTTAAAGTTTTCCCCATTTTACAGTTGCACGTAAATCCTACATATGGGAATATTAATGCAATAAAAATATGTCTGCCAAAAAGATAATTCGTTTGATAACATATGCAGTAGTTTTTGCTTTTGTGGGAACAATTACCACTTTAGTAAATAAGGGTAACAAAGAGTATTCCAATCTCATCCCTTCTATAGAAACCCCCACTGCCTCCGCCGATTTACCAAGCGCTGACAGCAGCTTCCCAGTTGACGACTCGTCAGTAAGTCAAAGTGGCGATGATGATGATGATGATGGAACATAAAAAAATAAAACATGCCCCCTACCACTGATAGTAACAGTACCAACACTACTGCAAAAAAAATATTAATAACCTGCCTGTTAGTGGTTGTTATTATTATTGTTGTCGGAGCAGTCTTAACTTATTTTAAGAAAGATAGAAGTGTGCCCCAAACCACCCACAAAGGAGAAGTCTTGGATACTGTTACTTATTCTAAAAATCAGAACACCTTAGATAAAGCTGGTACGCTCATGACAAGCGGCGATTTCGCTGAAGCAGCAAAAATATTTACTGAAGTTATAAACGAAAATAATGTTAATCAAACGCTAACTTCTGAACAGCTTTATACCGCTAGACGTAGTCTTCTTGCCAAATATCGAGCAACCGGCGTACCGAGAGACTCTCTCGCGGCCGTAGAAGAAATTAAGAAAACAGTTTTCGACGAAAGTATGCCTATGATAAAGCGGGCGGAAAGCCTTAGTACGCTTGCTAACTCTGTTTGTTGGTTTGGTCGTGATCCAGAAGTTCTAGCCGCCATATTTAATGAGCCAGAATTTAAAGCAGCTTGGAAGGGGGACCCCACTCTAGCTAATCGAGATCTCTTACTTTTATCGTATGAGAAGTACACTCCTACCGCAAAAACGGCCTCATCTTTAGCCTATTGGTATGCAGACCAAGTTGTTCTTAACGATTTAATCAAGAAAGAGCTAGATACCGAAACCCGAACTAAGTATGTTAGTGAGGCAAAGCGCTACATTAAAGAAGCCAATGAGCTTTCACTTAAGGAATACGAACTTTCAAAACAGAAATACAAACTGAGTGCGCGCTATCTCGGATATCTTTACCGAAATGCCTTTGCGATCGGAGCTCTAGCATCCGTGGGAGAACTAACCAAAAATGATTATCAAGCGGCCTATGCCTTATTCCACGCAGAGGCTGAAAAAAGTACCTCAGCTGTAGCTTTGCAATATACACCCTTTGCCTACGTACTCGAGGCTCAATTTGAAAAAAACTTTGGTGGATCTAGTACTATAATTACTTCTAATCTAAAAAAAGCATTAATTGCAATTGATTCTGATCCCAACCCTCAATCAAATGAGATCACTGATTTTATCCGAGATAAAGCGCTTGATATTGAGGGTCGTTACAGTTGGCATGCCATACAACAAATGCGTAAGGAATTTAAGGAATTTGGTATATTTGTTGAAACTGTAGAATTGGCAGCTAAGTAATTTTTATTTTTTTAAAAAAGCCCCTGTGTAAGGGGCTTTAAGTCTCAGTCTTGGTTTCCGGAAAGGTTACCGCAGCGTAACATCCACAACATTGCCGTTTGCTTGCTGGATCTTTCCTGTTAGGAATTTTCCTCCGTCCTCAACGTTGAGGTCTATGACCCAGACTCCGTCGCACCGAGAGTTACCGGTTGCACGCAGGTCGAGCTTCGTGCCGACGCCTGTACCTTTTACAGGAAAGTCGCCGTTGCAGCTAGGGTAATAGAGAACCATGGTTCCTTGGACGTCTTTACCGTCGAAGGACTGGATGGTGAGATTGAAACCAGTGGTGCGGCCCCGATTGCTCGGCATAGAACCAGAGTACTTTTTGCCGATCAAACTCTTAGCCAGAGGCATAGGGGCGACCACCTCATCCTTTTTTATCGAAGGACTGACCGACACATCGGGAGCACTTCCCCCCGATTCGAGTTTCGCTGGCATTTCCTGCGCGGCTACGTTTCCGACGTTCGCGAGCCAAAAAACGGAAACAATAAGACTAACGAAGAACTTCATATGGCCTCCTTGGCCTAAAGTTAAAAAAAGAAACTGGAAGGATTTTTTAATCCAACTTAATTATATGCATGGAAGGTAATTTTTGTCAAGTACCTGTATAAGGCCACCCACTTTTGCACTCTTTGGGTAATTGATTAACTTGTAATGACAGCATGAATTGTACCGGAGAAAGAAAGTTCCTGAAAGCATAGTGGACTCGTTCGGTGTTGTAAAAAGCTAAA
>Ga0163153_10001133_pt1 | contig 43263 bp, 39 predicted proteins | sample OliLakLV19MP6IB1_FD_148629 | JGI IMG/M metagenome (GOLD analysis project Ga0163153, IMG submission 148629) | Freshwater microbial mat bacterial communities from Lake Vanda, McMurdo Dry Valleys, Antarctica - Oligotrophic Lake LV.19.MP6.IB-1 | ecosystem: Environmental > Aquatic > Freshwater >... | reverse complement strand
CGCCCACGACAGCGCCGCTGGCCAGCACTACACGCCCATGGAAGTCTACCGTCGCGATCTCGCGCAACCACTCAGCGCTTGAACTCCCTCTCCACTTCCTGCAACAACCCAACCAGAGCGGGGGAGGAGCTTCGCCCCTCCCCCTGCGCCCCCTCCCAGATCTACTTCTTAATTTAACCGATCCCCTGTCCAACCAATGGGGTCCACTTCAGACCCCTTTAGCCCCCTCCTCCGCATAGACCCTGGCGTCTCTTGCCCTGTTGGTTCTAGGTCGCGGGACACTGATTTCTGCAGCCCAAGCTCGTCTGGTTCCTTCAAGCTGACATTACTTCAGATACTGCTGTTGAGAATACCATGATGTCCTTCATGACACTCGTTGCAGCGAATCTGTAGATTCTCAAGGTTCGTCGGCCCACCGGCTTTCTCTGGGATCTCGTGATGCGCGTGCAGCATTAGACTGTTCTCTTTAGATGGGGCGCGGCCACAGATCACACATTTGTTTCCGTCGCGATTGAAGACCTGAGTTCGCAGTTTACCCAGAATACCAGCCTTTCGATATACCCTACGATGCTGCGTGTATAGCTGCGTGTCAGAAAATTTACCTTCTTGGTGGCTAACTATTCTATCGATCAGAAATTCCCGAGAGCCGAAATATTTCCTGAAAGTAATCCAGCGATAGCGGCTCTTCGCTAGTTCAAGGAATTGCTCGAATTGGCTCCAAGTAGGTGGAGCTTTATTTTGCTCCCAGCATTTCTTGAAGAGTCCAACCATTGCTTCGGGCTCTCTTTTCTTGTAGGATTCTGGTCGAATTCCTGCCTCTTAAAGTGCTGCAGGCCACGAGCCGAATATGTCGGAAACCGATTGACTGGTGATGGGCTTCTTATTCCAGCCGTCCCATCGAGTGCTAGTAAGTTTTCCGCCCTCAGTTGCTATAAACTCCCTCAGTGCAGAAAGGATTTCGGGCTTTGTATATCTAGATGGCTGAACCTTCGGTCTTTCGAATTAGAAACTCATCGGAGCGAGATGCAGCCAGCTAGCACATGGGGTATTTACGCCAGCTTCGCGCCGCGGGCCTGGGCGATGCGGACGAGGGCGTCGGCCATGTCGGACGGGGTGATGGCGCACTCGATGCCGCATTCCTTGAAGACGGCGATCTTGGCGGCCGCGGTGTCCTCGGCGCCACCGACGACAGCCCCGGCATGGCCCATCCGGCGGCCCGCGGGGGCGGTGGCGCCGGCGATAAAGCCTGCGATGGGCTTCTGGCAATTGGCCTTGATCCAGCGCGCGGCCTCGACCTCGGCGTTGCCGCCGATCTCGCCGATCATGATGATGCCCCAGGTGTCCGGGTCATCGTTGAACATCTTGATGACATCGAGGTGCGAGGTGCCGTTGACCGGATCGCCGCCGATACCGACGGAGGTGGTCTGACCGAGGCCCTTGGAGGTGAGTTGGAAGACGGCCTCGTAGGTGAGGGTGCCGGAGCGGGAAACGACGCCGACGTGGCCCTTCTTGTGGATGTAGCCGGGGGCGATGCCGATCCGGCAGCCGCCGGTGGAGTCCTGGCCCGTGCCGGGGGTGACAAGGCCGGGACAGTTGGGGCCGATGAGGCGGGTCCGCTTGCCGGCCATGGCGCGCTTGGCGGCGATCATGTCCTTGATTGGAATGCCCTCGGTGATGGCGACGCAGAGGTCGAGGTCGGCGTCGGCACATTCCAAAATGGCGTCAGCGGCGAACGGCGGCGGCACGAAGACGGTCGAAACGGTGGCGCCGGTGGCGGCCACGGCGTCGCGCACCGTGTTGAAGATCGGCACCTTGTGGCCGGCGTGCTCAAAGAACTGGCCGCCCTTGCCGGGGGTGACGCCGGCGGCGATCTTGGTGCCATAATCAAGCGAGAGCTTGGTGTGGCGGGCGCCGAACTCGCCGGTGATGCCCTGGACGAGAACCTTGGTGTCGGGGGAGATGAGAATGGACATGGTGATGGTTCGTTGAACGGTGGGCGGCTTAGGCGACGAGTTTGACGATCTTCTGGGCGGCGTCGGCCATGGTGTCGGCGGACTCGATCTTGAGGCCTGACTCGGCGAGGGTCTTCTTGCCGGCGGCGACATTGTTGCCCTCGAGGCGGACGACCAGGGGGATGGTGAGAGCGAGTTCGCGGCTGGCGGCGACGACGCCGGTGGCGATCGTGTTGCAGTCCATGATGCCGCCGAAGATGTTCACGAGGATGCCCTTCACGTTGGGGTCGGTGAGGATGATCTTGAAGGCGGCCGTGACCTGGTCCTTGGAGGCGCCGCCGCCGACGTCGAGGAAGTTGGCCGGGCTGCCGCCGTAGTGCTTGATGATGTCCATCGTGCTCATGGCGAGGCCGGCGCCGTTGACGAGGCAGGCGATATTGCCGTCGAGGGCGATGTAGGAGAGCGCATACTTGGAGGCCTCGATTTCCTTGGGGTCCTCCTCGTTGAGGTCGCGGAGGGCGACGATCTCGGGGTGGCGGAAGAGGGCGTTGTCGTCGAACGAGACCTTGGCGTCGAGCGCCAGCACCTGGCCGGTGGGGGTCGTGATGAGGGGGTTGACCTCGACCATGGCGGCGTCGGTCTCCCAGAACATCCGGTAGAGGGCGGCGATCAGCTTCACGGCGTTTTTGAAATAGTCGCCGGTGAGGCCGAGGCGGAAGGCGAGTTCGCGGGCCTGGTAGCCCTGGAGGCCGACGGCGGGGTCGACGATGATCTTGAAGATTTTTTCCGGGGTCTCGTGGGCGACCTTCTCGATCTCGACGCCGCCCTCGGTGGAGGCGACGATGACGGGGCGCGAGGTGTTCCGGTCGAGGAGGATGGCGAGGTAGTACTCCTTGGCGATGTCGCTCGCGATGGTGAAGTAGACGGTCTGCACCTTGCGGCCGGCGGGGCCGGTCTGGGCGGTGACGAGCGTGTTGTTGAACATCTTGTTGGCGTAGTCGAGCGCCTCGGCCTTGGTCTGGGCGAACTTGACGCCGCCCTTGAAGCCGTCGGTGAACGTGCCCTTGCCGCGGCCGCCGGCGTGGATCTGGGACTTGACGATGAGCGGGCCGTCGTGGCCGAGCGTGGATAGGGCGGAGTCGAACTCGGCCGGGGTGCGGGCGGCGACACCGCGGGGCACCGCGACGCCATATTTCTCAAAGAGGGCCTTGGCCTGGTATTCGTGAATGTTCATGCGGGAAAGAGGGAATCTGAGATTTGCCAGAAAGCCCGGCCGAAAGACATGAAAAAAGCGGCCGACATGACACATATTCACCGCTTTGCCCGTCGCTTATGCCGTCTCGGGGGTTGCCTTATGCCGGCCGGTGCGCACCCGCCTTCGCCAAGGCTAAGGCGGGCAAAGGCCAGATCGCCGGACGTGTGCTCAGTGATTGCGTTGTTTTCGAGAGCTCGCATGCTGCCAGCCCTATGCAATCGCACGAATTGCTCAAGGAGGTGCTGAAGAAGACCAGCGCCAAACAAATCTCGGCGGACATGGGCTTGTCCCTTTCGCTCATCTACAAGTGGGCCGAGCCGCCCCAGGACGAGACCGGCAGCGGCGCGAACAACCCGCTCGACCGCATCGAGCAGCTGCTGCGCATCACGAACGACGAGCGCATCGCACAGTGGGTCTGCGAGCGCTCGGGCGGCTTCTTCATCCACAATTCCAAAGCCAAGCCGCACCCCTTCCAGCTCATCCCCTCCACCAACAGCATCGTGCAGGAGTTTGCCGACATGCTCGGCGCCATCGCGGTCGCCGCGGCCGACAACCAGATCACCAAGGAGGAGGCCAAGGCCATCCGCCGTCGGTGGGAGGACCTGAAGTCGGTGACGGAGGGCTTCGTGCGCAACTCCGAGGAAGGCAACTTCACGAAGCTCAAGGACGAGGCGGAGAAAACCACCAAGCCCGGAGCATAATCAGCCCGGGTGGTCGCCGATTGCCCATCGGCGTCAGGGCTTCGCCAAGGCTACGGCCCGCAAGCAGGCGTCGGTGAGGGATCAGCCCTCGCCGAGCCGATGGCGATCAGGAACCGACGCCCACCGATGAGTCACTTTTTCAGCTGGGCCGCGATGAACTGTTCGCGGACGGCCTTGGCCAGCAGGTCGGGCGGCAGCAGGCCCTGGCCGATCAGGAAGTCGTTGAAGGCCTGGCGGTCGAACTTCGCGCCCAGGGTTACCTCGGTGATCGTGCGCAGTTCCATGAGCTTGATGTAACCGTAGAAATAGGCGCAGGCTTGGCCGGGGGAGCGGAAGGTGTAGCGATCGACTTCCTGGTTGGCCATGGCCTCGGATAAACAGACGTCCTGGGTCAGGACCTCGAGCGCGCGCTCGCGGCTGATGAGGCCGAGGTTGAGCATGGGGTCGAGGAAAGCGCGGGCCGAGCGCAGGAGGCGGTGCTGCAGGGCGATGAGCTGGCCGTCGAGTGGCTCGTAAGGCTTGATCTCGGCCTCGGCGTAGAGGGCCCAGCCCTCGACGTTGACGCTGTTGAAGGCGAAGAGACTGCGGGCGAGCGAGACACCGCGTTCGACCATGGCGGCGAATTGCAGGTCGTGGCCCGGCCGGCCTTCGTGGGCGGTGAGCGTCCAGGCACCGGCCTTGTAGGTGAAGTCGTCGAAGCCGGCCGGTTTGCCGGTGGCATCGGTGTTGCCGGTGGTGAGGACGAAGACGCCCTGCTCGTTCTTCGCGCCGATGAGCGGCGGCGGCTGGTAGTGCGGCGCGGGCTGGGCGGCGTTCTCGGCCTCGGAGGCGACGCGCATCAGCATCGGGCGGTCGGGCAGCGTGAGGATCTTTTCCCGGCGGATGATGGTCTCAAGCTCGGTGATGACCGTGCGGTAGTAGGGCTCAACCTCGGCCTTGGTGATCTGCTCCTGCTTAAGGGCACGAATGACGGCGCGGTAGTCGGAGCCGATGAAGCCGTATTGCTTGGCGACGAGCGGGGCGATCGCCTGCATCTCGTTGCGAATCTCGGTGAAGGCGAGCTGGGCCCGCTTCATCAGTTCCTGCGGCGGGATATCGAGGCCGATGTTCTTGAGGTTGTCGGCGTAGAGCTCGGGCGGCAGGCGGTAGTCGGCGCGGGCGGTGGGGAGGAGCGTGGTGCGGATCCAGTCGGCGTAGGCCTTGAACTGAGCGTCGAGGGCGTCGAGCGCGGCCGGAGCGCCCTCCCGCTGGTCGATGCCATATTTGCCATAGAGCTGGCGGATGCCAGCGGCATAGCGAGGGATGGCGGTGAGGTGCTTCTCGAGCTCACCCTTGTAAGGCGGCATGAGGCCGCCGCTGGCGGCCTTGGCCTCGTAACGTTCGCGGGCGAGGTCGGTGACGGCCTTGGTGCCGGGTTCGAGGCCGGCGTAGCGCTTGAGGCGGGCGAGGGCCGCGGGGCGGCGGGCGGCATCGATCTGGTCGTCGAGCAGGCTGAACTCGCCGAAAAACACCAGCTGCGGGACGTCGGCATAGGGCAGCATCAGGCGCTCGTTCAGCGCTTTGGTCTCCAGCTGGTTGGCGGCAGACGCGACGAGGATTTCGAGGTCCTGGCGGACGAGCGGGTCGGTCTCGAGCATGACGCGCCTGGCCAGGTCGTCGCGGGCGGCGGTGAGGGCGGCGCGCGTGCGGTCCTCGGCGCCGGGGCTTAGGTCGGCGATCTTGTCGTCATAGCCGGGCACGCCCATGCGGCTGGCGAACTCGGGGCTGGCCTTGGCGAGGGCGTCGACGAGGACCTGGGCGTTGGCGTTGCTCTTGGCGATCCAGGCCGGTGTGTCGGTGGGCGCGGCGGAGGCCGCGGTGAAAATTAAAGCGCCGCCGAGCAGGAGCCGGACCGGGCGGAGGAATGAACAGACGGGGAAGTATCGTTGCATAGGGAAAAGGAAACACAGCGCCGCCGTGCCGCCGCTTAAAGCAGGTGCTTGACGAGGAAGGCCGTCTGCGCGGTGGCGAGCTCGGCCAGACCCTGCTGACCGAGGCCCAGGAGCTGCTGGAGCTGGGCGTGCGAGAACGTCGATTCCTCGCCGCTGCTCTGCACCTCGACGAACTGACCGCGGCCAGTCATGACGATGTTCGCGTCCACCTCGGCGTCCTTGTCCTCGACGTAGTTGAGGTCGAGCAGGGCCTCGCCCCTGAACAAGCCGACGCTGACGGCGGCGACGGAGTCGGTGAGCGGGTTCTCGGAAATCTTTTTCGCGTCGAGCAGCTTCTGGATGGCGAGGCGGGCGGCGAGGTAGGCGCCGGTGATGGACGCAGTGCGGGTGCCGCCGTCGGCCTGCAGCACGTCGCAGTCGATCCACAACGTGTGTTCGCCGAGCTTCTGGAGGTCGAGCACGGCGCGGAGGGAGCGGCCGATGAGGCGCTGGATCTCGACGGTGCGGCCATCGATCTTGCCCTTGGTGATGTCGCGCGGCTTCCGGTCGAGCGTGCTGTAAGGCAGCATGGAATATTCGGCGGTGAGCCAGCCGCCCTTGACGCCCTGCTGCTTCATCCACGAGGGCACCTTGGCCTCGATGGTGGCGGCGCAGATGACGCGGGTGGAGCCGAAGCCCAGCAGTACGGAACCGGAGGCGTAGGGCGCGACGTTGACCTCGATGGTGAGGGGGCGGATTTGGTCGGCGCGGCGGCCGTCGCTACGAGCGGGCATGAAAATCAGGTGTTGTCCGCGTCGAACTCGTTGTCCTTGTCCGCGACCTCGAAGGGCGACCGGGAGGAGACCTTGTGGCTGGTGGCCTTGGGCGTCTTCTGCTCGGCCATGTGGGCGATGAGGCGGTCGTTGAAGGTCTTGGCCGGGTCGTGGCCCATGTTCTTGAGGGCCTGCACCAGCGCGGCGACCTCGACAAGGCGCGCGATGTCGCGGCCGGGGCGGACGTAGAACTCGATGTGCGGCACCTTGACGCCGAGGATATTGTAGTAGTTTTCCTCCAGACCGGTACGCTCCTCAATGACCTCGGGCGACCAGTTGCGGAGCGATACAACGAGGTCGATGCGCTTCTCCAGGCGGATGCTCTTCACGCCGAACATGTCGGCGATGTTGATGATGCCGATGCCGCGGCACTCCATGTAGCCGCGGTTGAGCGGGCGGGAGCTGGCGGAGAGTTCGCGCTCGTCGAGCAGCTTGATGACGGTGAGGTCGTCGGCGACGAGGGAGTGGCCGCGCTCGATGAGGGCGAGGGCGCACTCGGACTTGCCGATGCCGCTGTCGCCACGGATCATCACGCCGATGCCCTTGATGTCGAGGGTGGTGGCGTGCTCGATGCTGGAGGGGGCGAACTCGTTGTCGACGCACAGTGTGGCGGCATTCACGAAGTTCATCGTGATCATCGGCGTGCGGAAGATGGGGAGGTTCATCTCCTGCGAGACCGCCAGCATCGGGTGCGTGGCAATGTAGTTGCGGGTGAGCACGATGGCGGGGATGCCGCGCTTGACCATCTCGCCGAAGATCTCGATCTGCTGGCGCTGGGAGAGCGTCTTGAGGTAGGTCATCTCGGCGGCGCCGAAGACCTGGATGCGCTTGTTCGCGAAATACTTGAAGAACCCGGTGAGTGCGAGCGACGGGCGGTTGATCGAGCCCTCCTTGATCAGGCGGTGCAGGCCCGGCTCGCCGGTCACCAGCTCCAACTCGAGCTTCTCCCGGTAGGTCTCGTAGAAATGCGCGACGGTGATGCCGTGGATGGCTTTGGTGGGCATGGCGGGGAGTGGGCGGTGGGCTTTAAGCGATAGGTGGTAGGCGCTTTTTCCCCAAGCTTAAAGCGTAGAGCACACGGCTGATCGCTTTCTACATGTTGAAATCCTGGCCGAGATAGAGTTCGCGGGCCTGGGCGTCGTTGATGAGAAAGTCGCCGGAGCCCTCGGTCATGACCTTGCCCTTGTGGATGATGTAGCCGCGGTCGACGATGCGGAGGGTCTCGCGGACGTTGTGGTCGGTGATGAGCACGCCGATGCCGCGCTGCTTCAGCTGGAGGATGATCTTCTGCACCTCGGCGACGGAGATGGGGTCGACGCCGGCGAAGGGCTCGTCCATCAGCAGGAACTTCGGGCGGGTGACGAGCGCGCGCGCGATCTCCAGGCGGCGGCGCTCGCCGCCGGAGAGGGTGTAGGCCTTTTGCTTCGCGAGGTGGCCGAGGCTGAGCTCGTCGAGGTGGTGCCTGACGAGGGCGGGGCGGTCGGCCGACTTCACCGGCAGGGTCTCGACGATCGCGAGCACATTCTCCTCGACGGTCAGCTTGCGGAAAATGGAGGATTCCTGCGGGAGGTAACCGATGCCGAGGCGCGCGCGGCGGTGCATGCGGAGGTGAGTGGCGTCCTGGCCGTTGATGAAGACGCTGCCTGAGGTGGCGGGCACGAGGCCGACGACCATGTAGAACGTGGTGGTCTTGCCCGCGCCGTTGGGGCCGAGGAGGCCGACGATCTCGCCGGCTTGGACGTGGACGTTGACCCCGTTGACGACGGAGCGCTGGCCGTAGACCTTGACGAGTCCCTCGGTGCGGATGGCGGAGGTGGAAGGCTCCATGCTCAGGGTTGTTTCGGCGCCGCGGCGGGTGCGGCCGGTTTGTCGACGCCGAGATCCTTGATGGGCGGGGCGGTCAGGATGGGTTTCTCGACCTCCACCTTGCGTTGGCCGCGGAGCAGGGTGATCTTCTCGCCGGCGATGCGGGTGTTCTGGTCGTGGTCGACGACCACTGGGTTGCCGGAGAGGACAACCTTCTCCTCCTCGGGCCGGACCTCGGCGCGGCCGCAGGCGGCCTCGCGGTCGCCTTGGATCATCCGCACGTTCCCGGTGGCGAGCATCGAGCGGAACTTGTCGAGCTTGCCGAGCGTGGCGGTCTTGTCGCCGGTGCGCACGACGATCACCTCGAGGTAGTCGCAGGACAGCTTCATGTTGGTGCCGGTGACGCGCACGTTGTCGCGGAAGGTGATGGTCGTCTCGGTGTCGGTGCTGACCATCTCGCCGGGGCCGTCGCTCTCGATGACGGTGGTCTGGAGCGAGGCGCTCTGGGCCGGGACGAGGACGGGCAGCAGGCCGGCGGCGGCGAGGGCGGACAGGAGGCGGAGTCGGTTCATTTCAGGAAGTCCTTGAATTCGGCGCGGAAGGCTACGCGGACGTTTTTGGCGATGGAAACTTTTTTATCCCTATGGGCGTAGCGCCAGCCGGAGCCGCTGGCCTCGAACTGGTCGCTGATGACCCGGATGCCCTCCGGGCCGGTGATGACGGCGTCGGCCGGGTGCACCACGGCGAGCGGGCTGAGGATCAGGGTGTCCACCTTCTCCTGGGCCGTGCCGGTGGCGAAGATGGAAAGGGTGAGCTCCTTGATGCCGATGTCATTGGGACCGGCGTAACGCGCCTCCGAGCCGCGGACCAGCCACGCGCGCTGGCCCTCGGGTGTGAAGGCGGGCAGGCGGAAATTGACGATGGGCTGGTCGGTCGAGATCTGCGTGCCTTGGGCCAGACCGGCGGCGGGCAGCAGGCAGAGGAGAAAGATTCGGAAGAGGGACGGCACGGCGGGGTTACTGACCGCGATTGGCCAGGATATGTTCACACACTTCGCGCACGGCGCCGCGGCCGGCGGGGCGGGCGGGAACATAATCGGCGGCCTTGACGGCGGGCGGCATGGAACCGAGCGGGGCGATGCCGAGGCCGGCCCAGGCGATGGCGGGGGCGTCGATGTCGTCGTCGCCCATGTAGCAGACTTGGGCGGCGGCCAGCCCGAGCTGGCTGGCCAGTTCCTGCAGGGCCATGAGCTTGTCGGTGCGGCCCTGGATGACATGTGGCACGCGGAGCTCGGTGGCGCGAACGGTGGTGGCGCCCGAGGCGCGGCCGGAGATCCAGGCGACGGCCACGCCGGCCTGGTGCAGGCGGACAATGCCCATGCCATCGAGGATCGAAAAATGCTTGGTCTCCGTGCCGTCGCTGGAGATGGCCACGCTGCCGTCCGTCAGCACGCCGTCCACATCCATGGCGAACAGCCGGATGGCGGCCCACGTGGAATGGCGGATTTTCGATTTCGGATTGCGGACTGGGGAGCGGGATTTCGCCACGGGAAGGCAGCTTGGGTCAGCAATCCGCAATCGCCAATCCGAAATCCGGATTTCTTTAGTCCAGCCACGCCGCGATGGCGTCGACGATCTTGTCCTTGGTCGGGCGGTAGACGGCCTCGAGCTCGGGGGCGAAGGGGACGGGCATGTCGAGCGCCGCGATGCGCAGCGGCGCGGCCTTGAGCGAAGCGAAATGTTCCTCGGTGAGGCGCGCCACGAGCTCGGCGCCGAAGCCGTGGGTGCGGCGGCCCTCGTGGATGACGACGAGCCGGCCGGTGCGGGCGAGGGAGGCCTTGATGGCGTCGAGCTTCAGCGGGGCGAGGGCGCGCAGGTCGAAGAGGTCGAAGGTCTTCTCGTATTCGCCGGCGAGGTAGTCGCAGGCTTCGCCGGCCAGCAGGGTCATCTCGCCGTAGGTGACGATGGTGGCGTAGTCGCCGGAGCGGAGCTTCGCGGGTTCCCAGACGGAACGGTAATGGGGATCCCACTTCACCGGCTGCTTGCCGCGACGGTAGAGCGCCTTGTGCTCGAAAAGGATGACCGGATTATCGTCCTCGTAGGCGGCGAGCAGGGCGTTGAAGGCATCCTGCGGGTTGGACGGGTAGAGGGCCTTGAGGCCAGGGAAGGAAAGAAAGGCGGACTCCATTTCCTGCGAGTGGAACGAGCCGAAGGTGAGACCGCCGCCGCACGGGAAGCGGAACACCACGGGGCATTTCTGGCCGGCGCGGAAGTGGTAGGTCGCGGCGTTGAGCACGATTTGCGTCGTGGCTTCGGTGGAGAAGTCGGCGAACTGAAACTCCTCGATCGGGCGGTGCGCGTTGGTCGCGAGGCCCAGCGCGTAGCCGGTGCTGGCGGACTCGCAGAGGGGCGTGCTGAGGACGCGCGGGCGGCCGAATTCCTCGATGAGGCCCTCGGTGACCTTGAACGCTCCGCCATAGGCGCCGATGTCCTGGCCGAGCACGAGCGACTCGGGGCGCTCGGTGAGGATCTTGCGCAGGCCGAGGGTGAGCGCTTGGGCGAGGTTGAGATTTTGCGGGGCGGCCGGCCCGGGCCGCCATGGGATCGGCGCGGCGGGCGGGGCGAAGACGTCCGCGAGCATGCCCGCGGGGCTGGCCGGCGGCAGCGCGAGCGAAGCCTTGATAGTGGCCTCGACGAAGCCGGCGACGTCGGCGTCGATCGCGTCGAGCCGGGCGCCGTGGCCGGCGGCGGCGAGTTTCGCCCGGAATTTCGGCAATGGATCCTGCGCGAGGATGGCTTCGGCCTCACCCGGCTTCATGTAGTCGCAGGTGTCGTAGGCGGCGTGGCCGCGGAGGCGAAAGGTGTGCGCCTCGATCAGCAGCGGCCGGCCGGTCGAGCGGGCGCGCTCGATCGCGGCGCCGAGGGTCTGCAACACGTGCACCGGATCGCTGCAATCCAGCGCGAAGCCCTCCATGCCGTAGCCCGTGGCGCGCGCGAAGAGGTTGGGCGAGACGAACTGCTCGCTGATCGGGGTCGAGTAGGCGTATTGGTTGTTCTCGATAACGAAGACCACCGGCACGGAGAGCACGGCCGCGAGGTTGAGGGACTCGTGGATGTCGCCGGTGCTGGACGAGCCGTCGCCGAAGAACGCGAAGCCAACCGCCGGCCGGCCGAGGCGGCGCTGGGAGTCGGTGCCGCCGATGACGTTCGAAAGCATGATGCCGAGGTGCGAGATCATCGGCAGGCTCCGGTTGGCCGGGTCGCCGTGATGGATGTTGCCCTCGCGGGCCTTGGTCGGGCTGCCGCTGTTGGCGAAATACTGACAGAGATGGTCGCCGAGGTGGCCGCTCCAGACGAGGTGGCCGCCCAGGCCACGGTGGGAGAAGGAGACGACGTCGAGCGCCTTGTCGGCCAGGAGAGCCAGCGGGACGATGAGCGCCTCGTTGCCCTGGCCGCCGGTGACCGTGCCCTTGATCAGGCCCTGCCGGAAGAGGTCGAGGATCCGGTTGTCGGCGGTCCGGGCGAGCTGCATCCACGCGTAGGTGCGCAGCAAGCTCTCGGGCTGGCCCAGCTCGGAAAACCGGAGATCGCGGCTGGCGAACAAACCCGGGGTAGGAGGAAACGTCATTCAGCCGCAAGTTGCCGGCCGGCGGCGTCTTCTTCGAGGAAAAAGTTTGGCCGCCGTCCGGGCATGGGCGGGATTAATGCCTTTGGCTTACGTGGCTAATCCGGCCGATGAAAATCCTCCGGTTGGCGGATAGTGGGTGGAACGCGGCCTCCGGCCGCATTGTTCCGATTCGCCCGTCCTGAAAACGCGTCCAGAGCCCGCGTTCCACCTTCAGCGGGTCAGGAACTCTTTCGCTCCGGAAAAATCCGCCGGCACCAGGCCGTGGCTGGCGGCGGGCGTCTGCCGGGTGACGTCGGCGCCGGCGCGGCGGAGCAGGTTCGCCAGCCTGGTCGGGTGGTCATGCGGCACGATGGGATCGACCGTGCCGGACGACAGGAACACGCGCCGGCCCTTCAGGTCGGGCAGCTGCTTCGGCTCGAGCACGACCATGGGGCGCAGGAGAACGGCGGCGCCGAGCGTTTCCGGTCGCAGCAGGAGCAGCGTGACGGCGATATTCGCGCCGTTGGAGAAGCCGACGGCGGTGAGTTTCGTCGGGTCGAAGCGGTAGTGTTGCCCCGCGGCGACGATGAAGTCAGCGAGCGCGTGGGTGCGTCGCGTGACTTCCGCGGGGTCGAAGACGCCTTCGCCGAGCCGGGCAAAAAAGCGCCGGGCGCCATGTTCGCTGACGTCGCCGCGCGGGCTCAGCATGGCCGAGCCGGGGGAGAGTTTCTGGCCCAGCGGGATGAGGTCGTTTTCGTCACCGCCCGTGCCGTGGAGCAGGAGCAGCGGCGGGGCGGACGGATCCGTGCCGGCGTCGAAACGATGAAGATAGGAGAGGGTGGACATGGGGGTGTAATGTATTGGGTGGGCCAGCCTGCTGGCGGGCGCTCTTTGGCGCGAGCAAGCTCGCTGGCCCACCAAGGATTCAAGTGAGCTTAGGCAGCGCGGCCTCGATCTTGGCGCGATGCGCTTCCAGGTGAGGGGGCAGGCCAAGGATGGTGCCGAGCTGGTCGAGCGGCTCGTCGATGGCGAAGCCCGGACCATCGGTGGCGATCTCGAAGAGCACCCCGGCTGGCTCGCGGTAGTAGATGGACTTGAAGTAGGCTCGGTCGATGACCGGGCTGACGTGCAGTCCGTCCTTGAGCAGGATGTCGCGGGCGGCGACCTCGCTGGCGTCGTCGGTGACGCGGAAGGCGACATGGTGGATCGTGCCGGCGCCGTTGAGGCCGCGCGGGAGCGCGGGATCGGTCAACAGGTCGACATAGGTGCCCGGGCCGTTGTGACCGGCGGTGTAGCGGACGCGATGACCCGATTGGCCGGCCAGCTTGTAGCCCATACTGTCCGTCAGCACCTTCGCGGTGGCGACCGCGTCGGTCAGGGCCAGCGTCGAGCTGTGGAAGCCGCGGATGGCGAATTCAGCCGGGATATCCTGGGATGGAGCGGCCGGCCGTGGGTCGGCCTCGCTGGTGGCAACCAACTCCAGGCGCAGGCCGTCGGGATCAGCGAAGGGCAGGACCTGGTCGTTGAAACGCTTTTCGATCATGCCCTGTTTCACGTCCAACTTGGTGAAGCGCTCCTGCCAGAAGGGCAGGGAGCCGGCCGGCACGGAGAAACCCGTGGCGTAGGCCTGACCCGTGCCCGGCTGGCCGCGGCGCAGCCCGGCCCAAGGGAAGAAAGTCAGGATGGTGCCCGGAGAGGCGGCGTAGTCGCCGTAGTAAAGGTGGTAGGTGCCAGGGTCGTCTTGGTTGACGGACTTCTTCACGAAGCGCAGCCCGATCGCGCGGGTGTAGAAATCGAGATTCTGACGCGGGTCAGAAGCCATGGCGGTAATGTGGTGGAGGCCGGTTACTTGTGCTGGCATAAGCTTTGATGTTAAAGTATAAGTTAATAAAAAGCGAATCAGGCGCGGAGACCGATCTTTTTGCAGAGTCGGCCGAGATCGGAGAGTTCGGTGCCGGAAAGGGCGTTCATTTCGCGGGTGACGTTGGCGACGACCTTGGGGAATACTGCACTGATGAAGGTTTCTCCCTTGGCGGTAAGCTTCACCACCACGAAGCGGCGGTCGGCCGGATCGCGTTCGCGTCCGACATAGCCGGCCTTCTCCAGGTTATCGACAACCAGAGTGAGATTGCCGCCGCTTTTGAGCAGTTTCTCGGCAAGCTCGCTCTGGCAGAGCGGGCCGATGTGGTGGAGCGCCTCGAGCACACCGAACTGGGTGACGGTCAGAGCCTCGGGCAACACGGCATGCACGCGAACCGAAACAGATTCAGCGGCGCGCTGCAGCTTGATGAATGCGTTGAGCGCATTGATCTCTTCGATTGAGCCGCGGTGTCTTGTTCCCATGGCCAATTACTTTGATGCGATATGTTATTATGTCAAAGTATTAATCTGACTAACGTTACACTCGGCTAACTGATTAAGCCAAATCGATTTTCTGAATTCTGGCCAAATGGCGACCGCCTTCAAAGGCGGTGGCAAGCCAGACTTTGACGATCTTTACCGCCTCTTCCTCGCTGACAGTGCGCTGGCCGAGAGAAAGGCAGTTACCATCGTTGTGCGACCGGTTCCAGATGGCGACCTGCTCGTTCCAGCACAGGCCGCAGCGCACGCCCTTGATGCGGTTGGCGACGATGGCCTCACCGTTGCCCGAGCCGCCGAGCACGATGCCGCGCTCGACCTCGCCTTGGGCGACCGCCACGGCCACCGGGCGGATGAAGTCCGGGTAATCGCACGGTGCTTCCGAGTTGGTGCCGCAGTCCTTCACGGTGTGGCCCTCGGCGAGCAGCATGGCCTTGATCTTCTCCTTGTAGGCGTAGCCGGCGTGGTCGGAACCAATGGCGATCGTGAATTTTTTCATAAGGTCATTAAGGCGGTTGAACCGGGGCGGGTTGTGCCTGTCGTTATTCCGATCACACTTACCCACCGCAAACCAAAATCCGCCATGCGCCCCATTGTCTCCGCTCTCTGTCTCGCTTCGGTTGTCCTGCTGGCCGCCTGTTCGACCACGCCTGATTCCCGCATCGCCAAGAATCAAGCGACCTTCGGCGGTTTCCCCGCCGCGGTGCAGGAGAAAATCCGCGCCGGCGAAGTGGATGTGGGTTTCACGCCGGAGATGGTGCGCCTGGCCCTGGGGGAACCGACGCGACAGTTCAACCGCCAGACCGGGGAAGGCACGGCCGAGGTCTGGGTTTATCATGACAACGGTCCGCGCTTCAGCCTTGGCGTCGGGGTCGGCGGCGCGGTCGGCCGGCATTCGAGCGCCGGGGTCGGGCTGGGCACCTCGACGGGCGGTTACGATCCCGAGGAGAAGATGCGCGTCGAGTTTCGCGCCGGCAAGGTGACGGCGATCGAATACGTGAAAAGATGACAAGGGCGCGATCGCGGGCCCCTCTTGGAGGGTCGGTCGCCTGACCGACCGCGGCCGCCTCAATCCGCGTCGATCAACCGCAGGAAGGCAGCGGTGTCGGCGAAATCCTTGAACACGGCCGTCGGGGCATGCGTTGACAACTCGGCCACGCTGAACCGGCCGGTGGCGACGGCGATGGTCTTTGCGCCAATCACCTTGCCGCATTCGATGTCGTGCGGCGTGTCGCCGATGATGAAGGTGTTGGCCGGATCAAACTCGACGGCGTGCCGTTCCTTGGCCCGGCGCAGGGCGTGCGGCCCGAGATCGTTGCGCCGCGGGCTGTCATCGGCGAAGGCGCCGAACTCGAAATAGTGCCAGACCTTGTAGTGCGTGAGCTTGAACTCCGCGCCACGGCGCAGGTTGCCGGTCAACAGGCCCTGGGCGAGATCCTTCCGCTGATGGAGCGTCTCCAGAAGTTCCAGCACGCCCGGCAGCACCTGACCCTGCTGGCCGTTGCGCAGTTCCTGCGGCAGTAGTTCCAGGTAAGCCTCCAGGTAATCATGGGAATTCTGCGGGGTGTCCGGCAGGCCGACGTGCCGGAAAACCTCGCCGGTGATCCAGCTGTCCGTGCGCCCGGCCCAGTCGATCCGGCCGAGATCGCAGGTCACGCCGAACCGCTGAGTGAGTGCCTTCTCCATGGCTCGCACGCCCGCGCCGTGCGAGACGATGAGGGTGCCATCAATATCCCACAGAATGAGCTTTTTCACAGTGCGTGGATGGCACTTTTGCTGACGGCGAGGCCGGCTTCCTTGATGGCTTCGCTCATCGTCGGGTGGGCGTGGATCGTGCGGCCGAGGTCCTCGGCGCTGCCGCCGTATTCCATGTGCGTCACGACCTCGCTGATGAGCTCGCCGGCGTTGGCGCCGAGAATCTGCGCGCCGAGGATCTTGTCCGTCTTGGCGTCGGCGATGATCTTCACAAAGCCGTCGGTATTATCGGCCGCGATGGCGCGGCCGTTGGCGGCAAAGTTGAACTTGCCGATGTTGACGGCGATACCCTGAGCCTTCGCCGCGTCCTCGCCGAGGCCGACGCTGGCGACCTCGGGGTGGGTGTAGACGATGCCGGGGACGAGGTCCCAGTTGATGTGGCCCGCTTTGCCGGCGATCCACTCGGCGACGGCGCCGCCGTCCTCCTCGGCTTTGTGCGCGAGCATCGGACCGGCGACAACGTCGCCGATGGCCCAGATGTTCTTGGCGGTCGTGCGGAGATGGGCGTCGACCTTGACGCGCTTCTTCTCGTCGAGTTCGACGCCGGCCTGGTCGAGGCCGAGCGAGTCGGTGTAGGGGCGGCGGCCGACCGCCACGAGCACCTTGTCGGCGGGGAACTCGAGCACCTTGCCGTCGCGTTCGGCGGTCAGCACGCCCGATGATCCCGCTGTCGCGGGACCGCCTGCGGCGGCCGCGGTGCCAGGCTTGAAGCCTGTCACCTTGGCGCCGACCTCGATCTTGAGGCCCTGCTTCTGCATGATGCGCGTGAAATTGCGGATGATGTCGTCGTCGAAGGCGGCGATGATCTTCGGCAGGAATTCGACGACCGTGACGTCGGCGCCGAGGCGCGACCAGACGGAGCCCAGCTCGACGCCGATGATGCCGCCGCCGACCACGACCAGCTTCTTCGGAACTTCCGCGAAGGCGATGGCTTGGTCGCTCGAGACGACGGTCTGGCCGTCGAACTTCATGAACGGCAGCTCGACCGGCGCGGAGCCGGTGGCGATGACGATGTTCTTGGCGGTGACACGGACCGGGCGGTTGGGGGCAACAGCCCCTACCTCGATCTCGGTCGGGGAGATGAATCTGGCTTCGCCGGTGAGGACGGTGACCTTGCGGGCCTTGGCGAGGAGCGCCAAGCCGCCGGTGTTCTTGGCCACGACCTCGTCCTTGCGCTTCAGCATGGTCGGCAGGTCAATCTCGACGGAACCGAACTTGATGCCGTGAGCAGCGGCGTGCGTCTTGGCGAAGGCGACGTGCTCGGAAGAGTGGAGGAGGGCCTTGCTCGGGATGCAGCCGACGTTGAGGCAGGTGCCGCCGAGGGTGGCGCGCTTCTCGATGAGCGCGACCTTCAGGCCGAGTTGCGTGGCGCGGAACGCGCACACGTAGCCGCCCGGGCCGGCGCCGATGACGATGAGATCGAATTCTGAAGACATGGGGAGAGTGATCAGAAGCCAGGAAACCAGGAATTCATGGCTTTCTGGTTTCTGAATAAATTATTCAGACGCCGACGATGAGGCGGGTGGGATCCTCGATGGCCTGTTTGACCTTCACGAGGAAGGTGACGGCTTCCTTGCCGTCGACGAGGCGGTGGTCGTAGCTGAGGGCGAGATACATCATCGGGCGGATGACGACCTGCCCGTTGACTGCCATGGGGCGCTCGTTGATGGCATGGAGGCCGAGGATGGCGCTCTGCGGGGCGTTGAGGATCGGGGTCGAGAGCATCGAACCGAAGATGCCGCCATTGGTGATCGTGAAGACCCCGCCCTCGAGGTCGGCGAGAGTGATCTTGCCGTCGCGGGCCTTCTTGGCGGCCTCGCCGATGGCTTTCTCGATGTCGGCCATGCCGAGCGTGTCGCAGTTGCGGATAACGGGGACCATGAGGCCCTTCTCGGTCGAGACCGCCATGCTGACGTCGTAATAGTGGTTCTGGACGATGGTGTCACCTTCGATGCGGGCGTTGACGGTCGGCACCTCGCGGAGGGCGTGGACGACGGCCTTGGTGAAGAAGCTCATGAAGCCGAGCTTCACGCCGTTCTTTTTCACGAAGTCGTCCTGGTATTTTTTGCGCAGGTCCATGACGGCGGACATGTCGACCTCGTTGAAGGTCGTGAGCATGGCGGCCTCGTGCTGGGCGGAGACCAGGCGGCTGGCGATGGTCTGGCGCAGCTTGCTCATCTTGGTGCGCGTCTGGCGTGAACCCGAAGCGGCAGGTGATGCCGCGGGCGCCGGCACGCTGGGGACAGCGCGCCCTACCTCGGCAGCCGGGGCCGCCGACTTGGTCTCGGTGGCCGAAAGCATATCGCCCTTCGTGACGCGGCCGGCCTTGCCGGAACCGGCGACAGACGTGGGATCGATGCCGGTCTCGGCCGCGAGGCGGCGGACGGCGGGGGAGGCGGTGACTTCGTCACCGGATTTCAGATTTGAAATTTGAGATGCGGCCGCAGCCGGTGCTGGAGCGGCGCTCGCGGCGGACTCGTCGATCGAGGCCACGACCTGGCCGATCTTCACGTCGGTGCCGGCGGCGACCTTGAAGGTGATCTTACCGGCGACCTCGGCGGTGCCCTCGGACGTGATCTTGTCCGTCTCGAGCTCGAAGAGGGGCTGGTCTTTCTTGACGATGGCACCGTCGGCGACGTGCCACTTGGCGAGCACGCCGGAGGTGATGGATTCGCCCATCGGGGGGATTTTGACTTCAATGGCCATGGGGGAAGTGAGAGTGAAAGTGAGGGTGAAGGTGGGTTGCCTGCAAGCAGGCTCCTCCAAGTTATAGGGTAAAGGCGTTGTGCAGGAAGGTGGCGAGCTGCATGCGGTGCAGGGCCAGCAGGCCGACGGCGGGGGAAGCGGCCGCCTCCCGGCCGGTGTAAATGGCCTTGCGGCCGAAGATTTCCTCGAGGTGCGGCGCGAGGTAGCTCCAGGCACCCATGTTCTGCGGCTCCTCCTGGCACCAGACCAGGCGCGCGTCGCGGCCGTAATCGTCCGCCAGCTCGTTCAGGCGGTCGCGGTGCAGCGGATAGAGCTGCTCGACGCGGATGATCGCGGTGTTCGCGACCTGGTGTTTTTCGCGGTAGTCAACGAGGTCGTAATAGACCTTGCCGGAGCAGAGGATGATGCGCTCGGCCTTCTTGGCCGGGATCGGGTCGTCGATGATCTCCTGGAACGAACCCTTGGTGAAATCCTCGAGTTGCGACACGGCGCCGGGGTGGCGGAGCAGTGACTTGGGCGACATGATGACGAGCGGTTTCTTGAACTCGCGCTTCATCTGCCGGCGCAGGGCGTGGAAGAGCTGGGCGGGCGTCGTGAGGTTGGCGACCTGGATGTTGTTCTCGGCGCAGGCCTGCAGGAAGCGCTCGAGGCGGGCCGACGAGTGCTCGGGGCCCTGGCCCTCGTAGCCGTGCGGCAGCAGCAGGGTGATGCCGCTGGTGCGCTGCCACTTGGATTCGCCGGCGCCGATGAACTGGTCGATCACGACCTGGGCGCCGTTGACGAAGTCGCCGAACTGGGCCTCCCAGATGCAGAGCATGTCCGGGTAGTCGATGGAGTAGCCGTAGTCGAAGCCGAGCACCGCGGCCTCGGAGAGCAGGGAGTTGTAGACGCAGAACTTCGCCTGCTGGTCGGAGATGGTGTTGAGCGCGGTGAACTTCGCGCCGGTTTCCACGTCGTTGAACACCGCGTGGCGGTGGGTGAACGTGCCGCGCTCGCAGTCCTGGCCGCTGAGGCGGACCGGCGTGCCGTCGAGGAGGAGCGTGCCGAAGGCCAGCGCCTCGCCCATGCCCCAGTCGTAGGGACCGCCGTGCTTGTGGGCCTCGGCGCGGCCCTCGATGAAGCGCCTGATCTTGGCGTGCGGCTTGAAGTCGGCCGGCACGGTGGTGAGCGCCTTGACGACCCGGTCGAGCGTGGCCGCACTGACGGCGGTCGGGACCGGCGTGTGCGTGAAGGCCGGCTGGAAGATCGCCGTGGAGCCCTTGAAGGCGTCGGTCGTGACCGTGTCGGCGGCCGCGGCGGCCCTGCGCTTCTCCGCCTTGGCGGACTCGCGGGCGCGGGCCTTGCCGAGGTTTTCGTCGAGCGCGGCGGAATACTCGGCCTTGATGGCATCGCCCTCGGCGGAAGTGATGGAGCCCTCGGCGATGAGCTGTTTGGTGTAGATGGCCGACACCTGCTCGTGCGCGGCGATCTTCTTGTAGAGCGCGGGCTGGGTGAAGGACGGCTCGTCGGTCTCGTTGTGGCCGTGCTTCCGGTAGCAATACATGTCGATGAACACGTCGCGCTTGAATTTCACGCGGAAATCCACGGCGAGCTGCGCGACCATGCAGACGGCCTCGGGGTCGTCGCCGTTCACGTGGAAGATCGGGGTCTCGATCATCTTCGCGATGTCCGTGCAATAACGGGTCGAGCGGGCGTCGGCCGGGTCGGTGGTGAAGCCGACCTGATTGTTGATGACGAAATGGACGGTGCCGCCCGTGCGGTAGCCGGGGAGTTGGGAGAACTGGAGGGTCTCGGCCACGACGCCCTGGCCGGCAACGGCGGCGTCGCCGTGGATGAGCAACGGCATGACCTTGAGGCGCTCCTTGCTGTCGCCCCGGATCCGCTGGCGGGCGCGGGCCTTGCCCTCGACGACGGGATTGACGATCTCGAGGTGCGACGGGTTGGCGGCGAGGCGGACCTCGACCTTGGCGCCGGTGGTGGTCGTGAGAACGGACTCGTAACCGAGATGATACTTCACGTCGCCGTCGCCGGCGACGGTGTCGGGGATGTAGTTCTCGGAGAATTGCTCGAACAGGAGGTCGAAGGACTTGCGCAGGATGCTGGTCAGGACGTTGAGGCGGCCGCGGTGGGCCATGCCCATGACGATCTCCTCGATGCCCGAGGCGGGGCAATGGTCGATGACGGCGTCGATCGCGGCGATGACAGTCTCGCCGCCCTCGAGGGAGAAGCGCTTCTGGCCGACGTATTTCGTGTGGAGGAATTTCTCGAAGAGCTCGGCCTTGTGGACGCGGCGGAGCATGCGGACCTTGGCCGGCTTGGTGAATTTCGGGCGCAGGCGGGTGGACTCGATGCGCTCCTGCAGCCAGCGGCGGGCGTCCTGGTCCTGAATGTGGGCGTATTCGACGCCGACATGGCCGCAGTAGATCTGGTTGAGCGCGGCGAGGATGTCGCGGAGCTTCATCTGGCCGCCGCCGGCGAAGTTGCTGACGTCGAAAACCGTGTCGAGGTCCTCCTCGCCGAGGCGGAACTGCTTCAGTTGCAGCTTGGGCGAGGCCGGGGGCGGGCCGCTGAGCGGGTCGAGGTGCGACTGGATGTGCCCGATGGCGCGGTAGGCGTTGATCAGGTAATAGACGCCCGACTGCCTGACGCTGTCCACGACGGCTCCGGCCGGGACACCGGCCGGGTTCTGACCGCTGCTGCCCAGGGTGAAGCCCTGGAAGAAGGCACGCCAGGTCGGGTCGACCGAGTCGGGGTTGTCCAGCCAGCGCTGGTAATATTCCTCAATGACGCCGGCATTGGCGCGTTCGGAAACAGAGAGGGGATTCATGGAGAAGGTGCGTTGGGCGAGGCGAAATGGATCACGACTTGCCTATCACGTGGGGTAATAGTAACCGTGGAATCCGAAAGGGAACATCGGAGCCCAATCGAGACAAGTTGATTCAAGTTCCGAGGAAGCGGATGAACCGGGCATAATGCCCGGCGCGTTCGCTGATTAAGTTATTTTAATTCCAGACCACCAAATGACCGAAACCAAAATCAAAGCTGCGCTTATCCGGTTGCACGCCGGCATTAAGGATTCTGATGGCCCGGCCATCTCCGTTGCCCTCACCGAGATAGAGGCCCTGCAGGCCGCGCACGGACCGGAATTGGACCCGCGGCTCCAGCACTTCCTGGCCGGCCGCAGCTATGCCAAGGCCTTGGCCTGGCTGGGGGGCGGAGACGAACTCACGGCCAAGCCGGCTTCGCCTCCCGGAGGCTGCCAAGGTGGAACCTGACTTCCGGGCAGGTTTTTCTGAGTCGTCCGCTATGCTTTGACTGACACGCTTCTAGAAATGAGTTCTTCGGACAAAATCTCCACCGATGGCAGTCAAGGTCTCGGCCAGAACCCTTTTGGTGCCCTCAGCGGTGCCGGCCTCCCGACCGCACCACCATCGGTGATTCAACCGGCGGCAAAAAAGGAAGTTCCCGCCAAAAGCCGCGGGCGCGTCGATATCAAGCGCACCACGGCCGGCCGCGGCGGCAAGATCGTGACGCTCGTCACGGGCTTCGTTGGCATCGGCCTGCCCGAAAAGGAATCGCTCGCGAAGAAGATGCGCAACGCCTGCGGTTGCGGCGGCACGGTGAAGGACGGCGACATCGAGATCCAGGGCGACCAGCGCGAGAAGATCGCGCAGATCCTGACCGAGGCTGGTTTCCGGCCGGTGTTTGCGGGTGGGTGACTCAGATAGGCCGGCTCCAAAAAAGAAGCCCGCCAGATGGCGGGCTTCTTTGACTAGAGGGACTGAGGGCAGTGCTATTTCTTTCCACCCTGGCTCTTCAGGACGGAGACAGTTGTCGTCTTCGTGCTCGTGTTGCCCGCAGCGTCCTTGGCTTCGACCGTGATCGTGTAGGTGCGACCGTTGCCGTTGCCGCTGCGTTCAGCACGGAGGTTAACCGTGAGGGCGCCGCTGATCTGGGTATCATTTGCGGTGTCCCCATCACCAAGGCCGTTATCCGGCTCGCTGCTCTGGACCGAGATAATCTTGAGCGAGGTAATACCCACCAGGTCACTGGCGTTGGCGACGATGCTGATCGGCACCATCTGATGATTGGGCGGCCAGAGGGTGGCGGTGGACGGAGTGACGCCGTTGATGACGGGTGTGGTGGTGTCGCGCACCGTGACGGTGAACGACCCACTCGTCGCGTTGCCGGCGGCATCGCGGGCCGTCATTGTGACGGTCGAGGTGCCGATCGGGAACGGGGAGCCGGAAGCCGTGCTGTAGGTGAGCGAGGTGACGCCGACAGCATCGGTGGCGGAAGCGGTGAAGCTGGCAGTGGCACCTGCCGGACCCGTGGCTTCAAGCACCTGGTTGGTGGGGACGGTCAGGGCAGGCGCGGTGGTGTCGCGCACCGTGACGGTGAACGACCCACTCGTCGCGTTGCCGGCGGCATCGCTGGCCGTCACAGTGACGGTCGAGGTGCCAATCGGGAACGTGGAGCCGGAAGCCGTGCTGTAGGTGGTCGAGGTGACGCCCACGGCATCCGAGGTGATGGCACTGAAGGTGGCGACGGTCCCCGTGGCATCCGTGGCCTCGAGCACTTGGTTGGACGGGACGGTCAGGGCCGGCGCGATCGTGTCCTGCACTTTGACGTGAAACGACGCTGCCGAGGCGTTGTTCGCGGCATCGTGAGCGCCCAAAACCACCAAGGTGGTGCTAAGCGGGAAGGTGGAACCGGAGGCCGGAATCGCCATCACGGGGACCGGGCCATCGACGTTATCCACGGCGGTCGCGGTAAAGGTCACGACGGCACCGGCCGCGCTGGTCGCTTCCGAGATGATGTCGGCCGGCGCGGTGATGACCGGCGGCACCGTATCAACCGGATCAGGGGGGATGATTTCCAAGGGATCGTTGGATTCCACCGTCAGATCGAGCCGGTAGTTGAAGCCGTTCAGGCCGCCCCAATCACCAATATCGAGCGTGATGAAGTTCTCTCCGGGAACCAGGTTTTGGGAGAAAACCAAGTCGGCGTTCTGATTGTCGGCTGTGCCATCAATCACAGGCCCTACACTCACCCCGTTGACGGCAATATCGGCAAAGTTATCAGCTTTGACGGAAAATGTCATTTGCGGGTTTTGGGCGTCAGCCGGGACGTTGATGCGCACGCGGTATAGGTACCATAACGTGTTTGCAGTGGTCGGACCGGCTCCGGGGTCTGAGGCAGTATTGGTCTTGTAATTGATCCAACTGTTGGTGCCGGCAACGAATCCCCACGGGTGCCCACCCGTCAGGTAGGCCGGCTGCCAGTTTCGGGTGGCCGGGTTGTAGTATTCGGTGTTGGGCGCGATATCTCCGGCATTCCCGACTCCCCCGAGAATCGTCAGCGTCTGGGTCGGCGCGGGCGGGGGGGCGTTAACGGTGATGGACCCACCAACGGCGAGGCCATTGACCCCATAAGGTCCATAGCCGGTGAGATATTCATTCACATTGCTGAAGGTGAGCGAAGCTGACCCGGATGCGATGGGCATGAAGACGATTGTGGCGACGGTGAAAGTGCCGCCCACACTGCCGCCGGTCGCCTGATACTGCAGTTTGCCGAGGGTGTTGTCGAATGTGTTGGTTGTGACGTTCGTATACGGTGACGAACCGCTGGTGGTAACCGAGACAACTTGCAACTTGGTGGCATCGTAGTTGAGCCACGCAGCGATGCCATATGCCGATGTAGTTCCTACGGCAAACACGATGTTGACGCTGCAGGGTTCCCCCACGTTCACCGTCTGGTTGGAGGGGCTTAGGGAGGTGGCCGCGAAAGTGTTCGCGCGGGCAGCAGGAGAAGCCGCAAGTGCGGCCAATGCGAGAACCGGCAGCAGGGCGCGCGCGCAGAAAATCTGGCGCAGGCCGAGTCGACTCAAACTAACGGAGGGACCAGTGGACATGATGTGATGTGGTGGGTTGACGTTGATCTTACTAGCTCAAGGACTGACAAAAATTTCTCTTTAATACTGGGGCGAGGAGCAGGGTGTTGGCAGGATAGTTGACGATACAGGATTTCGTTTTCGCTATGTACGGTGGAGCTGAGGGGTTTTCGCCTCTGGCGGAAAAAGGATTACTGAGGACTTCCCAGTTGAGCACGGAGGCTCACCTATGGGGATATACAAGAGGTTGTTAGAAATTGATGAAAAGTGACTGCATTTTGCCCAGCTGCAGTCAGCTCAGGTGCTTTGCAATTAGGTCCGAATTGCTGCGGCGAATTTGCGTATTAGAAAAAACTCTCACTTACATTAGGAAGGATATCACGAAAAGCCACGATTATTAATGACTTATGGTTGGCCAGTTAAAATTGGCAGCTGGAGTGTGCCACGGCCCACTCACTATAGCCGATTTCTTTACCCCGGGATACCTCCCTAATCGTGGAGGGGTGTTCTCCCGGGTGCCGACGCCTGCCCAAGGAGGTGCCGGCAGGATTGGCCTACGAAAACAACCCTCCACGCGAATATATGCCGTAGCTTGGGTCTTCCGATTGACCAAGGTATGCGATCCAGCAGGAGCCATTTTCTCCATGGGACCGGAAGCATGATTGACTGTCAGCAGACGCAAAGAGCGCAAAAATGACCCTCGATGATCCTTAGCTCTCTGCGCCCTGTGTCGCTGCGTAGTGCCCGTGAACCGGGTCAGCCGGTCGCGGGTTTACCCAGCCAGAGGGCGATCAAGCCGTTGCGCCCTTTCACCCCGAGCTTGCGGATTACATCGCGACAGTAGGTATGGGCGGTCGAGGGTGTGATGCCCAGATCGTTGGCGATAGTTTTCTCCGACCGGTCGGAAAGGAGCAGGGCCAGAATCTTGCGCTCGGTCGGTGTGAGCGGGACCTTGGCGGTGGGGAGACCGTGGGAAAGAAGCACTTGGCGGTGAAACCACGTCAGACCACGCAGGGCATAGTAGGCGGTCTGGCGTTGCGCCTCCGTAAAAGAGTCGCCTTCGCGCATGCGGAGAAAACCGTAATAGCCCTCAGTCATGTTGTTGATGGGCACGCCGACGGTGAGGGAATCGTGGATGCCACGGGCGAGGTAGCTCTGATGGAAATCACTTTCGAACCAAGCGGGAGAAACGATGTCGCGCAGTCGGTGGGCCCGGAACGTGCCGGTGAGCCGGGTTTGGGCCACAGTGGACTCGTCCACCTGGCCTTGGTTGATTGAGCGCAGTCGTTGCGCCGTGAACCGCGTGTCATTGGGCAGGGGCCGCAAATAGCGCAGTGCCCTGGGCCGCCATCCGCGCAGCGGGTCTGTCCGAACCTCGAACATGCGCATGGTGCCCATCCAATAGGCGTTTTGGGCATCGATCATCTCGGCGACGGCACGGAGCAGATAGAGGAGCGCATCGTCATTTTTGGATGCCTCGAATGCCGCCAGTTCATCCCAGAGACGGTGGATGCGGTCCAGCAAGGCGGGGTCCTTGATCGGCTGGGGTGGAGAGATGGTTGGAGGCATACCGGTCATGGTGTTACATCATTATTAACCCAGACAAGACGAACCACTGGGATTCGCGACGAGGGCGTGCGATTATTAGAGGTCACGAAACATGTGTATGTGGCATCAATGGTCGGTCTGCTGACCGGCCGGATCGGCCAATCCGTCTCTTGGGTTGCTTTGCGTCTTAGCGCTTGATTCCGCCCTGATTGGCCGTCGCCTCACGCGGCTAGGCCCGCCGCGAGGGCCAATGCGGCTTTAGCGCGGTTCATGATGTGGAATCATAAGATTGTGGAGTCAGGGTCGCAGCCGACCAAAGAGTCGTGTTCGGGTGCGAGGATGCCACATCTTGCGAGGTGTTGCTGGACAATGCAGAGAGAAAATTTCTCGTCGAAGATCAACGCGGTCGGCGGTGTGATTTGGCAGAGGCTGTCGAGGCAGCGCTTGAAACCTTCTGGTGTTTCTTCCCGGTCTGGTAAGTTGTGGTGTCCGGTTTTGATGCCGGGTTGTGATCGGCAGGAGAGAAATACCTGTTCGCCCGGACCAGAGGCGGGCTTGCGACGCTCTTCTCGCGGGATCATGATGAGGCGCGAGTGTCCGAGTTTCGGATAGGAAACTGAATTATCGAATTACTTAGGGCCCCAGGGTAGGTTTTTTAGCTGGAGCGGGAAAGCGCTTCGGCTCGTTTCACCCTAGGCGCTCACCGCTGGCGTGGGTGAAACAACTTCTGCCTGGCTTTGAGGTGGGTGGCCGCGCGGGCTTTGCCGCTATGTCGAACCGCAATATACTTGCTGTATATCAGGGCCATTCGTCGCTGTTATTCGTGATGCGCTGGGGTAGTTCCCTCCCTCCGGGACTAATGCCTTGATAGTTTGAAGCCGACAAAACTTTATGACGCGCACACATCCGCAAAATCAGGGCGGGTTCTCCTCCGCTCCGGTTGTGCGGCAACACAACAACTAAGCAGTCAGGCATCAACGAACATGAGATCCCGCATCCTGCACCCCCTGATCCTCGCCGCGGCCCTGCTGGCCGTCCCGCAAGTCCACGCCCGCAGCTACCTGCTCGTAGGCAATGGCAATAAACTCCCCGCCAAACTCGAGGCCGCCGTGGTCGCGGCTGGCGGCACCGTCACCCGCTCGCTGCCGCAGGTCGGCATCGCCATGGTGGAATCATCAACGGACCTGTTCCAGTCGAAAGCCGCGAAGATCGCGGGCCTCGACTCGGTGCTGCCTGACGTGCAATGGAAGCCCCAGATACCCGCGATTACGGAGGCGGCATCCATCGACTCGGCGGAGGCCGGGCCCGACGCCCACACGACCGTCTTCGGCGATGGTTTAGCCGCGCTGCAGTGGGGCCTGCACGCCATTGATGCGGCGGGAGCCTGGCAGGCTGGCCAGACCGGGGCCGGCGTCCGGGTCGCCGTGCTCGACAGCGGTATCGCACCCAACCACGTCGACCTCGCCGCGAATGTGAACACCTCGCTGTGCGCCTCGTTTGTCCCGGGCGAGCCGTATAACTTCACCGGCACCGGCTTCAACCACGGCACGCATGTGGCCGGCATCATCGCTTCGGCCGCCAATGGGGTGGGCACACTGGGCGTCGCCCCGCACGCCGAGATCGTCGCCGTCAAGGTCCTCTCCGCCGTCAGTGGCAGCGGCTCGTTCGGCGGGATCATCTCCGGCATCATCTATGCCGCCGATATCGACGCCGACGTTATCAACATGAGCCTTGGCGCCGAGTTCCCGCGCCGTGGCTTCATTGACGACAACGGCACGCCGGCCGACCCGAGCGACGACGTCAAGGTCGGCGCCAACGAGATCACCGCCCTTGCGAATGCGTTGAGCCGGGCCACCACCTACGCCTACCAAAGCGGCACCACGGTCATCGTCGCCGCCGGCAACTCCGCCATCGACCGCGACCACGACGGCAGCTACCTCGTCGTGCCCGCCGACAGCACGCACGTCATCAGCATCTCCGCCACCGGCCCCGTGGGCTGGGCGCTGAATACGGCCGGCACGCCGCTGGACAACCTTGCCAGCTACTCCAACTACGGCCAGTCCCGCATCAGTTTCGCTGCGCCGGGCGGCGACTTCATCTATCCGGGCAACGGCAACAGCGTGGTCGCCGGCATCCTCCGGCCGACCTGGGTGTTCGACATGGTCTTCGCCCCCAGTAATCGCGTGGGCACCAGCAACCGGTATTCTTGGGCCGCCGGAACCAGCATGGCGGCGCCGCATGCGAGCGGTGTCGCGGCCCTCATCATCGGTCGCAATGGTGGCGCGATGAAACCATCCGCGGTGGAGGCCGCCTTACGCGCCTCCGCCGATGATCTGGGCAAGCCGGGTAATGACGATGCCTACGGCGCCGGCCGCGTGAACGCCGGCCGGGCGGCGACGCAATAGGCCGCCGCGATTTCTCCTCCCCCAACGCCGGCCGCGAAAGCGACCGGCGTTTTTTTACGGAGAGGAACCTGGATTCTCGAATAGCCCAGGGCCCAGGGTAGGGGAGCGGCTATTTCCCCGGAACATTGCATGATAAACTCCATCTTCAGACTGTAATCGCAACGATCGAGCCATGGCCGCAGCAGGGTCTTTTGTTTTGAGCTCACTTTGAGCGGATCGAGCGGATGATACGAAGGCAAGCGGCAGGGTTGGAGTAGAGCTGTTCCTTGACGATGGGGAGGGGGCAGCTGGGGAAGTGACGTGGCAGGAGGGTGAGCAGGGCGCTGCGCAACAGCGCGAGATTGGCGAGGGCGTTGGGGTTGCGGGTGCGGGAGCGATCTTCGCCCCAAAAGACATCGCGCTGCCAATGATTGCGGATCTCGACGCCGGCCCAATGACCGCGGACCAGCGCGTGCCATTAAACGGGCGGAAGACGAAACGCGCGGGGGATCAAAAGAGGGGATCAAAAGGGCGGGGACAAAAGGAGGGGACAAAAGGAGGGGACAAAAGGGGTCAGACTGCGGATATTGAAGGGGTCAAAAGGGGTCAGGCTGCGGATATTGATGTCAATCGTTTCCATAGTTTGTCCGTCGGGAGCAGTTGCCGCCGGCAGTGGGTGAGATTCCGGCTGAAGGCCGCCGGAGCGCCGAGGTGCAGCCGGCGGCTGAGCCAGGCGTTGCTCGCTTGTGTGCGGGATTTTATCCAGGCGGCCATGGTGAGTTTCCAGGCAGCAGACTTGGGTTCTTCGCCGGCTTGAGCGAGACTCTTTCCGACCACAGCAAGGCCGCGTTGCAACAGTTCTTCCCACTGGGCCTCCCGCATTTCCCTGGCCCCTTCCTTGGTCCAAGCCCGGCTGTCCGCGGCCAAGGCATGATCTGCCCGGAGGGTGGCCTTGAATCCCGCAGTCCCCAACGCCCAGCCCCGGCTCAGGTTGACATAGGCCTTCGACTTGCCCACCGGCCCCTCCTCCGCCTGCCAAGTCAGGTAATCGGCGTAACTTCGCCAGCCAGCCGGGGTGTCGCTCAGGCCGCCTGCCTCGTTCAGGAGAAATTGCGGCTGGAAACAGGGCGGACGGGTCTTGGGCTGCCAGAGATGCCAATAGCTGGAGTAACGGTAATCCCGCAGCTTGGCCACCTCGACCACGCCCGCGCGAACAGGGTTGAGATGAATATAATGGCACACCTGCGCCAAGGGCTCGCCCTCCTCGACCAGCAACGCCTTGTAACGGCCTTGAAACAGATGTCCGCGCTCGCCCCGCAACTTGTTGAACCTGTTGGCAAAGGTCGCCTGCAACCAATGCATCCCCGCGACCAGGTTGCCCTGCGGCGTCTCCAGCGCCAGGTGATAGTGATTGCTCATGAGCACATACGCATGGAGCCCCCAGCCGGACTTCGCGCAGGCCTCGAACACGCCCGCCTCAAACGCCGCCTTCGCCCCTTCCGTCTTGAAAATGTCCGCCCGGTAGTTGCCCCGGTTGATGACGTGGTAGCAAGCCCCGGGGAATTCCAGTCTCAGCTTGCGCGCCATGCCAGGCAGCGTGCCCGGCTCGCCTCACCGGTCAATATCAATATCCGCAGCCTGACCCCTTTCACGATTCCCCGCGACCAGGTTGCCCTGCGGCGTCTCCAGCGCCAGGTGATAGTGATTGCTCATGAGCACATACGCATGGAGCCCCCAGCCGGACTTCGCGCAGGCCTCGAACACGCCCGCCTCAAACGCCGCCTTCGCCCCTTCCGTCTTGAAAATGTCCGCCCGGTAGTTGCCCCGGTTGATGACGTGGTAGCAAGCCCCGGGGAATTCCAGTCTCAGCTTGCGCGCCATGCCAAGCAGCGTGCCCGGCTCGCCTCACCGGTCAATATCAATATCCGCAGCCTGACCCCTTTCATTCGATTCGGTAGTTGCCCCGGTTGATGACGTGGTAGCAAGCCCCGGGGAATTCCAGTCTCAGCTTGCGCGCCATGCCAGGCAGCGTGCCCGGCTCGCCTCACCGGTCAATATCAATATCCGCAGCCTGACCCCTTTCATGCTCTGCGTGCCCTTTGCATTTGAGGTGTCGTTGGGCGATTGCCGATGTCGTTCGACGGTCATGCGCTTGCGCCGGGGGCGGGAGCTGCCGTTTTCAGGGCAATGTCCCGCTTTGACCGCCTCGCGCTTCGTATTGTCCTGCCTGCTCTTGCGGTCGCACTGGCGGCGCCTGCGGCGGAGGCGCAGATCGTGTATACGAATGCTGCCAATATCACGACCCCGTCTGCAGCGAGCTATTTAGTTTTCGAACTCGGCAGCAACGGCAACCCGGGTTCGGCCAGCACGACGTTCTTTTCAGCCGCTCAGTTTGCTCTCTCTTTCGACGGTAGTCTCGACACGCCGCAGTTAGGGATCAGAGCTGCCAATTCTGCTTATTTTAATCCAGGCTCACCCTGGCTGGAAAATTTCTCGCTGAATACAGCGATCTCGCCGGGCCTAGATTGGTATGTCTTCGCCTTTGATTTCAGTATTTTTATTAACAATAACACGAGCGCCTACAATTCGTATGTCGCCTCGAACTACTGGGTGGCAGGCACCACGGGATATGTTGGCCTTCGCATCGGTGCCGGTGGCAGCGACTACCGGTATGGCTGGGCCCAGATTAGCTATAACAACGATAGGTCGCTGTCACTTCACGATTTCGCCTACGAGCAATCGATCAATACCGCCATCAACGCCGGCGCCGGTGCAATCCCAGAGCCCTCGACTTATGCCGCCCTGGCCGGACTCTTGGCCGGCGGCGCTGCCTTCTACGCAAAACGGCGCAAACAATTCCCACTTGCCGCCACCGCTGCCTGAGTTTCGGTATATCTTGAGTTGTGTCCGTCGAGGCGGCGCCGGGCGCCCGGGATCGGTTCGGGTGTTCCGTTGTCGGTAAAGTGAGCGTCAATAATCAGCAGCCCGGCTGGCGCGTCCTGTCCGGAATGCGGACCAGCGGAAGCCCTCAGCTTCCGCGCACGTTGATTTGCAGGCGCACGGCTGGTTGATAGCGGCGCCCGACAGGAACGGTGGCGTGATCGCGCAGGTGCAGCAGCCAGCGTCCACCCGAACTGCGCTGTATTCGCTCCAGATGGCTCCACCCCACAATCCATGAACGATGCACCCGGCCGAAGAATTGGAGCGGCAGCATCGACGCCCAAATGGCCAGGCCCTTCAATTCGAGAAACTCGCGTCCATTGTGCAGCTTTACCCTCGTGTAGTCGCCTTCGGCGTGAATGGTGACGATTTCGGGCCAGGTTACCTGCACATGGGAGTTCCCGGTGCGCAGGTAGCAGCCATTCGGCAGTGGTGCGGGCGCCACGTGCCGCGGTAAATCGGGCGCCGCGCTGCGATCGGCGGCGGTCAGGACGAGTTCCCCCAGCTGGCCGAGCAGCGCCATCTCGGTGGGGGACCAGCGGTGGATCTGGCGCACGTCGTCGAGGCCGATCAGCGCCACGAGCCGGCCGTGGCGAAAGAGCGGCGCGCCGGCCGTGGCACGATTGCCCTCGCGGCGCATTTCCTCCTTCAGCGCCCGGGCATCGGGCGGAAGTTTCTCGATGTCGGCGTAGACGACGGCCTGCCCGCGCCGAAACTGCAGCAAGGGCAGGGCAACGAGACTGATCGGCACGCCGGGAAAATCCGGCAGGCAAGCCATCACACCATTCGCGCACCATTCGTGTGAAACCCAGAATTGCATCAGGTTCTCGTCGAACCGGATCAACCACGCGCGATCGGCATCGAAGGACGATCCGATTTCCGCGAGGGCGGCGTCCACTCCGGAAGCGGAATCGGCCCCGGCGAACGCACGACCGACCGCGAAGAGCGCGGTGACCGCATCTGGGGAGGCCGCTGAGGAAGTTGACATGGGGTGGTCAGGCGGGCGCCGAGGCGCAAGCTGACCATTTCATGTTAACTACTACTGATAGGAAACTGGATTTAGGACGAACCATCGAATTACTCAGGGCCTTGGGGCAGGGGTTTAAGGGGCAGGGGTGGGCGGAGGGAAAGTGAGAGTGAAAGTCAAAAGGGGGAGAAAGGTTGCCCCAAGCATCTCCGGGTGATTTCCACGGCATGGTTTGCTCCTGAATTGTCCTGGTAACAGCTGCGCAGGCGTGATGCGGCACGACCCGGCAGCTTGTTGGCGCGTGCGAAGAGAGCAAGCCTTCAGTCCCCGAAGCTCTCGGGAGCGTCGGGCTGGATGTAATCTTCGGGTGGCACCGCTGGCTGAACGGTCAGAGCAAAGACCGGTGCAGAGTTTGGCGGGTCGAGTTGCGGACCGGCGTCGGCGAAGAGCGAGCCTTGCCGGGGATCGGTGAGCGGTTCGCGCCAAGGCAGCACCTCGAAACCGGTCTGGTCGAAGGCCTCTGCCGCGTCGTGATTTCAGAAGGGGTCATGCTGTACCTATTACCTCTTGAGGCACCTACGTCTGCAAGCGCATGGATTGGCGCGTAGGAAGAAATAGTACAGCATGACCCCTATATTGCCCCCTATATTGCCCAGCGGAGAAAGGCGGTTACCGCGGCGGTAATGTGGGCCGGCAGCGGTCCCGCACGGGCGGCGGCAAAGCCCGATTCCTGGCGATGAAGATACGCGGGCCAGTGGTCCCGCAGCACCTGCCATACGGGCGAGGCGCGCGGTTGGCGGGGTCGGTAGCGACGGCAGACCATGGGCGCGGGAGATCACAGGGCGGCCCGGGCCTGTGGAGGCAGAGTCTTCCACCCGCGGTTGTTTGGCAAGCGCCGGTTGGCGCGACCACGGTCACGCCGCCAGCCCCGCGGCCAGAGCCAGTGCGCTCTTCGCGCGGTTCATGATGTAGAGGTGATAACCCGGGGCGTCGTGCGCGAGGAGGTCGCGGATTTGTGTGACGGCCCATTCGTTGCCCACGGACTCGACGATCTCCGGGTGATCACCCGCGGCCTCGAGGCGCTTGATGAGTTTTTCCGGCAGCGTGGCGCCGCACATCTCGGTGAAGCGCTTGATCTGCTTCAGCGACAACACCGGCATGATGCCCGGCACGATCGGGATCGTGATGCCGCGCGCCCGGCATTTTTCCACGAAGCGGTAATAAACGGCATTGTCGAAGAAGAGCTGGGTCGTCACGAACGCCGCGCCGGCGTCGACCTTGCGCTTCAGGTTGTCCAAGTCGATTTCGAGCGACGGCGCCTCGGGATGCTTCTCGGGGTAGCAGCCGACGCCGAGACAGAAGTCCGCATGCCGCGCCCTGAGCAGGGCAACGAGATCGCTGCCATAGCGCAGACCGTCCTGGTAGGGGACGAACACGGACTGACCCTTCGGCGGATCGCCGCGGAGCGTCATGATGTTGCGGTAGCCGCCGGCGTGGAGCTGGTCGGCGACCCCGTTCAACTCATCACGCGTGTGGCCGACGCAGGTGAGATGCGGCATGACCGTGAAGCCGATTTCCGTGCGCAACAGACGGCTGACCTGCGCGGTGCGTTCGCGGGTGCTGCCGCCGGCGCCGTAGGTGACGGACACGAAATCCGGCGTGATGCGCTTCAGCGCCGTGGCCGTCTGGCGCAGGGCCTCGACGCCCGCGTCGTCCTTGGGCGGGAAAAACTCCAGCGAGCGCAGCGGGCTCTGCCGGGCGAAGAGTTCGGAGATGGGCTGATCGGCGGTCATTCAGCAATCAATGCATCCGAATCTGATGATACGTGTAAAGCTCCGATTGTGTCTTAGTTCGTGGGCGTAGCTGGGACCGTGGCCTCGAGAATGACATGGGTTTCCGTCTCCGCCACGGGCTGGAGCGTGAAATACGGGGCCCGCCACCGCGCATAATTCTGCATGAAACCGCCGGTCGCACCGGTCTTGCCGAGCACCAAATAACGCAGGCCGGATTGTCGCCAGCGTTGCGCGACCACCTCGGGCTCAAGCGTCCCGTCAAACAGCCACGCGACCTCGGGGCTCCATAGCGGAGCGACCTCGGTGCCGATCGGGGCGAAGATGCGCGGCAGGCCGGCGTGGTCGGAAAGGATGCGGCGCCGGTCGGGCAGGGGCTGGACCCGGGTGAGCAGCGTTTCGTTGACCGTGCGGACGATCGCGGGGAACTGCGCCGCGGCCTGCGGCCATTCGCGCAGGCCCAGGCGATAAGGATTTTCCGGCAGCACGAGCGTCTTGGGCAGGGACTCGAGCACGATGAGGGCCACCGCGACAGCCGCATACTTGGCGGCGGCAGGGTGCTGCACCCAGAAGCCAAGACCGTAGGCGGCCACGACCGCGAGCAGCGCGTAGGCCGGGCTCAGCACCCGGAGAGAATAAAACAACCCGCCGGCGGTGAATGCCACCGAGACCAACCAAAGGACCATAACCAGTCCCACGAAGGCGGCCACAATCCGCGCCTCGCGCAGCCGCTGGATGAGCAGGAAGACCAGCGCGACCAACCCGGCCACCGCCGGGAGCGCCCACAGCGCCAGGTAGCGGCCGAGCGACCACCAGCTCTCAGCGGAGGCCAGCGCCTGGCTGGCCGGGCCGCGCAGGGTGTCGTTCCACGCCGTAAAGACAGGGTTCGTGGCAAACAGCCCGACGACATTGAGGCTGTAGAACGGATTGCCGGTCAGCAGCCACACGCGCAGCGGCCAGGCGAGCGCCACCGGCAGGGCGACGGCGGCCAGCAGCCACATCTGGGATCGCGGTGCCTGCAGCCACACCGTGGCGGCGATCGTGGCGACGGGAAAGATCGCGCCATATTCCCGCGTGCTGGCGGCCACGATGCTGAAGCCGCCCGCGAGCACGACCCAGCGGTGGCCGTTTTCATCGCGCAGATGGGCGAGGCTCCAGAGGATCCCGGCCACGGCGAGGGCGGTCAGGCCGGTTTCTTGTCCCAGCAGGACGGCCCACGTCAGCAGCGGGCAGGCGGCGGCCAGCAGCACCGCCCGGCGGGCGACGACCTCGCCGCCCCAGCGGCTGGCCAGCCGCCACACGAGCTCGTGCACGGCGAGCAACTGCAGGGCCACGACGGGCGAGGTCCACAGCGCGTGCTTGCTGCCGCCGCAGGCATAGGCCCAGGCGTAGAGGCTGGCGACACCCGGCGGGATGCTCTCGGCCCAGAAGTAGCGGACGAAATCATCACCGCTGCGCGGTGGATAGAAATCCAATGAACCGACCTGCAGCATCTGCTCGGCGAGCCAGCTCCAGCGGAAAGTCACGTCCGGTCCGTTGAGCGGATGCACGCCCAGCCGCCAGGCGACGATCAGCCAGAAAGCGCCGTAGAGCGGCAGCCACCAGCCCATCTGCGCGAAAGCGGCGAAGGATGAGCTGATCTGCGTGGTGCTGGCGCGGGCGGGGATGAGTCCGGCGAGCAGGGTCACCAGCCCGAGTGCCGCGGCCAGCGTGACGAGCGAAATGGCGCCGCCGGTCCAAGCGAAGACGAGCACGGCCACATACAGCGTCGCGCTGGACGAGGCGAAGGCGGCGGCGAGCGACCACGGCAGGCGCAGCGCGCGGAGGAGCATTGAGCCTGGCAGCAGCAATCCCCCCATCAAGAGCGCCAACCGCAGCGGAATCTCGAGGTAGTCGGGCAGATTCATGCAGGGGCCGGCTAGTTCGCGGCGGCGGCCTCGCGGGCCTTTTCCGTCTTCAGCCGCAGCTGCCCGCAGGCCGCGTCGATGGCATGGCCCTTCTCGCGGCGCAGCGTGACCGACACCCCGCCGCGGTCGAGCACCTGGGCGAACTTCTCCTGCCGGGTGAGGCTCGGGCGCTTCCACGGCAGGCCCTCGACCGTGTTGTAGGGGATGAGGTTGACGTGGGCGTGCAGGTCGAAGGCGATGTCGCGGAGCTTCGCGGCCTGGTCGAGCGAGTCGTTGATGTCTTCGATGAGGATGAACTCCAGCGTGACCATGCGGCCGTGTTTCTCGGAGAACTCGCGGATGGCCGGGATGAGTTCCTGGAGCGGCCACTTCTTGTTGACCGGCATGATCTGTTCGCGGACCTCGTCGGTGGCGCCGTGCAGCGAGATGGCCAGGCGGATGCCGAGCGGCTCGTCGGCGAGCTGCTTGATCCGGGGCACGAGGCCGGAGGTGGAGAGGGTGATGCGGCGCGCACCGAAGCCGAGGCCCCACTCGGCATTGAGGATGGTGAGCGCACGGATGATGGCGTCGTAGTTGTGCAGCGGCTCGCCCATGCCCATGACAACGAGGTTGTCGAACGAGGCGAGCTCGGCCCGGGCGCGGGGAGTGCGGTCGTCCTCCTGGTGACAGACTTGGAGGAGCTGGTGGACGATCTCGCCGGCAGACAGGTTGCGCTTCAGGCCCTCGAGGCCGGAGGCGCAGAACTTGCAGCCCATGGCGCAGCCGACCTGGGTGGAGATGCAGATGGTCTTGCGGGAGTTCTCCTGGCCGACGCCGAGCTGCGGGGCGCGGATGATGACGGTCTCGATGAGGGACCGGTCGCCGAGTTCGAGCAGGAGCTTGTCGGTGACGTCCTCGGATTGCTGGGTCAGGACGAATTTGGTCGGCTCGAGCTCGAAGGTGGCCGCCAGCCAGGCCCGGAGCGGGCGGGAGAGGTCGGTCATCTCCTCCCAGGTGCGGACGCGCTTCTTGTAGAGCCAGGTCAGGATCTGGCGCGCGCGGAAAGCCGGGTGGCCGTGCTCGGTGAGGAGGGCGGTCAGCGATTCGAGGGTTTCGCCGTAGATCGTCGGCAGGGCGGGCGTGAACTTCATCCGGTCCGAGGATGGCGGCGGCGGGAGCCGGCTGGCAAGCGATGAAGCGGAGAGCACCGGCCGGCTTCGCCAAAAGAGGGATTGCCCGCACCAGTGGCGCCAACCAAGGTCAGTCAACCCATGAACCTCATCCACCGGCACATCTTCGCCAACGTCGTCCTGACGTGCGGGGCCGCCGTAGGGTTGTTCGCCTTCGTGCTGATGCTGGCCAACGCCATGAAGGACCTGCTGGGCTACATGCTGCAGGGGCAGATCGAGGTGGATACCTTCGTCCGGCTGATCGGGCTGCTGGTGCCGTTCGTGGTCTCTTATGCGCTGCCGATGGGCATGCTGACGGGCATCCTGCTCGTCCTCGGCCGGATGTCGTCCGATCGCGAGATCACGGCGCTGCGTTCGTCGGGCCTGAGCGTGGCGTGGCTCTCGGCTCCGATCCTCGCCTTCGCCCTTCTGGGCGTGACGCTGGCGGCCTTCGTGAACTTCCAGTTCATGCCGACGGCGCGGCTGGCTTACCAGCGCGAGCTGGCGGGGGCCGTGCAGCACAATCCGCTGAGCTTCATCGTGCCGAAGACCTTCATCCGCGACTTTCCCGGGGTCATCATCTACGTCGGCGCGAAGCAGGCTGACCTGCTCAAGGACATCTGGATCTGGGAGCTCGACAAGCAGAAGCGCGTGATCAACTCGGGCCGCGCGGCCACGGGCTGGGTGCGGTATGACGAGTCCAAGAGCAAGCTGGTACTGAGCCTCGACTACCTGCAGGCCGAGGTGCACGACCGCAAGGATCCGGAGGACCCGGCCAAGACCCGCAGCGGCGGCTCCACCGACCACGCGACCTTCGACCTGTTGCTCGACAAGCTGACCGGCCAGCAGACGGTGAAGGTGAAGACCAAGTGGCTGACCTTTCCGCAGCTGGTTGCCGAATGGCACCGGCTGAACCGGCCGGATGCCGCGGTGCCGGAAGCCGAGCGCACCCAGCAGCTGATGCGGGTGCAGATCACCATCCACGAGAAGTTCGCCATGGCCTTCTCGGTGCTGTCCTTCGCCCTCGTGGCGATCCCGCTCGGCATCAAGGTCTCGCGCAAGGAGACCTCGGCCAACCTTGGCCTCGGGCTCCTGCTGGCGCTCGGCTATTACTTCGTGACCATCGCAGTGGGCTGGTTCGACAACTACCCGGCCTTGCGGCCAGACTTGCTTATGTGGTTGCCTAATCTGGTCTTCCAAAGCCTCGGCTTATGGATGTTTCACAAGGTGGACCGGGCACCCTGAAGCCGCTGCAATCCTCTTGCCCGTGATATTTTCCTCCCCCGACCGCCTTGGATTTGCCGGTAACTCCCGGCCCGGCACACCGTCACTTGGGATGTGCCAGATTTTTGCACAACTCCATGGCTGATGAATCGTTCGACCTTGTCGGTTGTCTTGAACGGGTGCGCCAGCGCGACCAGGTGGCGGCCCGCCAGCTCGTCGAGCATCTCTACCCGCTGGTCAGCCGCATCGTGCGCTCTCATCTCCCCCGGCGCGTCGCCGAGGAAGATCTCGCCCAGGACATCTTCCTGAAAATGTTCACGCGCCTCGAACAATACCAGGGCAACGTGCCGTTCCCGCACTGGGTCTCCCGCATCGCGGTCACCACGTGCATCGACCAGCTGCGCGCCCAGAAGCGCCGGCCCGAGTTCCGCTGGGCCGACCTGTCCGAGAATGAGGCCGAGGTGCTCGACCACGTGCTCACCAACGAGCGCGACGTGCTGCCCGGCGACGCCCTGGCCGCCCGCGAGATCGTCCACAAGCTGCTCGCCCAGCTCAAGCCCGACGACCGCCTCGTCATCCAGCTGCTCGACCTCGACCAGAAGACCATCGCCGAGATCAGCGCCCTCACGGGCTGGAACCAGACCCTCATCAAGGTGCGCGCCTTCCGCGCGAGACGGAAATTGCAAAAACTTTTTCAGGAACTACAAAGCAAGGAGAAGTCATGAACCGATTCGACCACCAATGGCAGAAATTGACCGCCCTCGCGCGGCAGGCGCCCGCCGTCCCCGGCGAGCTGCCGTATGGCTTCGCCACCCGCGTGGCCGCCCAGGCCGTCGCGCTGCCCGCCACGCCGGGGCTGCCGCTCGAGCGCTTCGCCCTCCGCGGGCTCTTCCTCGCGGGCATCTGCAGCGCCGCCGCCGCGGTGTTCAATTTCTCCACGCTGACCACCGACCAGACTGACATCTACGCCACTGGCACCACCGACACCGTCATCGAGCTGCTCGATATCTCGTGATGAACCAGCCCTGGAAAGTAATCATCGTGCTGATCGGCATCTTTGCGGCTGGCGGCGTGACCGGCGGGTTTATCACCCTGCGCGTGTGCAAGAACAAGATCTTGAACCGCCCGGTGCCCGAGGAGTGGGCGCCGAAGCACCTGAAGCGCCTGGTCGACCGTCTGGAGCTGACCCCGGAGCAGCAGGAGCAGATCCGGCCGATCGTCCGCCGCAACATGGAGCAGCTGAACCGCGTGCGGAACCACTCCTTGGCCGAGACCCAGACTGTGGTCGAGGGCATGCAGCGGGATATTTCCGCGCAACTCACGCCCGGGCAGCGCACGAAGTTCGAGCAGATGAACCGCGAGCTGCGCGACGCCCGTGAGGCCCGCGAAAAGGCCGAGCGCGCGAAGCGGATGAACCTCGACCGCTCGCTCGGCGAAAAGCCTCCCGGGAAGCCGCCGGGCGGTGTGCCGCCGGCCAAGCCACCCGGCAACTAGTCCGATTTGTTCGAGGTGGAACCGGACCTCCGGGCCGCTTTCTGGACACGTTCCAAGCCCGGCCAGAGGCCGGGCTCCACCCTCTAAGCGCCCCCTTTTTATTTTGGTTGCAGGGGGAGGGTGCCCACCTACGTTCCGCCTTGGCCAGGCGCCATGCATGCGCAGGCGCGTGAACTCCGCCAGGGCCGGAAGGCAGCAACGGCAACGACGTCCTGCCAGTGCCGTGGAGTGCCTGGCCACTTTGTTTTCCGAAGGGCGGAAGGGCGGAATGTCGGAAAAGTTGAAGGCCTGAAAGATAATGCAAACGCGGGCTGGATTTTTCAGCTCTTCAGCCTTTCAGTGCTTTCGTTTTCATGTCGTCGCCCTACCAAGTCATTGCCCGCAAGTGGCGCCCCCAGACCTTTGACGACGTCGTCGGGCAGGACCACGTGGTCCGGACACTGAAAAACGCCATCGCCCGCAACCGCATCGCGCACGCCTACCTGTTCGTCGGCCCGCGCGGCACGGGCAAAACCAGCATGGCGCGCATCTTCGCCAAGGCCCTCAACGTCACCGGCGGCCCGAAGGCCGACTTCGACGTCAACGACCCGATCGCCCAGTCCATCGCCGACGGCTCATGCCTCGACGTCATCGAGATCGACGGTGCCTCGAACAACGGCGTCGAGCAGGTGCGCGAGCTGCGCGACACCGTCCGCTACGCCCCGGCGCAGGGCAAGTTCAAGGTCTACATCATCGACGAGGTACACATGCTCTCGACGGCGGCGTTCAACGCCCTGCTCAAGACCCTCGAGGAACCGCCGGCGCACGCGAAGTTCATCTTCGCCACCACCGAGGTGCAGAAGGTGCTTCCGACCATCATTTCCCGCTGCCAGCGCTTCGACCTGAAGCCGATCCCGACCGAGCTGATCGTCCAGCGGCTGAAGAAGATCGCCATCGCCGAGAAGATCAAGGTGAGCGATGCCGCCCTCGGCAGCATCGCCCGCATGGCCGACGGCGGCATGCGCGACGCCCAGTCGATCTTCGACCAGATGATTTCCTTCTGCGGGAACGAGGTTTCCGAGGCCGACGTGCTCGACGTCTACGGCCTGGTGGCCGGCGAGAAGATCGCCGCGCTCGCCGCCGCGCTCGCGGCCGGCGACCACCGGAAGATCGTCGAGATCGTCGACGAGTGCGACGAGAACGGCCGCGACCTGTACCGCCTGCTGGTCGACGTGCAGACGAACGTGCGCGGCGCGTTGCTCGCGGCCATCGGCAAGGGCGGCCGCAGCGACGCGCTCGGCACGCCGATGACCACGGAACAGCTGACCCGCCTGCTCGACGGCCTGCGCGAGGGCGAGAACGGCGTGAAGCACGGCCTGTCGGAGAAGATCAATTTCGAGGTGGCGCTGCTCAAGGCCGTCGAGGCCAGCCGCGCCCGCGCCATCGACTCGCTGATCAAGGAGATCGCGACGCTGGCGGACAGCCTCCCCGAGGACGGCTCAAAAAAAAACGGCTGACGGCCGCGCCTGAGGGCGCGGCGGCAGGAGGCGAGAGGCAGGAGGTGAGAGGCAAGGTGCAGGAAGAAGACGAGGCCCCGACGAGTGCCATCGCGGCGGACGCTCCGGCGGGACCTTCGTCCGAGGAGGAAGCGGCATTTTTGGCGCAGGAGCGCGAGATGGGGATCGTCACCCCGACACTGATGCACGTGGAGGCGCCGCCGGAGGAGAAGGGCGAGCTGCCGCCGATGGAGGATCTGGTGAAGCGCATCCCGATGCCGACGCGCGAGCTGATGGAGGAGTTGTTTCGGGCCCGGTTCGTAACCGTGAAGCGGATCCCGCAAGCGGCGCTCAAGTCGTAATCTGCCGCAGGTGAAATCCGGCCGCCGGACGGGTTGTTGAAGCTGCATCAAGGCAAACCCGTCCGGAGGCCGGGTTCCACCTTAGACATCCCAAGTCGAGCCGAGTGCTTTCCGGCCGGTGACGCTGCCAAGATAAAGATAGGTCTCGACCGGCTGGTCGTCGGACGGCGTGGCGAGTTTGAGGGACACGCGTTCGTAGAGGCCTTCGTTCACGCCCTCCCGCAGGTCGAGTTGCTGCAGGCAGGCGGCGTCCACCGCCCAGAGTTCGCCGATGACGCCGGCCGTGTCGGCGGAGGCGCGCACCATGCCCGGATAATCGCCGAGCGAATAGAGCGTGTAGCCCGCCGGGGTGCGGGCGGCGCCGAGGAACTGCTGGTAGGCGAGGTAGGAGTGGTTGTCGCCACCCCGTTTCAGTGTGCCGTAGACGAAGACCTTGGTCATGGCGCGAGGGCCTCGACGACCATCGCCGTGATGTTGTCTCGGCCGGCGCGCTCAAGGGCCGCTTGGACGAGCAGCTGCGCCGCCGGGGCGGAACCGGCGGTGCGGACAATCTCCTCAAGCTGGCGGTCCCACAGGCCCTCGGTGAGGCCGTCAGAACAGAGCAGGTAGCGGTCGCCCGGGGCGCAGGGCAGGGCGCCGAACTGCGGGTCGATGAACTGGTGCTCGGCGCCGAGGGCCTGGTTGAGGAGATTGCGCATCGGGTGCTCCCGAGCCTCGCGTTCGTTGATCCGGCCGCTGCGCCGCAGCCAGCCGACGTGACCGTGGTCGTGGGTGAGCTGGATGATGCCACCGGCCGAAGGCAGGTGGTAGATGCGGCTGTCGCCGATGTGGCCGAAATACATCCACCCCGGCGTCAGCCAGGCGAGGCTGAGGGTGGTGCCCATGCCGCGGCATTCCTCGTAGGACTGGCCGAGTTTCAGCAGGTCGTAATGGATGGCGCCGAAGAGCTCGCGGAGGGTGTTGTCGTAGCCGCTTTGCCGGCCGGGGACGGCCAGGCGGAAACCCTTGGGCAGGAGGTGGGTGATCTTGTCTTTGGTGATGCGACTGGCGAACTCGCCGGAGTTGGCCCCGCCCATGCCGTCGCTGACGGCGAAGACGAAATCATGGCGCGCCGAGGAGGCCTCGCCGTGCTTGCCGAGATAGTGGACCTCGCGGCCGTCGAACTCGAGGGCGAGAAAGGTGTCCTCGTTGTTCGTGCGGACGTGACCGATGTGGGTCAGGCCGGACCAACGCAGGGTGGGGGCGGGCG